>OMKS01002759.1_pt1 | contig 14402 bp, 22 predicted proteins | sample 1674721 | NCBI WGS metagenome assembly OMKS01 (sample SAMN06264996, study PRJEB25208) | sediment metagenome | isolation source: hot spring sediment | place: USA: California | collected 2014-09-02
ACTGAAGAAGAGCGGAATAATCATCCCTGGCAAACCCGAAATCAAAATAGTGAACATGGTTGCCTCAGCGAATCTTTCGGGAAGAATAGAGCTTGAACAAGCTGCTTACAGTCTCGGCAGAACCATGTATGAGCCTGAACAGTTTCCGGGTCTAATCTACAGAATGGATGAACCAAAAGTTGTGATTCTTCTCTTTGCCAGCGGTAAACTTGTTTGCACAGGAGCCACCAAAGAAAAAGACGTTCACGAAGCAGTCAACAAACTTCATCAGAAACTCGAAGAAGAAGACCTGATATACTACGAGTAAACGATACATGTAAACATGAAGAATCTAAGAGGTTACTCTTGTTGGGTGTTGTTATGATGCATACACTCTAAATATAATCCCAAACCCAAACGCGAAAGAGAGAGTGAAAGAGTGGATTCAACGGGGGTTAATCTGAGGTGAGGTATGATCAGATATAACTTAAAAATTTGCTTCATTTTGGCTCTTAACTATTTTCAGTTCGAAATTATTTTGTCATCTTTATAAGGGTGTTTTTATTATTATTTTTATTGGAGGGGATTTTTATGAAGGTTGGTATTTTGAATGGAAAGAAAGTGGTAACTTCAGACGGTCGGGTTTTGGGAGAGGTCGAAGATACCGAAATTAGCGTTGAAGACTGGACAGTTACGCACGTACATGTAAGTTTGGTAAACGAAGTTAGTGAGCAGTTTCACTTTGAAAAGCCATTTTTAGGTTCTGTTACCGTTTGCCTTCCTGTAAACACTGTTGAAGCAGTTGGAGAAGTAATAGTTTTAGCTAAATCACTTGAAGACCTGAGAGAAATGAAGGAATTCAAGCCTCAAAAATAGATTATGCGCAAATTATGTTCTCTTTATAACAAATTTGGGGGCAAGTTGTAATTGAAGTTTAGCGAGTTGAGAGACCGAGACGTTCTTGTTGAAGACGAAAAAATTGGTGAAATTGCAGATCTGTATTTTGATGTTCAGAAATGGAAAGTGACTCATCTTGAAATTCGTTTTACAAAAGAAGCAGCCCATGAGATATTGGGGGCAAAAATGTCTATTCGTAACAAGTTAGATATTTTAGCCTTGAAAGAAGGAAACGCGTGTTGCACCTTTAGAGGATTGGAAATAAAAGTTTCAAAAACTCAACTGCACGGTTATTTAAGACCGCCAGAATAAGATTAAGACGAAACTGTTTTGATAAGCTTGCGTTGCTCAAATTGTGCTATATGCTGCGAAGAAACGATGATGGAGCTTTCAAGCGAGGACATCGCAAGGTTAGAAAAGATGGGCTATAGATTAGAAGAATTTGCAGTCACAGATAATGGTGCGGCTAGGCTCAGAAACGTTGACGGATATTGCGTTTTTTACAGCCGCGCTGATAAGAAATGCCAAATATACGAGAATAGACCTATGGGCTGTCGCCTCTATCCTGTTGTGTATCTGGCAAATGAAGGCGCCATTGTTGATGATTTATGCCCAATGGGACATACCGTTTCGGAACAAGAATTGAGAACAAAAGGGAAAATACTTGAAAAACTCTTGAAAAAGATAGACAGCGAAAGCAAGCATTAACCAAAGATTATATGGTAGCGTCTAGGATGCACAAAAGATTTTTACTATGGCGAACCCACAAGGGATTTCTATGAGGGCTATAGACGCAAAGATTCTTGAAGAGTTAGAGATGCTTTATGGGGACAAAGACTGTTTTGCTTCCCTTCAAGATTGGTTTGGAACAGCAGAAACTTACTGGGCATATCTGGAACGCCTCTTCATGGTTGCAGATTACGCAAAAAAACATAATCCCTCCGCAGCTGAAGAAATTACAACGTATAGTAAACGGATCGTTGAATTATTTCGCCAAACGAAGAAATATGCAAGCGGATGGAATTCTAAACACAAAGAAAAACGCAGACTTTCCACAGAGGATTATGCCGGGGCTACAGACGAAAGTTGGGATACACTTGACAAGTGGACAGTTACTCAAGAAAAACTACGACAGGAAATCTTGGACTTCATTAAACTTTTATATTCTATTACCTCCAAAATGTAATCTGGACTTCAATATCTATAAGTGCAGAGTAGTCTGGCTATTCACGCGCGCACATCTATAAATTTTAACGAAATCAAGAAGTTACCCTGTAGTTGTCTAGCGGAAAACGGCAAATTTCATTTTCTGCATCCATCGTCATAAGACGTAAGAAGAGACGTTGACAGCTGACGCTGATCTAGTCTTCAGTGTATTCCTCTGCAGCGAGTTCAACTGAAACTGTGTCTTTATGTGTGGGGTGTTTTCTCTTTTTTGGAGTCATCTCTCTTCCTTGCATGAACGAATTTTCGGCAGCAGTAATACCATCCGCTTCCAACATTTCTCCTCTCTGTTTGTCATCATAAATATCCCCCGTTTCTCGCTCAATCTTTTGAGCAGCCTCGTCAACATCGATACGTCTAATCTTCTTTCTTTTTGCGCTGGTCATTCAATCACTGCATATAATTAGAGGCGCAACGCAATATAAAGAGCATGATTTCGCAGTCTTAAATGATATCATACAAAAGATTAACAACGACAATGTGATTAATGTGCAATTTAAGATTAATGATTAACCATTTTTAGCGCATACAAAGCTAGAGCTAGGAAGCTTTGAACAAGGGTAAAAGAACTTCACGCGCATTAACTCTCTTTTGCTTCTATCAATTCAAGCCTTCTTTTTTCTTTTGTTCTTTTGTGCGCGTGGAGACGTATACTTTGCATTGTATTTACAGTCTCATCGATATCTTGTTTAGGTCTACAAATACTGCTTCCAATGGTTTCCTCAATCAAATCGTAGAGTTCTACATCTGGCAGGGGTCTTTTCTCTCCAAGACTTCCACTATTGTCGTGTATAGATGATGAGGTTTCTAGGTTGTTGTAGACAATTCTAGATCCTATGCTACCGGTGTTGTGGTTTTTTCAATATTCTCAGTTCTTTTTAGAACACAAGAGTAAGAATTTGATCCCAACACAGCAAACAGTTGAATTCATATAGTTATATTCGTTGAGCTATTTTCTTTTTGCGTACCATAGAACTTTCATTTTGTAAACTTCGCTTTTTGAGGGTTTATAATTCTCTGTCCCGGCAAATTTAGCATAAACCTGCACTGAGTCGTCCCAAAAATCCATCTGTTTAGCTACCCAGTCGATGCTAAAAGTTCCATCACTCTCTGTCATTCCAGAAGCCAGTAGATCATCCCTCATAAACGAACGATCTCTTTCGAAAATATGAACTTCAACGCAACCTACGCCCTCCATTGAATCATGCATTGTGAGTTTTCCTTTAAAAGTAACTGTTGAACCTGAATCCACAGAACTTGGAGGAGAAGACAACTCTATGACGGTATCATTAACGCCCACAGTTGGTTCCTTGCAAACGTCCATAACTTCTTCAGCCTGCTCTTCTGTAGCCTCCTGGTCTACTGTTAAGTCTTCTATTTCGGCATCGCAGCTCCTCTGAATTGCTTCAATCCCATTTAAAGCACCCTGCTTGGAATCGTAAGCTTCACTTGCAGCAATAATTTCGCCGTTAGCAGCCTTCAAATTGAATCTGAATTTTGAAGCAATGTCCGCGAAAATCTCATACTTTGGACTAGACAGTTTTTCCATTTCAGTTGTCTTATCTTCAACATGGGAGTTACAATTTGTTTGGACAGACTTTACACCATTCATGCACCCATCTTTGCTCGCATAAGCTTGGCTGACTGCAACTATTTTGTTGTTTTCGGCACGAAGTCTGAATCTATATTTCCCAGCCACATCTTTATAGACTTGATATTTAGCCTTCAAAATATTTCCCTTCAAACGCTCATCATTGATTGTAGCTAGAAATAGTATTTATACAGTAAGTATACGTCGTATGCGCTTGTCTTACATGATATGTGTTTTTTCAAACCATTCGTTGATTTTCCTGCTCGTTGGTACTGAGTAGGGTATAGAACAAACGCGCGCATAACACTTTGTCTCACATTGTATACCTTAACCTTATATTAGTCTGGGCGAATCCGTAATTTGGTAATACAGGTTAGTCAAGATTTGATGCAATTTGGTAACTAAAAACGATGAAAATGTCAAGTTTGATCATAGGCTTTCTATGCCTCTTGATTTTGTCTGCAACATCTTGGATGTTACGAGAGAAGATTTTACAACTCTAGCGCTTTCTAATCTTATAGCTGAGGAACTTGACTGGATCGAACACAACGGTTTTCATGCAGATTCTGAAGAGATAAAGGGCCATAAAGAAACTGTTAAAGCAGTAAAATTTGAGGCTAATGACCGGGTTATAAATAAAAAATGACCTAACTAAAGCGCCCTCTCCACGCTATTTTGACAGAAAACGCATCACTAGGGTTTTGTAACCAATCAATAGGGGGTTGGGCTTTTAGGCTTTTTTAGATACAGTGTCACTGAGTTGGGTCTTGTTTCTATTTTAGGTTCAAGGTCTATGATGGATTCGAACATGCTGCGCATGTATCCTCCGAGGTATTGGCTCCATTTATGGTTCAGTTGATGGGCCAGGTGAATTCTTTCTTCGCCGTTTACGATGCTTTGGGTGGGATCAAACCAGTTTCCATATTTGCCATAAACTACTTCTATAAACCAGTTTACATTGTCAAAGTTTAGTTTTTGTCCCCTTTGCAGAATTGCCTCTTCAGGAATGATTGAACCAGTTGTTTCTGCTACCTCAACCAAATCTTTGTCAGGTATACGCTCCAACATTGGAGCAAACGTATTGTATGTAAGGGTAATCGCTGGGATTCTCTCAGTGAACCTTGAAACCAACACATATTGCCGAATGATCTGATTTAGAAGTGCACTAACGCTAAGACCATGCTTCTCTGCTTCTTCACTCAAAATCTTGTCATATTCTGGGTTCAATCGAAAAGTACGGGTAATCATCTTCAAAATAATTCACTTCATATAATAATGTGACAAATTGTCTATTTTTATTTTTCCTCAATGCTCTGAAAGTTGAGTAAAAAAAGTCTACAATAAAAGAAGAGATAGGGGTTTGCTTGTGTTCTTCATGATATGTGTTTCAACGTCGAGTACGGGACATTTTTCCTATCGCAGCAACAAGCAATGCCACTATCAGAAATGCCACGCCAGACCACAAAAGACTGCCGGTCAACAGGTACACAGCTATTGCAGCCAAGGCTGCGAAGGGAAATGCAAGCAAGAATCGGAAAGCCAATATGACAACTAAACCTATCACCAATAGAATAATTAGTAGCCACCAAAAGTTAGGATCAGACAAATTAATTCCAAACAAAAGAATGTTCAAACAAATTCACCTCTGCATAATTGATTGTTGTGCATAGTTTTCCCACAGCTTTGGTGACGTTTGGGTATTCAAAAGTGTTTTAATGTCCTGATAGGACTCTAAAAAACTGAAGCCTTTTTCAGTGGTTTTGTAAAACGTTTTTCCGTCAAATTCACAGGATTTTAAAAGACGCCTATCGATAAGTAAATCAAGATACTTCTCTAACTGATTGTAACTCATGTTTGCACCAGACAAAATGGGCGTTTTCAAGTTCTTTTCTTTAGTTATTATCAATATGTCCTTGACTATTTCAAACCTATTTCTCTTCAAACAAAAACCTCTTAATATAGTAATCTTTACCCATAATAACTTGAGTATTTTAGAGTATTAAAAACCAATGTTTGCACAGTAAGACAATGTCTTACCTTTGAAACGTCGACCTTATCAATGCACGCGCGAATCATCGTGTGGGGGTATAAGAAGGAGGGAATAATAAGGAATGAAAAGCAAAATGTTTATGGATAAAGATGTTTTCGCGTTAGACGAGAAAATCGGTGAAGTGAAGGAAATTGAAATCGATCCGGAAGAGTGGAAAATAACTCATCTTGAGATTCGGTTGACAAAAGAAGCAGCTAATGAAATACTTGGAGCAAAAATGGAAATCAGCAACATGTTAGCCATTTCAGCCCTAGAGAAAGGAGTTGCACGTTGGACAGACGCGGGACTACACCTAAGAGTATCAAAAGATCAGCTTCACATGTACCTTAGACCAGTAGTGGAGACTTAGAGGGGAGTTTACTATGAATACGTGGTTGACAATTGCTATTATTATTGTGGTACTTTGGGCGCTTGGGTTCTTTGCTTTGCCAGGCCTAGGCTCATTGATACATATACTGCTCGTGATTGCCGTAATCTTGGTGCTCGTTTGGCTGTTTACCGGCAAAAAGCTGTGGAAATAACCCACAATCTCCTTTTTTGTAGTTTTGGTTATTTGAACATCAAAAAATCGTGTTATAACCAACGAATACACACAATTTCAGAGCCCGCCAAGACATAAATTCGTGAAGAGTAACACAGATTTTTTTCACTGAACAGATTTAAGCGGCTGTTACTATACGCGAGAGGCACACTAATCTTCTTGCGCGCACGCGCTCTCTCCCTCGCATAACAGTAAGCGGAGACCGTTCCATCGAAAAACATCCTGAGCGAACTTCAAAGCTGCAATCAACAAAAAACGCTCATGTACTCCGCTTTCAGCACCCATTTTTTAGGTTATTCTTCCCGTCTAGTTGCGGCTGTCTTCCTCCTTAACAGAATATACGTGTCTGTTGTAAAAGCCACTTTGAATCCTTGATTTGTTAAATCGTTTAATCTTTCATTGAACTTTGTCCATGTTTCTGTATCACTAATTTCTGGTACTTTCTCTACTTGTATAGTTTTAGGTTTTATAGTCAACTTTTCACCTCCCAATCATTATTTTAGTAAATATTTGTTTTCCAGCGATTGTATGGACATTGTCGCCAACAGTAACTGGTAGCCGTGTACATACAGCATCCGCATTCAACTCCGCTAAATTGATTTGACTTGCTCATTCTATACTTATTTCTAACATACAAGGAGAAAACCCCGAATAAACTATTCCGAAAGCTAAGTTGTGGTGTGCGCGCATCTCTTGGAGAAAAGGCGCGTGTTATTTTTGCCTATTTTGAGTATACATCTATTTTTCTTTGGCAACCCATGTTTTTATGGCTTCTTCGACAGCTCTGGATAGGTCCCCCTTTTTCCCGCCAAATTTCTCGATGGTTTTGAACCTGAGTTTCTTTTCCAGTTCATCAGGGAGCGATACGCTTATTCTACCCATTTCAATTACCAACCACACCAATTTTTGTTATTTTTAATTTTTTACACGCGCCATCGCGCTAGATGTTTTTCCAATAAGCAAATTGCTTTATACCGGCTGCTAGTTTTGTTTTCATAATCATTTTTCATTCACCTTAATTTGCTTATTCTCATATGATACTATATACTTAATCACTTATAAGGGTATCGACTTAAGTGTTTAAGCACTAAAGATGTCATGAAAACATAAACATGACTAAGTATAAGCGTGCCTTTTTTTAATTTGTTGCGACTCGGACGAGAATTTCGAAATTTTTTGAAATATTTCCGCGTATAGGTGTATTATCATACATGTGGCTTTATAAGCAGCGATTGTGTAGTATAGCACCCGAGTTGGGGAGCACGCTCTGGTTTTGCACTGGAACATTGAGCATATTGGTCGTAACAGCTGAAGACTGATATGCGACAAAGACTCTGTTTCAGTGGGCTGGACAACACTTAAAGTGCAATGCGTTAAGGCATTGAGCGCGCCAATCAAAAAGGCGAAAGAAAAGCACGCGACAAAAACAATGCCTCATCGGGCTTAACATGCGCTGAGGGCTTAGACCCAACTCGGTATTTTCATTTTCCGCAACGGTCAATAACAATTTCCCCCTCGTTTAGCATTAGGGAAATTTTGCTTTCGCTTTCTCTATAATGGTGACACATTCACATATTGAATCTTGAATCTGCTTGTTATGGTAAAAAATTACGGCATAGCCCCTGCGTGGACAAGCCTGATGAAGTAAGAGCAGAAAGTGTTTACACAAATCAATTCAGAAAAACAATTTACTGTAAAAAGATAATTGCATGTACTATTTTTTCTTATGTTTTGCAGGAAGAGAAACACTCTTCTTTTGTTTCTTCTGCATCTTCTTAGCCTTTTGCAGTTTTCTATGCTGTTCTCGACCTACAGCCTTCTCCTTCTTACTTTTCTTAGGCAAATAAACTCCTCTTTTGAACCTAAATCATGAACAGTTCCTTAAAGTTTACTATAAATGAATCCATCGGAAATATCAAAAACACAGGATCATCTCTGTGCACGGTCATATTAAACATCAGATGTACAAGTTTATAAGCAACTATGAGGTTGCTATTTATGAATTAGTGAGTTGAAGAAACTAATTTTGTCATAGAATCGGAGGTGCAAAAGGAATGTCTTATGGTAGACCAAGAGAAATGCACAATGCAGTCTGCGCTGAATGCGGAAAAGAATGTCAAGTACCATTCAAACCTGACCCCAGCAGACCTGTATACTGCAGAGATTGTTACGCTAAAAAACGACCCGCAAGAAGTCGATATTAAGCTTAACAAGCTAGTTTATATTCCCAAAAAGTAATTTTTTTACACTTTTTCTTTTTTTTAAGCCCAGCGTTAGCAGACGATCTTTTCGCCTGAATATACGTGAATGTTTGGAAAAGCAAAATTTTTGTGCAATCCAAAAAAGATGAAACTGGATAAATTTGTTTACCGTTAATTCAGTAAATTTTGAACCAAAGCAATTATTGAAATGTCTAGATGTGCCGAATACTAAAATCGTAGATGATGCGAAAGAACAAATGCAAAAAATTGAACACCTGCTAATTAGCAATTCTTCTTTTTAGATGTTCAAAATATGTGCCTAGATAACTAAAGATTTCTTTTACGGGTTACCTAGCTGAAACGTTTCTTCTAAATGTAGTATAGATGTTGTTTAGTCTTCTTTATCTGACCCAGAAAAGAACCCGCAAAATAGTCTAACCAGTATTGTTCCTGTTCATCTAATTTAGCCTCTTCAATAGTAACCGCTTTTTCCATAGAAATGGCTCCTGCTTTCTTAAATTTTCGTACAATTCTTTGTTTCATTTTATATTGAACTCCGGACATAGCCATTCTTAACCTGCCTCCTGATTTCGACACAGTTTTTTCTAACATAATCCTCGAAATAAACCGACAAAAGTAGTAGTCTGTCAAAATTTACTGAGGATTCAACATACTACTAATGTATACCGCTGTATATATGGAATGCGTTTTAGTCTTGGATTGTTCCCATAAACAAAAAGGGGGATTTCCCCACATCAGGGGATAAACGATTACAAATGCCCGAATTCAATTTCGACTCGAGGCTTCTGCTAATCCTCTTCTTCATCTTCATCCTCTTCATCCCAATCTTGCCAATCGTCATCTTCTTCAAACACCAAAATAGTTCACCTCTTATAATGGACACTACAACAGCTACAATATTTGGATTTAGATATAAAAACAAGCCCTTTTTGCTCTTTAAAACGCCAAAAAAGGATGTTTTAAGCCATTTCTAGCTTTATAAGCAAATTATGTCATAGCCATTGAAACCATGTAAAATTCTGAGAACCCCCATTTATCTCGGGTCTGTATTGGTACATTTCATACACATACAAAGGTTAATTAGGTGGGCTTGTGTAACAGGTATCAAGCAGTTAAGGGCTTTTTAAAGAAGGTAGGACGGTTATAGACGTTTTTACTCTTTTTTCAAGGCAATTCTAGCTGAAAAAATTAAACGAGGTGATAGAATGTCATATTCACACGGTAGCATGAGCAAACCAGTTGAAGTGGACAAGGAATACGAAGCTGAAATCGAAGACATAAGCAGAAGAGGCGACGGCATTGCAAAGATTCAAGGATTCATCATATTTGTGCCCAACACTAAGCAAGGAGAACACGTGAAATTCAAAGTAACAAGCGTTGGACCTAGATTCGCAATTGGCGAGTTAGTACAAGCATAATCAGTAGATTCAATGTAGTTACAGAGAAACTCTAAACCAAGGAGGTGTATTGCATGTCAAAAAATCCAAACATAGTTTATATTGGAAGAAAACCGGTCATGAGCTACGTGTTAGCAGTGATCACAAGTTTCAATTCTTCTGACACCAAAGAAGTGACCTTGAAGGCAAGGGGGCGATCCATGACTACGTCTGTCGATGTCGCTGAAGTTGTCAAGCGCCGATTTATGAAAGATCTGAAGGCAAGTAAGATAACGATTGGAACCGAAGAACTAGAGCAAGAAGAAGGCGGAACAAGAAACGTTTCAACCATGGAAATAATGCTAACGCGAGACTGATAAAACGGCAGATGCACTAAAGGGGATAGTGCTGTGGTGCCAAAGTTGCGGTTTCATAGTGTGTGATCCTTGCTCGATGCTTCCTGGGGGAATAGGCATGCCGACATGTCCTAACTGTAGGGCTCAGCAAGGAGGGCCATATTTTTTCATAATGAATAGAACAGAAAAAACTACAAACCCTGTTTTTATCTTGAATTAGCGGTTAGCTTGATGTATTGTTTGACTGTGTCAAAGTGTTTTTCGTCTAGAGAATATTTGATTGTAGCTCCGTCAGCTCGACCTGTTACCAAGTTTTCCTCTTTTAGTTGTTTCATGTGTCAGGTTAGAGCCTGAGATGGGGTGTTTAGGCGCTGCGCCAATTTTCCATGAGACGCCGACCGCTCGTCATGCAGTATCGTTAATATCTTTACTGCTGTCTCGTGTCTGAGAACAGAAATTATTTTCTTCTCTATGCTGGAGAACTTCTTGGATTCAAAGTACCGTTTGTTTCGTCCATCACGGCGATTAGAAATTAAGCCTCCCTTCACGAGCACCGCAAGGTGATACTGCACAACCCCGATTGGAAGGGTGAGGGAGTTACAGATGCCCCTGAAGTTGATTCCGGGGTTGTTTTTTATGAAGTTGTATATTTGCAGGCGGGTGGTTTGATTCAGAAGATGTGCGGCTTGATTACTGCAAGTCGTCTCCTGAAGGAATGTTTTAGGTACAAACGATGCTAAATAATATGGAACAAGATTGCCTTTTAGGTTGACTACTGCAACTAAAGAAAAGATGATGATTAGCAGTATCAGGAACATTGAGAGGAGTTTGGCATGTTTCAACGTTTGTTCCTCTAAAGAAAGTTGCCTTTCAGGCATTTATGATGATTCGTAAACAAATGTACTACTTCTCACTGGCTGACAGGAGCTAAACTTTTTTAAGCAAAATCCTTGTAACCAGTTCCATTCGCGGGTAGGTGGTGCCTCCCACCCGTTCCGCAGTAAAAACCCCGGTGTAGGGAGGTGAAAAAGAGTGAAAACAAATGAAATAACGTTAACGATAGTCTTTGCAAGTTTGTATGCAGTTTTAGTTATTGCTTTAGGAACAGTGGGTCAAGGTCCTGTGCAATTGCGTGTTGCAGATTGTTTGATTCCCTTAGCCGCTTTGTTTGGTTGGCCAGTTATTGCTGGAGTAACAGTTGGATGCTTTGTTGGTAATTCAGTTGTTTGGTTGGGTACAGAAGATGTTGTCTTTGGAACAATTGCTAATTTGATCGCAGCAATCATCGTTTTTCTTCTTAGAAAACGGCAACTGTTGGCTTGCACTGCTGGTGCTTTTCCAATCGGGATAATTGTGGGCAGCTATCTTTGGCTATTCTTCGAGTTCCAAATAGACATCTTTGGTTTACAAATTCCAGCGTGGGCTACTATGATGGTTAGCATTACGATTAGCACTTTAATTGTGATGTCGGGAATAGGTTACACTATACTCAGAACATTGAGCAGTTCCAGCTTTATCCAGACGTTCAAATCTTGGGGAATAAAAGTTTACAATAAAGAATAAACTGCATCAAAGAATAAGATAGGAAACAAACTAACTACACTATCGCTGAGTGTGTTTTGTGCACAAATTTTTTGTGTGCTAGGGTATGGAAATAACTTATGTATGCGTGGTGCCAACATATTGGAGATGCATTAAATTAGGGGAACCAGAGATGCGCAACAGAATAGTATCCAAAATTTTGGTAATCTTCATTACGGCATCGATGATATCCACAGCTACAGTATCATCAAGTGTCTTCACTGTACTCGCACAGTCAGCCACTCTTGAGGATGTCATTGCAGAGATAGAAGCTCTTAACGATAGACTGGATGACATCGAAGGAAATGTATCTGCCCTGAATTCAACTATAACTTCATTGAGTGATGCAGTTGATAAGCTGGAGGGAATGATGTACTCTCTCAGCGCAACCACCGCAACCGCCGCGGAAGTAGCTCGCTTTGATTTGGTTTTGAGCAATCTAAGCGATATGGTCAATGAAGCATGGTCAATCACAACTTCCTTCAACGCTACTGTCGCAAGCAAATCAGAGTTAGCTGCCGTAAGTGCAACTGTAAACGAACTTAAAGTCACCTTGGATTCTCTCAGCGCGCAAACACAGACCACAGAAAGCTACCTGACCGAAAACATTGAACTCTTGAAAATGCTGGTAGCGGTAGCACTTGTTTTGGCGCTGGTAGCAGCCGCAGCTGCAATAGGCGCACTTTACCTTATGCTACAAAAAAATAAGCCCCCCAAATAATCGGGGTAAACCCTTAAGCATCTATTTTTTCAAGTCACAGTTACATTTTTTCTAATCGCTCTAGCAGCCAAGCGCCGTAATTTTAACAGATAGCTTTTTGGTTGGGTCCTTGAGCTTATATAGAACCGTTACAGTTCGAAATATGAAGGGATGAGTCTACATGTCCAAAAAATATAGCATCGTCGTTTTACGTGGAGACGGCATAAGCAAAGAAGTGATTCCGGAAGCCGTCAAAGCACTAAATGCCACGCAAGACGCTGTGAAAGGTCTTGATTTTAAGTTTACAGAATTTGAATGCGGTTTCGAGTACTACCAGAAAACAGGAGAACCATGGCCAGCCGACGCCTACCCCGCATGCAAAGAATCCGATGCCATTCTATACGGCGCGGTTGGAATGCCTGGAGTGGCAGGTCTAGAACACATTGTCTACGTTCACAGGCTCCTCAGACAAAAACTTGACCTCTACGCCAATGTGCGTCCCATCAAACTTCGGGCAAACATTCCTTGTCCTCTGGCTGGAAAGAAAGCTGGCGATATAGACATGGTTGTGGTTAGGGAGGGCACAGAAGACCTTTACACTCCTATCCGAGGGGTTCTGGAACGTGCAGAAAAGAATGAGGTTGCTATAGACGTGAAAATAGTCACCCGTAGAGGCTCAGAGAGAATCATAAAGTATGCTTTCGACCTCTGCAGAGCAAGAGACAGAGGAGCCCCCATGGACGGAAAAAAGAGGGTAACCTGCGTCGACAAGAGCACGGTCCTCAAAAGCTGCGCTCTCTTCAGGGAAGTATTCGATGAGGTGGCTGAGGGCTACCCAGAAATCGAAAAAGACTATGCGCTTGTGGATGCTTGGACTCAGTGGGCTGTTAGGCAACCTGAATACTACGATGTTGTTGTCACCACTAACATGTTTGGGGACATAATTTCAGATTTGGCGTCGCCGTTTCAGGGCGGTTTGGGAATAGCGCCCAGCGCGGAGGTCGGAGACAGGTATGGCATGTTCAGGCCTATCCATGGCAGCGCGCCGAAATATTATGGCAAGAATGTGGCGAATCCGATGGCAACTATTCTGTCGGCTAAGATGCTTCTTGATTGGTTGGCTCAACAACACAACGACAAATCTGCTAAAGAAGCCGCGGACAGAATTGACAATGCCGTAGACCTGATTCTAGAAGAGGCAAAAGTGCTTCCGCGCGATCTTGGAGGAGCCTCCAAAACGGATGAGGTCGGCGACGAGATAGCCAAAAAGATTCGGGGACTCTAACCGACTGCCTGATTCTTTCTGAAAGAAAAGAGTATGTTAGCCGCAAACAGGTAGAGGGGTGGTTCTCTACTTTACGTAGAACATGTCTTTTTCTGGTTGCAGCTTCCTATCATCTGCTTCTTTTCTTATCTTCTTTTCTATCTTTTTTTCTTGGCTTCCAGTTATTTTTGCGTCGTAGTCTACAAAGGCGGACACAAGCTTTGCGAGGTTCTTGTTTATCTCCACCAGCTCGTCTAGAGAGAATTGAGCCATGACGTCGGGATTGTCAGCCCACTGCATCCATCCGGTTACGCTCCGCTGCAGTGCAAGGATTGTGAATCTGATGGTTCGCACCATGTCTAGGCGGTCTTGGCCCTCAACCTTTTCTGACTTTTTTATTTCTTTCAAGATTCTTTGGCAGTCGTCAACCCATCTTCCTTCCATCAGCAATACCCCCGTATGCCTTAGGAATTTGAGGCATAAAAGGTTTCTTAATTTCAAATATTTTTTGCAAAAGCATATAAGAATCGATAAAATCTCCTTCAGATATGAGCTTAACTACTAGGGAACAGAAAGAGCCGTCGTTGGCTTTTGGCGGGCAGGCAGTGATGGAGGGGGTGA
>OMKS01002761.1_pt1 | contig 14397 bp, 9 predicted proteins | sample 1674721 | NCBI WGS metagenome assembly OMKS01 (sample SAMN06264996, study PRJEB25208) | sediment metagenome | isolation source: hot spring sediment | place: USA: California | collected 2014-09-02
ATGCACATTCGTCTTCAGACCTGGTTTCCCTTTACGGTCCAGGTCTACATGAACGGCCACGAATGGCTCGCCCGCAAGATGACCCAAGTAGGCATCGGCTATGCCCAACTCGATAACGCCTTCGTGCGCATCGACGAGTGTCGCCGCGCCCAGCGCTTCGCCGACCGCTTCGTGAACAAGAACTTCCCGCGCATCCTCGAGGCCTTCGCCCGCAAGGTCAACCCCCTGCTCAAGGACCTCTTGGGGGGGATGCGTCACTACTGGGTCACCGAGCAGGCCGAATATGCCACAGACATCCTGTTCAAGGACCGCGCCGCCCTCAAGGACCTGTATCCACAATTGCTGCAGCACGCCACCGTGTGCTTCAGCGCCGAGGATGTATTGACCTTCCTCGGTCGAAAACTCCACGGGAACTTTCGGGGCGAGGTCGTGAACAGTTTGCATAAGCGTTGGCCCGGCGCCCGCGTGAAACACCGGATGAAAGGCAACTGGATTAAGATGTACGACAAACACGGGTGCGTACTGCGTATCGAGACAGTGATCAATCATCCCTACGAGTTTCGCGTACGGCGCGAGGGCATACGCCACGGCGAGCGCGTCATCGGCTGGTATCCCATGGCCAAAGGCGTCAGCAACCTCTATCGTTATGCCGAGGTCTGTTCGCGCGCCAACCGCGCTTACCTCGGCGCCCTGTCCGTCGTAGACGACCCGGCCCAGGCCTACCGCTTGCTCGAGGAGGTCTGCGAGCCCGTCACCAAGAACGGGCGCCGTCGCCGGGGACTCAATCCCTTGCGCAAAGACGACGTTGCCCTCTTCGCGGCCGCCCTGCACGGCGAACACTTCATCCACGGCTTCCGCAACCGCGAGATCGCCGCCCAGCTCAACATCCGTTATTCCAACGACCCGCTCGAACGCAAGCGTCAAAGCGCACGCGTCACGCGTCTCATCCAACTCCTTCACGCTCATCGACTCATCGCCAAAATACCCCGTTCCCGACGATACCGACTTACCCTCAGAGGCATCGCGCTCATGAGCGCAGCCGTCTATCTCTACAAGCACGAATTGCCCCATGTGCTCATCCACCAAGCCGCATGACCTTCACCCAACATCTACGCAAAACGCGAAAATGTAACGAAGAAAGGGTCTAATCGAGCCTCAAGCACGGGAATCACCTCCACTATCGCCGTGCGAATCTGACCAGGCGCCATTGTGCGCTCGAGAACCACCACGCGCCCTCTCGACGCCCAGTGACTGAATGGCGGGCGAGAGGCAGTGTTTCCTGCGGGCGCAAGTCGGAATGTGCTAGAGTAGGTGTGGAATCGGAGGGTCGGCCGGGAACGGGCGAGGATGGGGAAACGAATCCTCGACACGGACAGTAGGTACTGGTTGGCCGGGTTTCTTGATGTGCAAAGCGGGCGCGGGCTTGCGCTGTGCGCCGGGGAGCGAGATGCAGTGGGCGTGAGGACGGACTTTCATGCAGAGGATGTGATTGTCGAACGGTATAGGGTCAAGCGGGCCATCGGGCGAGGGGGGATGGGGGTGGTGTATCTGGTCGAGGATCTGCAAGAGCATCGCGAGCTGGCATTGAAGACTCTCTTGCCGCAATATGCTGCGAATGGGTTCGCGGTTCGACGGTTCATTCGCGAGGTGAATGCGGTGCGGCGCTTGCGGCATCCGGCGATTGTGAAGGTTTACGATGCGCGCCGTGTGGGCAGTTTGATCTTCTACACGATGGACTACATCCAGGGCAAGAGCTTGCGGAAATGGCTCTCGCAGCGGGGCAAGCTGGGGCTGAACTCGACGGTGCGCATCATGGCCCTGCTGGCGGACGCGCTGGAGCACGCGCATCAGTACACGATCCATCGCGACCTCTCGCCGGAGAATGTGATGGTGCTTCCGGACGGGACCATTCGTCTGCTTGATTTCGGTCTGGCGAAGTTGTCCGATAATGAAGGGGGGTTCACGCAAGTGGGCATCAGCCTGGGCAAGTTGCAGTACAACGCGCCGGAACAGCGGGCGAATGCGGCAGACGTGGACCAGCGCGCCGACATCTACTCGATGGGGGTGATGTTCTACGAGATGCTTTCAGGGCAACTGCCGGAGCCGGAGGAACCGTTGACGCAGCTCGTGCCGGAGCTTCCGCCGGAGGCAGATGATTTTGTGGAGAAGGCAATGGCACCGCTGCGCGAGCACCGCTTTGCCGATGCCCGCGCCTTCCGGGTGGCGCTGATGGAGCTGTATGCGTTGAGCAAGCAGGCGCCGGAGGAACGGGCGAAATCCTCCCGGACGACGCAACGGCGTGCGTCGTGGGCCTCGAGGGTCTGGGCGTGGGCGCGGGGGCGGCTTCCCGGACGGCGGCGTGGGAAACGGGCCTGTGGTCCCGCGGCGCGGACGTGAGGAGAACACGAGGGTCTTCATGGCGGCGCGGCTGGGGGCGGCGCGTGGTATACTTTGGGTGGAGACGGCTATGGAAGAATCGCATGGCGTGCCCGGGCACGCGAAGACGCTGGGGTGGTATTTCAGAAAGGCGATGCGTGAGGCGAATGGGCGACGGCCTTTCAGCTTCTATCTTCTTTTGGTCATTCCTGTCGTGTTGATTTTGGCTGCGCCGGTGTTTTACACGCGAGACGACCCGAAGCGTTTCGCGTTGCACTTGAGTCTCGTCTTTCTGTTCCTGTTTGTGATCGTGCTGCGGGCGCTCGCCGACATGGTCGACATCGGCAGGCGTCACGTGGCCGAACGGCGCGAGGTGTGGAATGAGGCGCTCGGCGGGGGGAGGCTCGGGGGCCGGTCGGAACGACCTGCCGATGTGGAAGGCGACGAATCGTAAGGGCGAGCTACCAGCGTGGTTCGAGTCGAAAGAACCCGGTCAGGGTACCTGCGCGGCAGAATGCGGCGACTTCGTCCGGCTTTTGTTGGGCCACGTTCAGGATGGCTTTCTTGAAATCCTCGATATTGGTGATGGGGTGCCCGCCGAAATTCATGATGATGATGCCCGGGCGCATGTTGGCTTGTTGAGCCACGCTTCCAGACTTGACGCGTCGGACGATGACTCCCTGAACCGCGTCGGGCAGGTTCATGAGAATACGCACATCAGTCGTCAGCTCGCGCACGGTCAGGCCGAAGACTTCGTCGTCGTATTCGGTTGCTTCGCCTGCGGCTTTGGGGCGCGCGGAGAGCATCACTTTGAGTTCCATGCGCTCGCCGTTCCGCAACAGTCTGACGTCCACTTCGTTGCCTACACCGCTCTCGCGCACGAGTTTGGTGAACTGCATCACCTCGCGGTCAAGCTTCGGGCGGACTTCGACGCCGGCGAAGTGGGTGATTACGTCGCCGGACACCAGACCGACCTGTTCCGCCGGTGAGCCGGGCACGACCGTGCTGACAATGACGCCTCCATCTTTGGGGAGGCCCCAGTACTCGGCAAAGTCGTCCTTGAGCGGCTGTGTGAAGACGCCGAGCCAGGCAGGTTCCTCGGGGGTGATTATCTCATGCTCGGTGGGCGGCTGATCGATGTAGTGCTGAAAGAGCGCGGCTTGGTAGACAAGGGGATGACCGCTGCGGACGTAGAGATCGCCGCCTTCGCTTGTGCTGAGGTCGAATCCGACCACGCCGACCACGGCGCCGTTGGTGTTAAAGACCGGTCCGGTGACGAACCCGAAGCGCAGGGATTGGTCGAGGCAGTAGGTCAGGCGTGGTTTGTCGAGAATGGCGCCGACGCGACACCCGAAGACGCTGCGCGCATAATCGAGGGTCTGTGACAACAACCCGATGACCATGACGGGCTCGCCGAGCCGCAGTGTGGCGTGCTGATCGAAGTGCACGGCGGGCAGGTCGAGCGGCGCGTCGCTGAGCAGCCTGAGGAAGCACAGGTTGACGTCATCCGGTTTCCTGAGGAGCTTGGCCTCGTAGTCTCGCTCGGCATCGCTCTGACCGATCGTGAACCGGATATCCACGGGTTCGGTGTCCTCGATAAACAGGTGGCCGTGTGTGATTACAAGACCGTCGGAGGCGACGACGAGTCCCAGAGCGTTTCGTTCTCGGCGTGCGGTAGTGCCGCTGGCGGGACTGGTCACTTCGGCCGTATAGGACAGCAGCCCAATGGCCGGCGCAACCCGCTCGCAGGTGCGCTCGATCACGTCGACGCTGAAGCCATCGACGGCATGGGAGCAACGACACGCCATCGCCGAAAGAAACACGAGTGCAATCATGGCCGGCCTATTCCTCATCGAGTCCACCTCCTTGTTCGGCCGGCTGTTCGGCTGGCAGGGCTTCGTCCGGCGCGTGTTTCACCAGGACGAAGCGTGTAAGCGCTCCGTTCTTGACCCAGAGCATCGTCAGGCGCGCGCCGGAGTCGAGGCGCTGGCGGTAGAGGCGCCTGAAGTGCGCGAGGTCTTGCACGGTCTCTGCATCCACCTCGAGAATGATGTCGCCCTCTTGGAGGCCCGCTTTGGCGGCGATGCCGCCGGGCCGCGTGCCCGAGACGGCGACGCCAAGGCGTTCGGCCAACTGGGCGCGACGCACCATGATGGGGGTGAGTTCGGAAGCGGTGAAGCCCCACTCCGTGAATTCGAGTTCGTGCGCCTTGAGTGCGCTCTTCTCGTCGGTCACGAGCGTGATGACGCGCTCTTCGTCGCCTCGTGCAATGCGGATGGCGACTTCCGAACCCACAGGGATGTCGGCGATCATTTTGCGCACGGCGGGCAGGTGCTCAGCGAAGCGCGCATTGGTCGGCTTGCCGTTGACGGAGAGCATCACGTCGCCCGGCCTTAGGCCCGCCTCGATGGCGGGGCCCAGTTGGTCCACGTCGCCCACAATGACGCCTCGAGCGTCGGGGGCGTCGGTCTTGCGCGTCATTTCCTGCAGGGCGACGCCCAATCGGCTGCGCCTTACGCGCCCCTCGCGCTGGAGGGCATCGATGACCTCGCGGGCGATGTCGATGGGGATGGCAAAGCCGACGTTCTCTGCGCCTGCGAGCATGCGGGCGTTCACGCCGACGACCTCGCCTTTGAGATTGACGAGGGGGCCGCCGCTGTTGCCTCTGTTGATGGCGGCGTCGGTCTGAATCCAGTTGTTGTACGGAGAGACCATGTCGCCTGTGTCATCGAGGTAACGGTCCGTGACGCTCACAATGCCGAGCGAGACCGAACGCGCAAGGCCGTGGGGGCTGCCGAGGGCGAGAACGGTCTGGCCGGCCTCGAGCGTACTCGATGTGCCAAGCAGGGCATATGGCAACGGCTCGTCGACGGCGAGTTTGAGCAGAGCGATGTCTGTGTAGGGGTCCACGCCAACGACCTCGGCATCCACTTCCTCTTGGTTATAGAGCACACAGCGGACCAAGTCCGCTTCACCTGCCACATGTTCGTTGGTAACCACGTAGCCGTCGGGGGAGATGATGAACCCGCTGCCGAGGGCGAGCACTTCCTCACGCTTGCCGCCTGCGAAGACTTCCTTGACGGGCCGGATATGCACGAGCGCCGGCGCGACCTTGTCCTTTGCGCGCACCACCGTCGACTGCATGCCGGCCGTTGTCACGCAGCCGCTTGCTGCGTAGACAAGCACCATGGCACAGAGCATCGTTTTCCGCACTGAGAGGCCTCCTGAACCTGTCGCTGGTTGAGCACCCTGCCCCTTAAGGTATCAGACTGGACCGGTAAAAGGCCACCGCGAAGCGCCGCGGAAGGCAGGCCACGTTGGACCCGATGCATCGGGATCGCGCGATTCCCCCAGTACCGCAGACGTCCGGGCTATAGGGCGCATAGCTATGGGTTCCCGCGGTGCGGCGTGCTTCGTACCTGGTGGATTTGGAGAAGATTCGCGGCCATGGGCAAGGGATAGTGAGTGGTGGTCTTCAAGACTTGGGCTTTCGTTGTGCACTTGAGCGTACGGAGTGCGCAGGCACGGCTTGCCTTGAGGTTCCGGCGGACTGGCAAGTCAAGCGTTCCCGGGAGGACGTGGAAGATCGCAAAGAGGCGCTCGGCTACCTGGAGATAGGATGAGAAGCGCGGGTAGTGCGCTTGCGCCCCGGGCGCTTGACGCTCGGCGCAAGAGATCCTGTATGCTCTTCGTAATTCTTTAGGCGATTGGCGTGAATGATCACATGGCCTTCACGTCAATCCGCTAACCAGTTGCTGCTTTTCGAGGCTGAGGCAAGGTTATCCGGGATTTGCGCAATGTACCCCACCTGTCGCCGGTGCTGCATTCCCCGCGCTGCAGACCCAAATCGGCGGGCAAGAAGGCCAGGCACACCCTATGGACTGTGTTTGAGCAGCAAATACATGACAACGACACTCAAGAGACCCTTGATATCCGCAAACCGCGCTTGGCCATGCGAGGCAAGCTCACGCGCGCAAAGACCGGTGCTTACCCGCGGATTTGTGGCAGAGCATGGGTGGTTGAGAATTGTTGTCGTCGCGTGTCTTATCGCGGCGTCGCGTGCGGGGGCGGATCACGGCGTGACGGAAGGCGGAAGCCCTGAGAGGCCCAACGTGGTGTGGATTGTCCTGGACGCCTGCCGGGCAAAGAATCTGTCGTGCTATGGCTACGAGCGGCCCACCTCACCTCATATCGACCGCCTTGCCGAACGCGGCGCGGTGTTCCTGAACCATTTCGCGCAGGGCAATCAGACCCGGCTTTCGGTTCCCTCGTACATGACGGGCCTCTACTTCCCCACGTATTCGCTGAGCGGCGGCCGATGGCGCGAGATGTGGCGTGTGCCTGGCGGCAACGAGCGGCTGATCCCGACCATCATGCGCGAGAACGGCTACCGGACGGGCATTTTCTCGGCGCATGCGTGGCTGGGGAACGTCGAGAGCCGATTGTACCGCGATTTCGGGACATGCTGCTTTCGGGATGACACGCTATCCGTTCTTGTCACATCTGTGCTCGACTGGGTCACCGAGGAGCGTAACCGGCCCTTCTTCGCCTATGTACACGCTATGGAGACCCACTTCCCACATCGTCTCGAGTCGCCTTACGAGCGCTGGGTGCGCGATCTCCCCGTGCGGGCTTGGCACGTGAGCGGGTACATTGCTCCCGGCCAGGAGGTGACGGAGGTCGACCGGGCGATCTTCGAGGGACTCCACGACGGCAGCATCCTGATGTCGGATGCGGCTGTCGGCGCACTGGCGACAGGGCTCGAGTCGCACGCTCTTCTGGACAACACCGTCTTCGTGATCATGTCGGACCATGGGGATGCACTGGCGGAGGACGGCAAGACCCTAGGGCACAAGGATCCCTATGTTCAGGACGAGGTTATCCGGGTTCCGCTGATACTCGCCGGGCCGGGCGTTTGCGGAGGTGCTCGCGTCGGTGAGTTGACGGAGAATGTGGACGTTGTCCCGACGCTGGTGGAGTTGCTGGGGCTCGACACCGACGCCGCGTTTGACGGCGGTAGCCTTGTGCCGCTACTCGGCGGCACCGGCGCGTGGCGGCCCAAGCGCTACACGCTTACGCGTCAGTTTGGCGAGGGGCGGGACACGATGCCGGTTTTCGTTCTGCGTGACTTTGAGCACAAATACGTCTATCATGCGCGAATGCACGAAGAGCAGTTGTGGCGCGTGCCGGACACCGTGGCTGACCGTGTGGCATGCACGGGACCTCGCTGCGGGGACATCATGGCGACTGTGCGCGGCTGGGTTGAAGCAGTTCTGTTGCCGAAGTGGGAGGCTCACAGCGCTCTGCCCTATGAACCGCAAGGACCATTCATCGAGTACATCGGCAACGCGATTGACGGCATCACTCCGAAGGGCGCCGTCGTGTCGAAGGGGGAACAAAGCTGGACGGACAATCGTTGGACTTTGATGGGCGACGCGTCCATATCGGCGCTCATCAGTTCGGGCTGGCAGGAGGATGCGCCGGCGGTTTCGTTTGCGCTTGATGTGCCGAACGGGACGTATGACGTCAAACTGGAAATGCACACGGGCATTCGAGACGGCCATCCGGCGTCGGCTATCCTCTTCCGGGCCGAGGACGACGCGAAGCCAAAGGTCGTCAAGCCGCCGCAAGAAGCCTTCGATGGGCTCAAGGCTGCTGGCGAGTATGCCTATCGCAGCGCGAGCCTCGGGAGATATACCGTCTGTGATGGCCGATTCGACGTGACGTTGGATGAGGCGGGCGATGGCCACTGGGCCGTGATTCGCGCGTTCAAGTTTATGCCGGTCGACCAGACCGAACGGAGCATGACGGATGAGGAACAGGACGAACAAACCGCGCGCATCGAGGCCTTGGGCTATCTCGATTAAGGTGATGGCCTCGACCAAATCGAGCAGGGGATGACAGATGAGGAGGCAGTTCCACCGTATGTCACGTGCCGCGATATGCGTGGCTGCTGCCGGCCTGTGCTTCGCGCTGCAGGCGGACACACAGGCCGCGCATCCCAATGTGATTTGGATTCTGCTGGACGCGTGCCGGGCGGACCACTTGTCGTGCTACGGCTACGAGCGCCAGACATCGCCGAATATCGACAAGCTGGCCGCGCGCGGCGTGGTTTTCGAGCAGCACTTCTCGCAGGCTAACGGCACAACGTTGTCTGTGGCTTCGTATATGTGCGGCAAGTACTTCCCCGTGTACTGCCTGGGTCGGGGAACATGGAAGGCCCTTTTCCGAACTCCGCCCGACAGCGAGCTGCTGTTGCCCGAGGTGTTGGGTGAGAGCGGGTACCAAACCGTTTGTGTTACCGCGCACCCGTGGTTCAGTCCGGAGAGCCGTGTGTGGAAGGCTTTTGGCGATAACCTCTATGTGGCACCGCAGACCAACAGGGCCTACGCGGACTTGGCCATGCTGAACCAGGCGGCATTCTCCTGGCTTGACGCGCACGGCGACGAGCCGTTTTTCCTATACATGCACGCACTGGACACGCACTTTCCCCATGCGCCTCGTTCGCCATATGATCAATGGGTAGATTCAGCCTATCTTGTCGAGAGAGGCACCAATCCGAACCTGCATACCCCACCCTTCGGCGAACAGGAACGGGCGTACTTGTCCGCGCTCTATGACGGCGATATTCTCTACTCAGACGATCAGATCGCGCGGCTTGTTGTGAAGCTCAAGGACCTCGGAATCTACGAGAAGACGATTCTCGTGATTGGCTCGGACCACGGCGAACTGCTCGGAGAAGACGGAAGCACGGTCGGGCATCCGAGCCAGGTTTCGTGCGATGAGCTCTTTCACGTGCCTCTGATCATGCTTGGCCCCGGGCTTCCGGCTGACAAGCGCGTGCAGGCTTTGACTGAAAACGTGGATGTTATGGCGACGGTGATCGACCTCTTGGATATCGACACGCCTGCACGCATGGATGGGATGAGCTTGATGCCGTTGATCGACGGCTCGAAGGAGCAGATCCGCGAGTGTGCCTTCGCAAGGATCCCCTACGGGACCGATGACGATGTGCCGCGAATGTGTCTTCGCAGTGCAGAATATCGGTTTGACACAAACCTTAAGGAGGGCGTTGAACGCCTTTACAAGGCGCCCGATACGATTGGGGCTCGCGAGGAGTGCTTGGCTCGTGAACCCGAACAGGCCACCCGTATGCGCACACGGGTGCGGGAACACTACTATCCGCTTTGGGAGCATTACGCCACGCTGCCCCGGGATAACGTGGGCATGTTCACCACTAAGCTCGAGCGCACCGCTGAGCCGCAAGATGCGTGGGTGGAATCCTCCCTCGAAAGCCCTGATGACAACAAGTGGAGCTTGGCTTCGGGTCGCCTTCGCAGCTCGGGCTTTGCGGAAGATGCTCCTCCCGTCACGTTTCGCGTGGAGGCCCCCAATGGCCGCTGGCGCGTCGATCTGGAAGCCGACGCTCAACTCAGCAACCCGGACGGAACGAGGGGCAGTGCGTTCGCCGTCAAGGCCGAGGGTGAGCATGAGTTCCGACGCATTGTGACCGATGATGCGACAACCAAGACCCAGTTCCTCGAGATAGGGGTGTACCGGATTGACCATGGTTGCTTTACGGTCACCCTGGACGAGGGCAGCCCAAACCAATGGGCGTGCGCCCACGGCCTGCGTTTCATCCCCGTGACCGAGGACGTGGACGCCCAAGCAGTCAGCGAGCAGGCTCTACGCGATGAACAGCTGCGGGCGTTGGGCTACTTGGACTAGCGATGCCATTCGCGCAACGGCCCGTCGGCAATAGGAGGTTCGATTAGCGTGACGGTTTTGGCGGCTCGCCGGCGGCTCGTGAGCTTTCTGACGGCCGGCATGTGGCTCTTCATGCACTGCTGGGCAGAGCCGGAAGACGCCGACATGGCCAAAGCCCCCTACCAAGCGCTGGACCGCGGCCTCTTGACAATCGCTATGGCCGTCGACGATCCGGATCTGTACCGCGATTTGCCTGAGCAAGAGGACACTGACGTGCTCGATTGCGCGCTCGATGCCATTTTCGGCGAGGCCCCGCCTTCCGCGGACGAAGAGAAAGCCCTTCAGATCCTCGCCTATGTGCCTCAGGTGTTCGGGACACAGTGGTCCGACGCGCGTTACGGTTCGCAGTATCTGACGGAAAGGGGTGGTTACTGCACCGGCATGGCCGTGGCGTTTGTCGCGCTCTGCCGCCGTGCAAACCTGCCGGCCCGCGTCGTCAGCATGCACAATTTCGAGCTGGCGCGAGGACACAGCGCAGCCGAGACGTACTACGAGGGAGCATGGCATTTCTATGAACCCACCTACGCTATGGTTTTCTACACAAAGCCCGCTTATGACCACACGGGCGTCATTCCATCCTTCCGCTCGCTTTTGACGGACAAGAGCCTCCTCGACAACGGCCTGCGTATTCCCGTGCCCCTTTGGAATGAAAACTACGTCAAGCCGGTCGACGCGATCCCCGAGCCGTTGGACCCGTCTTTCCGCGATGCGCCGGACAGACCGCCTTTGCGCGAGTCATACACGCATAAGTTCCTCCGCAGCTTTCCGTGTGTTGGCTCCGACGAGATGGCTGCTTCCTACCCCATTGATATTGACTTCAGGGAGACGAGCGACATTTGGCTCGGCGAGGTTGACCAAGACGACATGGACCAGTTTGGCGAGATTACCGAGGGCCGGCTGCCGCGCTTTTGCGGCATACGTGCGATTGGCAAGAGTCGCTTCCATACGGCCTTCGCGACGTTCTTTGTACGTGCCCCACGCCCGGGCCGGTGCCGCCTCAGCATCCACTTCCTGCACGCAGACCGCAAGCACGACGACCTGGGCGTCCTGGAACTCAGAGATGTCGTACTCATCGGCATCGAAAGCCGGGAAGGGGTATGGACGGCCGACCTGTATCTTCAAGATGCCGAGTCGGCGTTCATCGTTGCCAACCGCAGCGGCAATGCCTATATCGACGCGATTCACGCCGTCTTCTCAGCCGAGTAGCTCGATCGGGGCGTTTGTCAGGCGGCAGACCTGCGTCTGATGGCCCTGCTCCCACTTCTCGGGACATGCTTCCCGCCTCGCCTGCCGCATTCGCAAGAAGTGCTGGATGTGCGCGGCGTATCTGTCGATGCATGCGCTGATACGGTCGGCCTTCCACGTATCGAGTGCGGTCTGCTCGGCGCCATCCATGACGGTGCCCGTGTGTTTCTGAAAGCATGTCTGCGGCCATTGCGGCCATTCACGGGGCTGATTGGGCGATGAACGCGCGTCGTGTTGGCGTTGGTTTCTCCCGACGGGTCTACAGCGCGACATCGAGTTCGCCCGCGTCGTCGGGCTGGACGGCGTCGAAGGTCTTCACGACGGTTGCGTCGTCCTTGGGCGAGAGCACTTCGACCGTGTAGCGGCCTGCGCCGTACACGGTGGGTGTGAAGATCTTGCCTTGCATGCGCCCAGCGGAGACGAAGCTGCCGTCGACATCCTTGACGCGGACAATGGGGCCGGGCTCGATAGCGGTCTTGAGCACCACGGGCGGCAGCTTGAGGGCGTGGACGCCGTAGCTCTCAGTGGAGGCGAAGGCCATGGGCCATCCGGGGAATTGGTCGTGGGGCGTGGCATTCTCGACCACATTGAGGCCGGGTCGGATTCGCCACGCCTCGACGCGGATCTCGGCGGATTGCTTGTCGAACGCGACGATCCCCCAGCCGGAGGACTTCTTCTGCGCCAAGACCTCGCGTGAATTCGGGTTGCCGTGCTTGAGAGGGGGATTGCCGACAGCGAGTACGTCGATGAGGTTGCCGAAGCCGTCGCGGTAGAGGCCGGTGTTGGGCCGGTCGTCGTGGCGGCCGTCCTCGATGCGCTCGATGCCTACGTCCTCGGGGCGCCACCAGCGTTGGTAGCCGACGGCGCCCGCGGGGGTAACGAAGCTGACGATGGCGTCACCCGGCTCGTCGAGGCCGTGGCGTACGAGCGTGGGCAGGTGCTGGTCGCCGCCGAGGAGGAGCGCGCCGCCGCGCCGCAAGGTGTCGACGGCCTTGCGGCGTCCCCCTTGAGGCCATCCGCCGCAATCCATGTCGCCGAGCAGGAAATTGTCCGCGGAACCGTGGTGGGTGGCGACGCCGCAGTATACGGTCTGCGAGATGGCGGCTTTCATGTCCTGGCCGCGCCAGTCGGCGACCCAGCGCCGGACGAAGGCCAGTTGGTCGTCGCCGAGGAGCTTGGCGCTTGGGTCATTGACGTCGTCGGCCATATTCGGCCCGCTGATGTGGTCGGGCCGGGGGCCGTCATGGCGGGTTTCGACCTGCTGCGGCCCGGTCTTGAACTTGCGATCCTCGAGGATGGCGAAGCCGATACGGCCGTAGGTCATCGAGGTGAAATACGCGCAAAGCCCTTGCTTGAACACTTTGGTCGTGGCGGGGTCGGGCAGGTGCGAGGTCTGCGTGCGTTCGACGGCCTTTACGAACTCGATGGGCTGCACATAGCCGCCGACGCTGCCGTCGTTGTTGCTGGCGCCGTATCCGCTCTTGGCCTGCCACTCCTCGAGCGTGATGCAACGCCCCGCGTCGCCCCACAGATTCCCCTGGTAGACGTCGTGGTCATCCGGCATGACGACCGTCGGGCGATCGTGCATGAGGTCGCGAAAGCTCCAACCCCACAGCGACAGCTTGCGCAGGTAGTTCACGCACATGCGGTCTACCGGACCCGTGCGCAGGATGCCCCAGCCGCCCACATTCTCGTAGATCTGATCGCCCACGAACATCAGCAAGTCCGGGTCCTGACGTGCGACGTTCTCCGCGACGCAGCGGTTTGGGAACACGTAGTCCATGAAGCAGCAGAACAGACCGGTCGTGAGCACGGGTTTTCCCGCCGGGTCGCGACGGATCGCGCCTTCCCAATAGTGTGTCTCGTCGGTTCCGTCGGCGTATGCCTGCTTCCACACGACGCGATAGGCCGTGTCCCTCGATGCATCCCACGGGTCGACGCGGAAAGGCGCCGTCCAACTCAGCGGGTCGATGCGCGCCGAGGCGACCTGCTCCCACGCGCTTTCACGCCGGACCTCGAGGACGGCGGACTGGTTGTCGCGTTCGCCGATAGGGGCCATCTGGGCTGTGAGCTTCATAACGCCACCCGAGAGCGTGTACTGCGACCAGAGGATCGGGCCGAAGGTGCGCTCGGGCCTCTTCGCAAACTTGTCGCCGTTGAGCTGCCACTCGTTGAAGGTCCACAACGCATCCATCGCAACGCCGGACACGCCCTGAGGCGCATTCGCGACCAGGGCGACGTTGCCCACGAGTTTGTCGGGGGGCACGCCGGGCTTCTCGATGCGCCCGAGTTCGGCACCGCTCTTCGGCATCGTCGCCTTGAGCACGACCGTGTAGCTGCCGTCGTTCTGCGGTGCGAGCGAAGCGATAAGGCGGACCTTGGTCAGGGCGAGGTTCAGCGTGTCTGCCGCTGTGATCGCTCCGCGCGTCCCATTGGCAATGAATAGCACACCCTTGGTGTTCAGGCCCATGAACATCCCGTTGCCGAAGAGCAGCCGGCTTCGGTAGTCGTCAATGGGATCGTTGACGCGAACGCCCACGGCGAAACCGACCGAGCCCGCGTTGTCGCCTTGTGCCTCCGCGAGCCCGACCGTGACGGCCATCTCCGCGCCGGCTGCCGCCTCGCCCAGTTCGCAGGTGAGGTGATGCAAGGTCATGGGCTGTCTGGGCGATGCGTGTGAGGTCACGATATTCCCGTCGCGAATCTGCCAGTTCTCCCACGGATTTGCCCAGACCTGCGGCGCGATGTACCAACGGTCGGGCAGCTTCTTCGCATCGACGACGTCCAGCGGCGCGGCAAGGGCGGCCGAGCACAGCAACAAGCCGGGAAGCAGGCAAGCGAGTTTTCGCATGATGAATTCTCCATTCCGTTCGCGTTCAGGGTCATTATGACGGCATTATGGGAGCAGGTCGTCCTGTGCGGCCAGTTTCCACGTCGCGCCTTGGTTCGGCGACATCATCAGCGCGCGGCGCGTACCCCGGTAGTCTGTGCGATAGCTGTCTCTTATAC
>OMKS01002762.1_pt1 | contig 14396 bp, 9 predicted proteins | sample 1674721 | NCBI WGS metagenome assembly OMKS01 (sample SAMN06264996, study PRJEB25208) | sediment metagenome | isolation source: hot spring sediment | place: USA: California | collected 2014-09-02
GAGGCTGGATTCCTGCCTGCACAGGAATGACAAGGGGGCGAGGCCATCCCTTCGCGCTGCGAAGGGATGCTACCCTGGCGAACTGAAAACTCAAAGCTGAAAACCCAAGGCCATAGCCCAAAACCCCAAGCCATCCCCTCCCCATGGCACGCGGGGTTTGGGATTTGGGCTTTGAGGTTGTGGCTTTACGTTTGGCGTTCTGGGTTTTGGGTTAGCCCCGGCCCGGGCCCTGGCGTGGCAGCCCTCGCCGCAAGGCAAGGGATGGGGCGGCGAGGTGCTGCCACTCTCGACTAATTGCCCAGCATGACGATCTGCGGCTGGGATAGATACAGCAGGGGCATCCGGCCGTCCTCGCTCGTCAGATAGGCCACGTGGTAGATGCCGCAGGCCAGGACCCCTCCACCCGTCGGGTCCACCTGATGCCACTTCCCGTCGTCCAGCAAGACCTCGGCCCAGATATGCCCCTCGGCCCCGTAGAGCCACCCTGCCACCTGCCGGCACGGCACCTTCGCCGCCCGCGCCAGCGTCACAAAACAGTCGCTGAAATCCCAGCAGTGCCCGTACCGCTGCTTCAACACCTCCTTGACGGCGTACCGAGACCCCGTCACCGGCCCGCCGAACCGGATATTCTTGTCCGGCTGAAGCCACCGCAGAATCATCTTCACTTTGGCCGTATCATCCGCGCATCCGGCCGTAATCTGCCCAGCCAGCTTCACAATCTCCGCATCATCACAAGGCCAGAACGCCGTTGCCGCCACCAGCGCCGGATCGTCGCGCCTGCGCTTCGCGGCCATCGTCCCATCGCCGCAAGCCCCCACCACCGCACTGACCGTCACCGAGCCGATGCCTTCCTTCATTGGCAACTCCCCAAACCCCACGACCAGCACGTCCCCGCACGAATCCATCCGCGCCTCCACCGGCCCGGGCCGAAACTGATACTGCATCTTGGCCCCATCCGGCCCGAAGTACCGAAAACGCAACTCCTTGCCGAACGTGAACTTGCCCGCCAACTCCGCAATCCTGCCGCGAGCCGCCGCATCACCCTGCGACAGTCCCACGAACGCCTGATAAACCGCATTCCATGACATATAGTCGCCGGACTCGATCGGGGCCACCTCGAAGGCCACCTGGTACCGCGCCGAGGCGGGCTTGGCCTTGAACCCCAACTCGAATCCCGCCTTTGTCGCCAGCGCCACATCATCGCCCACAAACTCCACCGCCTTCGCACCCAGCCGCAAGCAGAACGCCGGGTCGGCCTTCGTCTTCGAAATCGCCTCCGCCACCACCGTCGCGTCAGCCTCCGTGGCGCACTGAATCACGTTGACCTGCAAGCGCTTGCCATTGGCCGACAGGACCGTATTCGACAGCGACACGATCTTTGCCCCCAGCTTGCCGCCGATCGCCGCGGTCTGTTCGGCCGAGGCCTCGAAGTCCTGCACCACCCGCCAACCGGCCGGCAGGGCAAATCGCTGTCGCGAATCCTGCTGGGCCCTCCATTGCGCCGGTGCGAGCGAACCGATACCGCCGCCCCATATCAGCATTGCCAACAGCAGTCCTGCAAGACGCATTTTCATATCGAACCTCCAGACGCATTGACCACGGGCCCCGGCGAAACGGCGCATGGGGCGACCACAGGATTATACGCCCGAGCGGCCGAGATCATCACTTGCTTTGCGGGCCACTCCAAACAAGAGCCCATGCATCGATACACGGACCAGAGGTGCGTTTGTCGCATTGTTGGGCAACCAGCAGCAGAGGCAAAGGCCCCAGTGCTCCTGGCCTTCGCAGGAATGGCAGGGGGCGAACTGAAAACTCAAAGATGGAAACCCAAAGCCATAGCCCAAAACCCCAAGGCATCTGCTCCCCATGGCACGCGGGGTTTGGGGTTTGAGGTTGTGGCTTTGCGTTTGGCGTTCTGGGTTTTGGGTTAGCCCCGGCCCGGGCCCTGGCGTGGCATCCCTTGCCGCAAGGCAAGGGCCGCTGCCGCAGTACAGCTCCTGGCTCTTGATAGCGGGGGCCTTCGCGTGTATACCTGTATCGGTGGCAACATTGAGAGACTATCTCTCTCAAGGCTGGGCGGCCCTTGTCATGCCGAGTGTAGCGAGGCATCCGGGCCCCAAGCGAGGCGTATACAGGTTGGCAGTCGAGATTCTTCGCTACGCTCAGAATGACAAACGATGTTCCAGGATAGTTCCTAAATGACAAGTCCCGTTCAGGAGGCTGTAATATCATGACAATACAGCGATTCAGCATAGTGGTTCTTCTGGCGTTGGGCCCGCCAGCGGCCTTCGGCAACGACAAGACGCCGCCGACGGCCGAGGTGCTGGCGTATTTGAAGGGCCTGGGCAACGGCTCGTGGCTCTTTGGGCAGGTGGCCACCTGGGTCCACAATGAGAACCCCGACATGGACCACCCATCCAACTGGCTCAAGAAGGTCTACGACCATACGGGCACGATGCCCCGTTACGGGACCATCACTTATGACTTCCATGACAACCCGTTCCCCGACGCCGCCTGGAACGACGGCGTCAAAAAGATGTGGGATCGGGGCATGATCGTCGGCGTCTTTTCGTTCTACGCCAATCCCACCGGCCGCTCGTGGAATGATCCGCTTGATATCGACCCCATCTTCGCGGCCGACGACAACCCGACGAAGGGTAACTTCTACAAGCAGATGGACCGCATGGCCGCCAATCTGCAATGGCTCAAGGACCAGGGCGTTCCCGTCGTCTATACGCCGTTGGTCGAGAGCGACGACCGCAACAAGTGGCACGCCAAGGAAACCCACGAGCAGGCCATCAAACTCTACCGCCTGGTCCACGACTACTTCACCGGCGTCAAGGGCCTGGACAATGTCCTCTGGGCCTACCACACCACCGCCAATCACGGGGCCCTGGAGAAATACTATCCCGGCGATGCCTACGTGGACATCATAGGCAAATCCGCCTACGGCCGCGGCCTGGTCTTCTCGGAGTATGACTGGGCCGTGGAGCGCAAGAAGAAGGCCGGCAAGGTGATATGGTGGGCGGAGCTGGGCATCCGCGGAAAGTCCGAAGCCCCCGTGGTCTGCATGGATATCCTGCGAAAACTGGAAAACAGCTATCCCGAACTGGCCGGGTTCGTTTTCTGGAGCGACGACGGCCACTACAACGTCATCGGCAACAACAACGGCCGCGAACTCATGGCATCGGACAAGATCGTCACCCTGAAGTAACCGCCCTATCGGGCGCCCTTGCCGGGTAGACAGGATACAATCTTCTCCGTGGTCGTCTCGACGAGTTCGGCGATCTTTGCCGCCTGCCGGGCCCGGCGGATCTTGCGCCGCAGGGTCGTGATCTCCCGATTCGGACCCGCGGCCGCCTCGGCCTTGGCAATCCGCTCGGCCGCCTCATCGAACCGACCCATCGCCAGATACACCCTGGCCGAGTCCCGCAGCGCCTCGGCGTGCCCGGCGTCGATATCGAGGGCGTGACCGAAGAACTCGCACGCATCCTCCAGATCCCCGCGAATCGCCCCGACCAGCCCCAGATAGTAGTACGCCTCGGCGTTCGACCAGTCCTTGTCGGCCGCCCGCAGCAGGCAATCGGCGGCGTGTTCGATATCCCCTATCGCCAGAAACATGGACCCCAGCGACGTCAGCACGTAAGAGTCCTCCGGATTCCTCCGCAACTCCGCCAGCAGATACGTCCGGGCCTGTCGGGTGTCGCCGGCAATCAGGGCACACTGGCCCAGCCGGTAGTTGGCCCCGGCCGATTCGCGTCCGCCGCCGTCCTTGGCGAGCGCCTCGGTGTAGAGCCCCTGGGCCCGCCCGTAGTGCCCATTCTGAAAGGCGATTTCGCCCAGATAGAACACGGCCTGCACGTGCTCCGGCCTCAACTCCAGGATACGGTTGAACTTCTCCTTCGCCGCCTCCAGATCGCCCAGTTCAAGCAGAAACAGCCCGAAGTCGAGGATGACCTCCACATCCCCGGGGCTCAGCCGCAACTCCCGCAGGAAGTACTCCCGCGCCTCGGTCGTATTGCCGTCGGCCCAGTAGGCCTGGGCGATGCGGTAGTTGATCTGGGGATGGGTGCTCTCCAGTTCGGCGGTCTTGCGCCAGCAATGAATGGCCTTCTTGTACTGCCGCCGGGCGAAGAGGCTGTTGCCGATGTTGTAGTAGCACAGGGCGCAGTCCGGGTCGATCTGCTGGGCCATGTAGAACATCTGCTCGGCCGCCTCGTGCTTGCCCATCTCGGCGTAGGTGATGATCCGGTTGCAGTAGCACGGCTCGAACGTCGGCTCCGTCTGCTCGATCTGCTCGAATACCTCCAGGGCCCGGTCATACTGGCCCGTTCGCGTGTAGTCCACCGCCAGACAGTTCAGAACCTCCACATCGCTCGGGTTCAACTCCAGAGCCGCCTCGTAGGACTCAATCGCCTTGTCAAACCGGTTCACCGCGTCCAGGGTCAGGCCCCGGTTGAAGTGCCACGCACTGTTCGACGGGTTGACCTCGATTGCCGCCTCCAGTTCATCGAGGGCCTGGTGCAGATCGCCGTCTTCGTACAACTCGCGAGCCCGGCGGGCCTTCTGCTCGGCCCCGTCATACGGGCTTGATTCGGTGCTGTCAAAACTATCAAAAAGCATAGAGCAACCTGTCTATGAGAAACCCACCGGCTGCGCCGGTTTGGTACAATCCGTATCGATTCAACGCCTGCTGCGCATCTTTTGCAGAGAACCTCACATCCCTGTGCGGCGTACCATGTGCCCATATCGCCCGGAAAACACCGCCCGGTTAGCCCTTTTCACCGGGCGGCGTCTCTTTTGGGCGGCGTGGAAATTTATCTGGCGTCCGTGGCTGTAAATCTTTATAATGCAACATGTTAGGATTGCCGCCGCGGACGTCCTGTTGAGGGCCATGTGGCCGAATCACGGTTTTTCTGGAAAGCTGATTTCGACCGTCTTATAATGTGCCCTTGCAAAAACCCCCGGCCGGGCCTCTGCGGGCCTGTGTCGGGGGCCGAATGTCGGTCTTTCCGCCGGTTGAGCCGTTGGGGAAAACGATTATGGTAAAGCAGATACAAGGCCAGATTGCAGCAGGCAGAGGCCGCTACGCCATCGTGGTGAGCCGTTTCAATGAATTCATCACCTCGAAGTTGCTCGGCGGGGCCATCGATTGCCTGACCCGCCACGGCGCCTCCGAGGACCAGATCACGGTCGTATGGGTCCCCGGGGCCTGCGAGATCACCATCGCCGCCCGGAAGATGGCCATGACCGGCGACTATGTTGCGGTCCTTTGCCTTGGGGCGGTGATTCGCGGCCAGACGAGCCACTATGAGGCCGTCTGCCAGCAGGTGGTTCGCGGCGTGGGGCAGCTCAACTACGAGGGCCCGGTCCCGGCCGTCTTCGGCGTGCTGACCTGCGAGACCCTCGAACAGGCCGTCGAGCGGGCCGGCGCCAAGATGGGCAACGCCGGCGCCGATGCTGCCCGAACCGCCATGGAAATGGTCAACGTATTGGAGCAGATCTAGACGTCGGACCCTTCTGCTCTCGAACAAATACAGAACGTGTCGCGGGCGTCTTTCCCGCGCTGCGAAGGCCAGACGCCTTCGGCCCTTCCGTCCCAGCCGACACGCAGCGCCGGCAAGGGCGGACTTAGTACACAAGGATGAGCCGGTGGACCGAAGAACCAGGGCCAGAGAGTTGGCCATGCAGGTGCTGTACTCGCTCGATGTTCAGGGCGACGCCGCTTTTGACTGCGTGGCTCAGTTCTTCGCCGAGTCCGGCGCCGACGAACAGACCCGTCGAATCGCCATTGAGTGGACCCGAGGCGCCTGGGCCGACGCGCCCGTCTGCGATGAACTGATCAAATCCGCCGCCATCAAGTGGCAGTTCCAGCGTCTGTCGCCCGTGGACCGCAGTATCCTGCGGCTGGCGGTCTACCAGCTTGCCTGCTGCCCCAAAATCCCGCCGAAAGTCGCCATCAACGAGGCCATCGAGCTGGCCAAGAAATTCAGCACCGAGAAATCACCCGGATTCATCAACGGCGTCCTTGATACTATCCATAGAAAACTCACCGAGCAGCGCCAAGGAGGGTAAGTCTTGAGAACCATAGCCGTACTGAACCAGAAAGGGGGCGTGGGCAAGACCACGACCGTCACGAACACGGCCGCGGCCCTGGCGCGCATGGGCGCCCGGGTGCTCGCCATCGACCTCGACCCGCAGGCCCACCTGACCATCCATCTCGGCGTTGAGCCCGATTCGGCCGGTCCCGGCGCGTATGAGATTCTCACTCAGTCGGTCGACATCAAGGATGCTATCCGCCAGGTCCGCGACAACCTCTGCCTGATTCCCACGAACGTCAACCTGGTCGGCGCCGAGAGCGAACTGGTCAGTGTTGTCGGACGCGAGGTCATCCTCAGCGAGGCCGTGGAGACTATCGAAGACCGCTTCGACTATCTCTTCATCGATTGCCCGCCGTCGCTGGGCCTGCTGACGCTCAACGCCCTGGCGGCCGTCAAGGAGGTCCTCATCCCGCTGCAGCCGCACTTCCTGGCCCTGCAGGGGTTCGGCAAACTCCTGCAGACCGTCGAGATCGTCAGCCGCCGCATCAACCCGGGGCTGAAGGTCTCCGGTATCTTGCTGTGCATGTACGACAGCCGGGCGCTGCTGCCCAGCGAGGTCAAGGCGGATATCGAGCAGTTTCTCCGGGAGGCCCGCGGGACCCGCAGCGCCTGGTCCGAGGCCCGCATCATCCCGCGGCTGATCCGCCGCAATATCAAGCTGGCCGAGGCCCCCAGCTACGGCAAGACCATCTTCGAGTACGAACCCGGTTGCAACGGGGCCGAGGACTACACGGCCGTGGCCCAGTACATCCACAAGCAGACGCTCACCGCCGCGGGCCTGCCCGCCGAGGAGATTGAGGCCATCATTCACGGTCCGCAGCCCGCCGGCGGCACGGGAGGAGCACGAGAGCAGAAGTGCATAAGTGCACAGGAGCACAAGAGCGCAAGAGCACAAGAGCCTTCGGCTCCCAGGTCGGATGCCCGCGACACGGCGGGCGTCGGCCTCATGCACGGGCAGGATGCCCGTGCTACGGCAGGGGTACAGGAGCACAAGGGCACAAGCGCACAAGAGTCCTCAAATCGTGGGTCAGACCCCCGCGACACGTCGGAGGCCTTTGGCGCACCAGGCAACTTGGGCACATCCAGCACGGTCGAGCCGGGTACGGTTCAGCCGCAGCGCCCGCCTCAAGGCGTCCCGGCGACGGAGGGGCATCCCTTGCCGTCTCCGGAGTGGCATCCCTTGCCTGCGGCAAGGGATGGTGGTGCAAACGCCGACGCCGCGGGAGGCGCCGCGCCGCAAGCGGCCACCGCCGACACCGCAGGGCGTCTCGCCTCACAACAACCCGCATCGGTCGGCCGAATCCCGCCGAGCCAGACGCCGCCGCAGTCCGCCGGCCCCGCCGCGCGACAAGTCCCGACTCAGCCGGCGGCGGCAACGCCGAAACCGCAATCGACTGTCAATCGTCCAGCCGCAGTCTCTGTGAATCAGACCCGCCCACAGGCCGCCGGGCCCACAACCGCAAGTCCGGCGCGTCCACAGGCCGTCCGACCGGCCGCGCAGAGCCCGACCTCGGCTACCGGACGGCCCGCGACAACTCATGGTCCCGCCGCCGGATCAGGTTCCACTGCCACAGCTCGCCCCGCACAACCCCCGGTCCAGCGCAATGCGCAGGCCCCCCGACCCATCGCAGCGCGCCCATCGGTCCCGACCGGCCGCCGAGTCCCGCCCCAGCAGATCATCGCCAGACCCAACGCTCCCGCCCGCCCAACCACTAACCCGCCGGCCGGCGTTGCTCAAAGACCCGCTGTCGTGCAGCCTCCGCAGCGAACGACTCCAGCCGCCGGTGGCCAAGTCGCACGACCGGCCGAGATCAAGACCATCGCGAATCGTGACGGCGTCGCCGCACGGCCCACGGGGAACGCTGCCGCCCCTGACGAAAGCGCCCTACGCGCCGACGGCGTCTGACGTGGCATGGGCAGCGTGTCCATGTGTCGCAGGACCCTCTCGACCCTGTAACCAGCAGTATCGGCGTACTCCGCAACACCACACACGGGTCACGGGCAAGATGTTCGTGCTATTTGCCACGCACGCTCTTCAATCGCGCTGTTTCCTGTATGCGTCGATGCCGAATTGCATGGGGGCGTTGCCGGCCTCGTGGGCGCCCATGTCGGGGGCGGCGCCGGTGAAATTGTCGTTGAAATTGGGGATTCGCAGGCCCGCGTCGTAGCCGGGGCTGCCCTTGGCCAATGCAAACGCGCCGTCGCCGTTGGCCGGGTCATACGTGGGTTCGCCCGCTATCCCGTTGGCCTGATGCGTGCGGCCCCTGGGCAGGGCGCCGCGGTAGAGGTCGTAGTCGTAGTCATTGGACGGATCAGCCTTCTTGTCCCAGAAGGGCGCTTCCCTGGCGTTCCAGATGTTGTTACGGCTGATCGTGTTGACCACGGGTCCGCCCCAGCCGATGCCGACCCTTGCACCGCCGTTGACCCGGCGGTCGGCGGCCTCGACCGGCGGTTGCAGGACGGTGTTGTGGAACACGTAAATGCGGCCGCCGCCCATGATGTCGCTGGTCTTGAAGAAGCCGCCGCCCCAGTCGCCGGCGGCCACCCGCATCCGGCCGCTGACATTGCGCCAGACGTACAAGGGCCCCACGGACGTGCCCGCCGAGGCGATGGCAATGTAACAGTCCGTCGAGTAGTTGCCCCAGATTCGCACGTTGCGGTTGGCCCCTTCGCTCTCGATGGTGTCGTCCCAGCAGTGGCTGAGATAGTTGCCATAGATGTCCGAATCACAGTTGGGAAAGCCGCGAACGCTGAAATTGGAGCCGGCGCCGAAGATGTCGTTGTACTGGTGGTCCTCGTCGGAATAGACAGAGTTATAGCGGATGACGTGGTTGCCGGCGCTGTTGCTGAAGTAGACGGCCTGCGGGCCCTCCGGATGGAAGGGCTCCCGCTTGCCCGGTCCGGGTCGTTCCTCCCGCCAGTTGTTCGAATCGCCGCGAGGATGGTGAATGCGGTTGCGCTGTATGATGACCCGCTCCAGGTCGTTGGCGTTCGAGTAGACGGCGCTGTCCAGATTCCTGCCCCAGCCGTCTTCGAGCACGCGGCCCCATCCGCTGATGTCGCACTGCTCAATCACGATGTCGTGACAGCCGCTCATGAGGCGGATGCCGTGCTGCTGCGCCCCTTTGAGCGTCAGGCCGCGGATGATTACGTAAGACGCCCGCACCTCCACGCAATGCGGGTGCTCGTTGGCGACGTCGATGGTGGCTGCATCCCGGCCGGCAGGCGGGCCATAGACAACATAGCCGTCTTTGTCACCGCCCTCGCGGATCACCAGCGTCTGCGTTGAGTCGGACACCTCCACCCGCCGGGCGACCGGGAAATCCTCGCTCCATGTCTGGAAGGCGATGACGATCCGTGGGCCGCTGCTCAGTCGAAGCGCGGCCTCGTACCGCGTGCCGGCTTCCAGATGGACGATGCTGCCGCGATACTCGCCGCCATGCTCCCAGGGCCGGCTCTCGGTCTCGCCGCGGCCGCTGTAGCCGACCGGCGACATCGTGCGCGAGTCGAACCACAGCGGCATGGCCTGCCGCCAATCGTCGCTCCCCGCCCGGCGGTACCGAACCGAACACGTATCCTCATCCGAGCCGCCTTCAGCCCGCCAATACAGCCCGACGCACTCAAACGTAACGACCGCGCGAGGGGCTTCAGCACAGAGAAGAGTGCCTGTCAGTACAACCATGAACCCTGGGACAATTGTTCTCGGCATCCGGATAGCTCCTTCAGAATCCTATATCTTCTTGGGCTCCCCACAAGAATCTGTGCATTGATACACGGACCAAAGGTGCGTTTTTCGCATTCCGGGCTACCAGCGGCAGAAGCAGAGGGCCCGGTGATCCGGGCCCTCGCCGCTGTATAGCCACCGGACGCGGCGCTCGGGTTGCACGCCTGCAGAGCCCTATCCTCCGGTCCGGCAAGGGATTATGTTAGCGGTCTGAATGGAACCACTCAAGCATTTCCCGGGCGCCTGATAGCCTTCCGGCGATCAGGCCGCTGGAAGCCCAAGAAGCGAAAAACGCAGGGTCGCCCAAATCACGGGCGCAATGCGGCGCACACGAGATGCTGTCTGTGATCGCGACTCGAAGTGGTAACGCCTTACAGCACAGGCACGTGCAGCGTGGCTTGCTCGCACTGCCTGCACTGATTCATGCGGGGAGGTTCATTTCTTATCGAGCAGGCCCAGGTCCTTCATCCAGGCGGCGCATTGCGTGGGCCAGTTTTCGATGGGTCCGCGGCCCTTGCCGAGGCCGACGCCGTGGGGAGCGCGGCGGTAGATGTGGAGTTCGGCCGGGACCCTGGCCCGGCGAAGCGCCAGGTAGAAGTAGACGCTGTTCTCCGAGGGTACGGCCGTGTCTTCGTCCGTATGGACCAGGAAGGTCGGCGGGGTCTCGGGTGTTACCTGCTTCTCATTGGACAGAGATTTCACCAGCTCGGCGTCGGCATCGGGCCCGATGAGGTTGTTCTGCGAGCCGCGATGGGTAAAGGGCTCGCCAAAGGCGATGACCGCATAGACCGGGACCATGAAGTCCGGCCGGCAACTGACACGGTCGATGGGGTCCGCGGCGTTGGGGTCGCCCTTGTCGAAGTGCGTCCCGGCCGACGTGGTCAGGTGGCCACCGGCGCTGAATCCGAGAATCCCGATGCGTTGCGGGTCTACGCCGAACTGCCCGGCTCGGCAACGCACGGTCCGAATCGCCCGCTGGGCGTCCATCAGGGGGTACGGATGTCCGTAGCCGGCCCCGCTGCGGCTGTGGCGGTACTTCAGAATAAAGCCGGCGACACCCAGGGAATTGAGCCATTGGGCGATCTGGTGGCCCTCGTGGTCGATGGCCAGATGGCCGTAGCCGCCGCCCGGACAGATCACCACGGCCGCACCGGTCGCTTTGTCCGCGTCGGGCAGATAGATGGTTAATGACGGTTTGTCACCGTCGGCGTCGCCCCTGGCCCCCGGCGCTCCATCGGGCCAGAGCAACTCCACCTTCGGCTCGCAAATGCCAATACCCGCGGCCAACAGAACCACGGCGATCCCCACCAGGGCAATACTGATTCGACGACTCACAGTGCTACTCCTTTGCATGACAGGTTGGATTCCACTTTTCAGACAGTCTCCTCCGCGAGGTCCAATTCCGCCAGGGACCGGGGGTTCTCCACGCGCTCGACGATGGCCCGCAGGAACCGGGCGGCGTAGATCTCGTCCACAACCCTCCGGTCGACGGCCAGGGTGAAACGGACGGCCTTGCGAACCGCCACTGGCCGGTGGCGGCCTTTGCCGTCGGCAAGGGCCGGACGATCCAGCCCTTCGCTTCGCGAAAGGCTGCCACCCTGTGTGGAGCCGGCAGCCTCCGGGCACGCTTCGACCGGCACGACTTCCCGTAGCACGTTGCCCACCGCCATGATTGTACTGGCCGGCGGAGGGATAATCGCCGCGAAGGCATCGACCCCGTAGGCCCCCAGATTGCTCAGGGCGATGGTCTCGCCCTCCATGTCCGCCAGGGGCAGGTCGTTGCTGCGGGCGTGCTGCACGAAACGCTGCTCCTGCTCGGCAATCCGCGAGAGGCTCTTGCGGTCGGCGTCCTTGATGACGGGGACGATGACCCCCTGCGGCGCATTGACCGCAAAGCCCACGTTCACGTGCCCGGCGATCCGCACGCAGCCATCCTCCAGCAGGCCGATCATCCGGGGAAACTGCCGGGCGGAGACCGCCAGGGCCCGCAGAAAGAACGTGTTCGTCGTGATCCTGGTGGCCGCCTTTTTCGTCAGCTTCTTGCGGAACGTCAATATCTCACCCACATCCGCATGGGCCTCGATATAGAAACACGGCTTGCTGCGCTTGGACGCCAGCATCCGCGAGGCGATGAGCTTCTGAATCCGCGTCAGCGGAGTCTCTGTATGTCTGACATGTTCCAACAGGGCCTCGATAATCGACTCCTAAGACAAATCCAGGTCAAATACGGTCCATGGGCGTCTCTCATCATAGGCCCGCAACCGCGCCTTCGCAACCCCCGCCTCACTACAAACTCAAAGCGGCAAACCCAAAGCCACAACCCAAAATCCAAAGGCAGGACGCCTTCGGCACGTGACTTACGGTCTGCCCGGGCTGGGCAGCGCGGCACGCCAGCTCGCCGGATCGCTCCAGGTCGACGGATGGGCCGCCGGATTGACAATCGTCAGCGAGTAGCCGTCGCCATCCGTGGAGGGGTGCCAGGTGTCGGCATAGCCGAAGCGCATCACGGCCGCATCCAGAGGCCAGGCCAGAGTCAGCACCAGCTCCTCTCCGCTGTTGCTCAGGCCGCCGGTGTAGGGACCCACCACGTTGTCGGCCGCCCCATACATGGCGGTAAACGCGACCACGTTCGCCGCGACGACGACGTAATCGCCGGGATCCAGCGCCATGGCGGGAAACTCAAAGACAATGCCCTCCACGAAACGCACGCCGCCGATATGGATGGTATCGCCGCCGATGTTCCGCAACTCGATGTAGTCATACTGACTGCCAGCCGGGGCGTGGTACATGATCTCCGTCACGCGCAGACCACGGAGCACCTTCACGTCCTCGGCATAGGGGAACTCGCCGCCGGGCGTCACGGCCGCGGCCACCAGCTCGACCGAGATCAGGAAGTCGCTGCTGGTCAGGCCGTAGTTCAGCCCCTGTATGGCCAGGAGATTGGCCCCGGCGCGGAGCGAACCGATATGGTCGGATATGTCGATGTCTTCGAAGATGACGGCCGCGGCGTCGCTGTGGCTGGTGTCGGCGTTGTCGTTCCAGAGCACCGTCTCGGCGGCGAAGTTGCGGCTGGCCACCCGGTCGCCGTTGATCCACGCCACGAAGCCGTCGTCGTAACGCACGCGGAGCGTCAATTGCGTCATCGCCTCCAAATCGCCGGAAACCGTGAACGGGATGCGGATGTAACACGATTCCGTCGCGCCGTACATGGCCGAGACATCGCAGGTGATGTAGGACTGGTAGCCGCTGGAGCGTTCATAGCCGACGCCGCCGGGCGAGCCCGTGCAGGCCTGCCAGGTGGAATCGTCGAAGAGCCCGTCCCAGCGCCAGTCCGTCCCGATGTCGGCCGTCGGCACGAGCACGCGCTTATCGGCGTTTTCCGGCGCCAGGAGCGTCGTAGTTATCTCCTCGGATACATGGTAGTTCGCCACGCCCGGCGTGGGCAGCTCGAAGAACTCGTAGAGCGGCCCGCCGTTCGGCGCGCGGCCCTGGGAGATGTCCGTCGTCTGGGGCCGGAACATCACCCTATCGACCAGACGGAGGTCCTCATCCAGCAGGGCGAGCATCTCTCCGTCGGCGGAGAGCCTGAAATTGACCGAGCCCGGCCGATTCGTCCCGTCGGCCAGCAAAACCGCATAGCCGGCCGGAGGAATGAAACTCAACGTCGCAATCCGGTGTTTGTCGGGCTGGGCCAGGGGATTGTCCGTCAGATACAGACCGCCCAGGGCCACCGGGGCCGGATGCGGGTTGTACAGCTCGATGAAGTCGTCCTCGAAGAGCACCTGGCCGCTTGCGAGCCACTCGTTGATCTTGAGCATCCGTCGGTCGCCCAGCGGCGCCGGGATATTGGCGCCGCCGAACGTCGGGGTGCAGAGCCTCCACGGCCGGCCATATCCGACCCGCCCGATGGAGTAGTTGTTGATCTGCAAGCCGAACGCAACCGAATCGACGAGGTTCCCGGCCGGGTTGTAGAGGTACAGCGTCTCGCCCTCGGCGGCCAGTGCGAAACCGGTATGGTCCTTCAGGTGCGCGTTGACGTCGGCGTAGAACACCATGTACCCGCCCGGACTGAGACCGGCGGAGGTGACTGTCGCGGCGGAGATGACGAACTTGCGCGGATCGGCCGGGTCATCGCTAAGGCTGTAGCCCGTCAGGTTGATGGCCGCCGGGCCGTCATAGTACAACTCGATGATGTCCGGGTCATCGCCGTGCGTGTGGGCCAGAATCTCGTTGAGCACGAGTCTCGAATAGGAGGTGTCGACCGTCCAGGTCCGCGAGGCCGTCGGCGTCTGCTGCCAGCGGCCGGCGGAGTTCTTGCCGAGCGCGTAGACCGTGTACGATTGCCCGTGGATTAGACCCGCAAGCTGTATGGGCAAGGCCACCGGCGTCTCGACGCTCCACGGGCCGGCCGGGTTGTTGAGGCTGTAGCGATAATGCGTGATGCCGGGCCCGCCGACGGTCAGCGTCGCCGTCGTCCGGTAGGTGGCGCCGTCGGGCTCGCCGCTGATCGCCGCCCCGGCCGGGACAAAGGCCCCCATGTCCAGTCCCCACGGACCGCGGCCGACCGCGGC
>OMKS01002763.1_pt1 | contig 14391 bp, 13 predicted proteins | sample 1674721 | NCBI WGS metagenome assembly OMKS01 (sample SAMN06264996, study PRJEB25208) | sediment metagenome | isolation source: hot spring sediment | place: USA: California | collected 2014-09-02
GGGCAAGGGCCGTTGTGAAATTCTTCTCCGAGCTTTTCGGGCTCGATGAATCCATGTTCCGGCCCGTAGGATACGGCGAAACAAGGCCCGTTGCAACAAATAATACTGCGGAGGGCAGGAAACTGAACAGGCGGGTAACAATAAGAATAAGGGCAAGTGCGTGGGAATAGCGCTGCGGTTAATTTTGCCTTACTAACGCAAGAGAGCGCCGCTAAAATGCGGCGGGAGGAGGTTTTTATGAGACGGAAACAGCTTTATGACACAACGGTTCAGTCAGTAGAAAGGACGCTTGATATCATAGAGACATTGAGCGAACACAAGACGGGAGTGGGGGTAACGACGCTTTCAAAGGAGCTTAAACTCCACAAATCAACGGTGCACAGGCTGCTCACTACGCTTATGCTGCGGAAATACGTTGAGCAGGACCCCGAGACTTCCAAGTACAAGCTTGGCATGCGGCTCTTTGAGCTGGGGAACGCGGTACTGTCAAAGCTCGATATCAGGCAGCACGCGATGCCGTATTTACGCCAGCTCTGGCGCTCAACAGGCGAGACAATACAGCTCGCCATAGTTGACCAGCAGAAGGTGCTTTATGTTGATGTCCTTGAGACGCTTGAACGCGTCGGCGTAAAATCAAATGTGGGAGAACGGGTTCCGCTCCATTCTTCGGCGCCCGGAAAGGTGTGGCTTGCCAGCCTGCCTGACGACAGGCTGGGCGACGTGCTGAAGCTGATAAAGTTTGAGCCATTTACCCCGTACACCATAGACAACTTTGACAAGCTTAAGGAATCCGTCAACCAGGCAAAGGAACTGGGATACGCCGTTGACAATCAGGAATACTCAACGGACCTTATATCCGTCGCTTCGCCTGTAAAAAACTACAGGGGAAGGGTGATTGCCTGTATTGCCATTACAGCGCCCGCGCTCAGGATGGGCGAGGATAAAATACGCGAGATGGGAAGCCAGGTCAAGGCTACGGCCGACAAGGTCTCCCAGTCAATGGGTTTTAACAAGTAAGATATTACGGGCTTGTCCGGCAAAACCACGGTTCTCCGGTTTATCCGTATTTTCACAAATTTCTCTTGGAGGAAGCATAGATGAATTTAACAGGAATGAATTTCGGCGGTTTTTACTCGCAGGTGAAAGACGACGTATTTGAGGACGCGCATCTGGATGCATTTATTACGGAAAAAGACATCAGGCAGGTAAAAGAATGGGGGTTCAACAGCGTAAGGCTGCCTGTTGACAGTTTCTTCTTTGAAACCGCGCCGTTTAAGTATGATGAGGAGCGGCTAAAAAGGATGGACAGGACAATCCGTGACTGCGCGAAAAACGCGTTAACCGTGGTTCTGGACCTGCACAAGGCGCCCGGCCACTCGTTCGCGTTTAAGGAAAGGGAGAAGAACGATATATGGAAAAAGGACTCGGAAAACAGGAGGCGTTTTCTGGATATATGGGATATGCTCTCCAAACGGTATAAAAACGAGGAGAACCTCATATACGAGATACTGAACGAGCCTGTGGCGCAGGATCCGGAAGACTGGAACTCGCTCGCGGAAGACGCGATAGCCGCGATAAGGGCAAATGACGGGAAAACAGCGGTAATTGTCGAGTCAAACCTGTGGGGGATGTGCGCTCAGTTCAAAAACCTGAAGAAATTTGACGACAATAATATTATCTACTCATTTCATTTTTATGAGCCCATCCTTATTACCCACCAGTTCGCGCCGTGGGTATCGTTTGTGATTTATGACATCTATAAGCAGGCTGTGGATTATCCGGGAAGGCCCGCGAATATCGCCGAGGCTTATGAAAAAGTCAAAGAAAAGGACAACCGCTTCTCCGAACTGCTAAAGGGGCAGGACAAACACTGGGACATAAATGAGCTTGAAAAGGCAATCGCGCCGGTTCTTGAGTTCAAGGAAAAGTACAATGTGCCGGTTTACTGCGGCGAGTTCGGGTGCGTTGTGCTTGCCGCGCCCGAAACAAGAAAGAGATGGACGTCTGACCTGATTTCGCTTTTTAAGAAACACTCCATATCTTTCTCCTACTGGAGCTATAAGAACATGGATTTTGGAATAGTTGATTATACACAACAGTATAAGGAAAACCCCAACTATCCGCCTGACAGGCTCGACAGGAACATCCTACAGGCGCTGCAGGATGGAATTTTTTAAGGTTCTGCACAAATACAAAGAGGCGCGTGTATGTGAGATAAACACGCTTCACGGCAGGGTGGAGACCCCTGTCTTTATGCCTGTGGGAACACAGGCAACGGTAAAAATAATGACGCCTGAAGACCTGCAGCTGAGCGGCACCTCGATAATACTGGCAAATACCTACCACCTTTATCTCAGGCCCGGGACGGATTTAATTCAAAAAACCGGCGGGCTCCACAAATTTATGGGCTGGAACGGCCCGATACTGACGGACAGCGGGGGATTCCAGGTTTTTTCGCTCCAGGAACTGAGGAAGATTACGGATGACGGGGTAACCTTTAAATCTCATATTGACGGCAGCGCCCATTTTTTCAGCCCGGTGAAGGTTGTTGAGATACAAAACATACTTGGAAGCGATATAATGATGGTTCTTGATGAGTGCCCGCCTTACCCCGCAACGCATGATTATATCTCGGATTCGATTGACAGGACAATTGAATGGGCGAAACGCTCAAAAGCGGCGCATAAAAACCACAATCAGGCGCTCTTTGGAATAATACAGGGCGGTGTTTATGAGGATTTGCGCGAGCGGTCAATAAGGGAGATGGTGCTTCTTGATTTTCCGGGATACGCAATAGGAGGAGTCTCTGTGGGCGAGGGGAAAGAGCTTATTTACAGGGCAGTTGACCTTTGCGCGCCGCTCCTGCCCGAAGACAAACCAAGGTACCTGATGGGAGTGGGCACACCGGAGGATCTGTGGTACGCGGTTGAAAAGGGTGTTGATATGTTTGACTGTGTTTTTCCGACAAGGATAGCCAGAAACGGCGGTGTTTATACGCCAGAGGGCCAGATTGCCGTCAGAAACGCGGAGTTCAGGGAGGACCTCGGCCCCATAGACAAAACATGCGGCTGTTATGCCTGTAAAACATTCTCCAGGGCGTACATACGCCACCTATTTAATGTGCACGAGGTTCTCGGAATGAGGCTTACCACTTTACACAATATTTATTTTATGATACGATTGATGAACCTGATTAAGAAAGCGATACTGGAAAATAATTATGAGGCCGAAAAAGAGAGGTTTTTCAGCTCTTATAAAATCTGAAAACAAACTGAAGGAGGCTTAAAATGTTCATCACAATGCTTTACGCTGCGGAAGGCGTTCCTGCCGGAGCGGCCGCGGAAGGGCCGTCAATGCTCGGAGGAATCCTGCCTTTAATCATTATCTTTGCCCTTTTTTACATCATGTTCATTGTACCGAGCAGGAAGGAACAGAAAAAACACAAGGAGATGCTCGGCTCGCTGAAAGTCGGGGACAAAGTGGTGACAAACGGCGGTATTGTGGGCATCATTGATAAAATCAACGAGACGGATGATGTCATGAGAATAAAGAGCGCCGAGAACACGGTCATAAACATTAAAAAGGGATACATCGCCTCAAAGATTGTAAAGACTGAGGAGCCGGAAAAGAAATAATGTCTGAAATAAGGAAGGACCCCGTAGTCAACAAATGGGTTATAACGCTTGACGACAAGGAGTTTTCGCCGAAAAAAGACGCGAAGCTGGAGCCAAGCCCGAAAACCCATGACCCCGAATGCCCGTTTTGTACGGGAAACGAGGCCGGCTGCGGCAGGGAAATAGCATCTGTCCGGACGGGCGATAAATGGCAGGTGCGGGTGGTTCCCAACAACCGGCCCTATCTCAGGGTTGAAACCCCGCTTAAAAGAAGGGGAGAGGGCATGTTTGATACTGTGAGCGATACGGGCGCGAACGAGGTTATTATTGAGACGCCCGTTCACAACGCCGACCTGGACACTATTGATTTATCGGGCGTCACGTCAATCGTTGAAATGTACAGGGACAGAATAAATGACCTTGCCAGAGACACGCGGCTGGAGTATATGCTGATATTTAAAAACCGGGGCAGCGGAGCCGGCGGAAAAATAAGCCATTTGAATTCGCAGCTTATGGCAATGCCTGTTGTGCCGCAGTCTGTTCAGGACGAGATTGACTGCTCGAAAAAATATTTTGACTTAAAAAAGAGATGCGTCTACTGCGATATTGTTGAGAATGAAAGGATGTTTAAGGAGCGGGTTGTGGCTGACACGGGAAAATACCTCCTGATTGCGCCGTTTGCCTCCAGGGCGCCCTTTGAGATGTGGATACTGCCCGCTTTCCACTCGTCGCATTTTAACCACATAAACGGGGAAGAGGCAGCCAGCCTGGCGCGCATATTGAAGGACGCTGTGGCAAGGCTCAATAAGGCCGTGGGAATGCCCGCGTACAACTATATGATTCATACAGCGCCGGTTAAAAGCGGTTCGCTTGTTCATTACCACTGGCACATTGAAATACTGCCGCGGTTAAGGCCCATAGCCGGATTTGAGTGGGGGAGCGGTTTTTGCATCAACCCCACCTTCCCTGAAGAAGCCGCAGCATACCTGAGGGATGTGCTATGATTGGCGCGTCAAAAGAAGCGCCGTTATCAGTATCCGAGCTCACCGCTGCTGTTAAAGCGATACTGGAAGAATCCATGGGAAGGGTATGGGTTAAAGGGGAAATTTCGAATTATTCGAGCCCTGCTTCAGGCCATGTTTACTTCACTTTAAAGGATGAAAACAACCAGGTAAAGGTTGCCATGTTCAGGGGCGGGAGCAGAAAAAGCAGCCTGGAAGACGGGCAAAAAGTGGCTGTTTTCGGCAGGGTATCAATATATGGAAAGAGGAGCGAATACCAGATAATTGCCGAGGAGATACAGGTCACGGGCATCGGCGAACTGCTCGTTGAGTTCGAAAAACTCAAGAAAAAACTGGCAGAAGAGGGATTGTTTGATGAAAAACGCAAACGTCCGATACCGCGTTTTCCGGAAAAAATTGCCATAGTGACGAGCCCGACAGGAGCTGTCATAAAGGACATTATAAACGTCATATCGAGGCGCTACAGGGCCGCTGAACTGCTGGTTTACCCGGTAATGGTTCAGGGGGATGCTGCGCCGGCCCGGATAATAGGGGCAATCAGGGCGCTCAATAAAATGGAGGGGATAGACGTAATCATACTGGCAAGAGGCGGCGGTTCAATTGAGGATTTGTGGGCTTTTAATGATGAAAAGCTGGCGCATGTCATATACGGCTCTGAGACACCCATAATCTCGGCAATCGGCCATGAGGTGGATTATACAATAGCCGATTTTACGGCTGATTTGCGGGCGCCCACGCCTTCGGCCGCGGCTGAGATTGTTGTGCCTGACAGCAGGGAGCTTTATCAGGCTCTCAAAACAAGCAGGTCGAGGCTCTCTTCAGGGCTTACATCCATAGTGAAATCAATGCAGGAGAGGCTTGACAGGCTGAAGGTATCATACGGGTTTAAGAAACCCTTTGACTTTATAGAGGAATACAGCAGGCGGTTTGACGATTTATCGGATGACATCGGCAGGGCAGCATCCGAGCTTGTCGGGTCAAAGGAAGAAAAGACAAAACAGCTCTCGGAAAAACTGGGGCTGCTTAACCCGCTTAATATCCTGAAGAAAGGCTATGCTGTCGTGTATGGCCCGTCGGGCCGGATTGTAAAGGAGTCCTCGGCGCTTAAGCCGGGCAGCAGGGTAAAGGCGCGTTTTCATAAGGGAAGCATTGACGCTGAGGTAAAAAAAACAAGTGATAAGAACGGCTGATTAAGAGCCGCTTGATACAATTATAAGGAGGCAGCCATGGCAAAGGAAAAGAAGGAAAAGGATAAAGAGAGCATAGAGTCGTATCTTGAGCAGATTGAGCTGATAGTGGACAGCCTTGAATCGGGCGACATCGACCTTGAGGAGGGAATAAAAAATTATGAAAAAGGGATGGAACTCATAAAAAAATGCGCATCCATACTTAAAAAGAGCAGGCTGAGGGTTGAACAGCTGAAGAAACGGGAAGACGGGGATGAAGGAGACGATTTTTATGATGAGGATGAGGACGAGGACGAAAAGGATGAAAAAGAGGAGTTGTTTTAAAAATGCGCGCGGAACTGATTCTGAAAAAATACGGCAAAATTGTTGACGCGGCGCTGGACAGGTTTCTGGGGAAACCGCGGTTTCCATCGGTGCTTCATAAATCAATGCGTTACAGCCTCTTCGCGGGAGGCAAGCGGTTAAGGCCCATACTTGCGATTTTGACAGCGCAAGCCTGCTCTGCGCCGTATTCAAGGGTTCTGCCGGCGGCGTGCGGCCTTGAGATGATACACACATACTCGCTTATACACGACGACCTTCCGGCCATGGACAATGATGACATGCGCCGGGGAATACCCACCTGCCACGTTAAGTTCGGCGAAGCAGCCGCCATATTGGCCGGAGACGCTCTTCTCACAAAGGCTTTTGAGCTGATTGCTTTAAACGGAAGAGTGAAGGGCGTAACGCCCGCGGCCGCGGTTAACGCGGCCGCTGAGATTGGAGCGGCAGCGGGCGCGGACGGAATGGTAGGCGGACAGGTAGTGGATATGCTATTTGAAGGCAGGCGGGTTACACCAAAGGAACTATCATTTATACACAGCCATAAAACAGGCGCGCTCATTACCGCGTCCATTACCGCGGCAGCGATGCTTGCCGGAGCGGGAGAGGCTAAAATCAGGCATTTTAGGGGTTTCGGGGAAAAAATAGGGCTCGCTTTTCAGATAGCCGATGATATTCTTGACATAACCGGGGACGAAAAGAAGCTGGGAAAGACAAAGGGAAAGGATTTGAAGGCGGGAAAGGCAACATATCCGGGGCTCTTCGGCATTGAAAAATCGAGGGAAAAAGCGGAGAATTTAGTGCTTGAAGCCCTTCGGATTTCGGGTAAAATAGGAAACAACAAAGGCGTGCGGGCTTTAAGTGAGCTTGCGCGGTTTTTTGTAAGCAGGACATACTGAACAAACAACAGAAAAAGAGGAGAAGAGCAAATGCACTATGTGTCGGACGGATTTTTCGCGGCGATGAATGTTTTGCACACCATACTTACAAACAAGATATTTTACGTCACTTTTTCCACCTGGTTCATAGCGCAGGTGATGAAGGTCCTGATATTTCTTATTATAAACAGGAAGTTTGATTTCAGGCTTCTTGTGGGGACCGGCGGCATGCCCTCGTCGCATACGGCAACGGTGACCGCGGTTACCATGTGCATCGGCCTTGCGACGGGTTTTGACACTCCTGTCTTTATGGTGTGCCTCTGTTTTGCCATAGTTGTGATAAGCGACGCGATGGGCGTGAGGCGCGCGGCAGGCAGACAGGCGGCTGTTTTGAACAAAATAATGGATGAGATGGCGGAGCATAAGTTTAAATACGAGAAGAGAATGAAAGAACTGCTTGGGCACACGCCTCTGGAGGCAATTGCGGGCATAGTTATCGGCATAATCCTCCCGCTGCTGATGTTTTGAGGTTGGCCGTGAAATATAAAATTCTTGACAGGATAAAATCACCCGAAAGCCTTAAAAAAATGAGCCACGAAAAGATATCCCTGCTGGCGGATGAAATAAGGGATTTTATGGTTAAATCGGTCTCCAAAACAGGGGGGCACCTCGCGTCGTCTCTCGGCGCTGTTGAGACAACACTCGCGCTTTACAGGGTATTTGACCCTCCCGTTGACAAAATAATATGGGATGTGGGGCACCAGGCATACGCTCACAAGATAATAACAGGCAGGAAAAAGAGGTTCCACAGCCTCAGAAAAAAGGGGGGGATATCCGGATTCACAAAAATCTCCGAGAGCCCGTATGACGCCTTCGGAGCGGGGCACACGTCAACATCCATTTCAGCCGCGCTTGGGTTCGCGAAAGCAAGGGATATAAGCGGGGGAAAAAACGAGGTTGTGGCGGTAATAGGCGACGCGTCGCTCGCCAACGGAATGTCTCTTGAGGCGATAAACCACATGGGGCACGATAAAACCAACATGCTGATAGTTGTCATAGACAATGAGATGTCAATCTCCCCCACTGTGGGCGCGCTCTCAAAACATCTCAATAATATCATGACAGGCGGAATATACAACAAGTTCAGGCAGACCGCAAGGGATATGCTGCTGAAAATACCGGCAATCGGGCAGCCCACCGCGGCAATAATAAAACAGGCGGAGGAATCAATCAAAGGCGTGCTCTCGCCCGGGATTATTTTTGAGGAGCTGGGGCTGAGATATTTCGGGCCGATAGACGGGCATAATATTAAAAACCTTACGGAGACGCTTCAGAGGATAAAGGCCCTTGAAGGCCCCAAGCTTCTCCATGTTTACACAAAGAAGGGGAAGGGCTACGCGCCGGCAGAGAAGAACCCGACCATGTTTCACGGCATAGGAAAGTTTAACGTGGAGACGGGCGAGCCCGAGAAGAGCTGCGGCAGGCCCTCTTATTCATCGGTCTTTTCCGATTCGCTTGTAAAGCTGGCCGGCAAAAACAATAAAATAGCGGCCATAGTGGCGGCCATGATTGAGGGGACAAACCTCTCTGAGTTTAAGAGGCGCTATCCCGGAAGGTTTTTTGACGTGGGTATTGCCGAGGAACACGCTGTGACATTCGCGGCCGGACTGGCAGCGGCAGGAATGAGGCCGGTAGTCGCCGTTTACTCCACGTTTTTGCAGAGGGGTGTTGACCAGATAATACACGACGCGGGGCTGCAGAAACTGCCTGTTGTATTCGCCATGGACAGGGCGGGAATAGTGGGTGAGGACGGGCCCACTCATCACGGCATCTTTGACATCGCGTTCATGAAGATGATACCGAACATGATTGTGATGGCGCCTTCTGACGCGTTTGAGCTTGAGAGGCTGATGAAGACCGCTCTCAGATATACGGCGGGCCCCTCATCAATACGTTTCCCGCGGGGGGAGTCGGTCGCGGCGATAAAACAGGAAAATATGGCCGCTGTAATACCCGGTAAGGCAAGGATCGTAAAAAAGGGCTCGGCTGTTACAATAGCCTGCCTGGGGACGCCGCTTGGCGAAGTTATAAACGCGGCAGGCGCGCTTGGAAAAAAATACGCGAAAAAAATAGAGATTATTGACGCGCGGTTTGCGAAGCCGCTTGACGAAAACGCAATTGCAAGGTCTGTCGCGAAGACAGGCAGGCTGATAACCGTTGAAGAGGGAGTGATAGAAGGCGGGTTCGGCCAGTCAGTTGCGGCCATGCTTAAAAGAAAAGGGCTCAGAAATTTTAAAGTCTCGATTCTGGGCATTCCTGACCTTTTTCCGGGGCAGGGAACAATGGAAGAGCTGCGGGATGAATCGGGCATATCGCAAAGAGCAATTGAAAAGGCAATTTTAAGGATGCTTGAACAGCCGGCCGGGCGTTGAGGCCGAAAAAAAATAAAAGGATACGGGGAAGATGCTCTCTGCACTTAAAATACGCAATTACGCGCTGTTAAAGGAAGTGACAATAGAATTCGGGCCCGGGCTCAATATTATGACAGGCGAGACCGGCGCGGGAAAATCAATAATCATAGGCGCGCTGAATCTCGCGGCCGGAGAGCGCGGTTTTACCGAGAGTATAAGGACAGGGGAAGAACAGGCTGTTGTTGAGGCGGTCTTTGAGCTTGGCGCCGGCACAGAACTTAAAAAGGCGGCGGCCGCGATACTTGAAGAGGCCGGAATAGAACTTTTGGACGACAGGATAATAATCAAAAGAGAGCTTAACAGAAACGGCAAGGGCAGAATATTCATAAATAACAGCCCTGCCACATTGTCACTTCTTTCCCGGACAGGAAGCCTGCTTATTGATATCCACGGACAGCACGAACACCAGTCGCTTTTATCAAGGGAGACTCACATAGGGCTCGTTGATGGATACGCGGGAGTGCTGAAGGAAAAGGGGGAAATAAACCTCCTCTACAGCCTGCTTTCGCGCCTTGACGCGGAGATAAAAGAGCTTAAAGAGGCTGAAGATTCCAAGCAGGAAAAGCTTGATGTCCTCAATTTCAGGATTAACGAGCTTGCGGCAGCGGAATTATCGTCTGATTCCGAGATAGAGGAGCTCACGGGCAGAAGAATGATAATGGCGAACACGCAGGAGATTAAAACCGCGGCCATGGAGGCTGTTATGTCCCTTATGCCTTCATCTCTTGACGCTGAGGGCAAAGGTGCCATTGACCTGCTGGCTGCCGCGGAAAAACAGGCGGAGATTATAGGAAGATATGACGCAAAAGCCTGCGGGCTTTACAGGGACGCGTTAAAGGACGCTGTTGTAAAGGCCTCGGAAGCAAAGGATTTTTTCGCTGCTTATATGGATAAGGCGGAATACGACCCGGCAGAGCTTGCTTCTGTTGAGGCGCGCATTGAGCTTCTGGAGGGCCTGCTGAAAAAATATAAGATGCGCGATTTGGCGGGGCTCAAAGAATTTTATATGGGCCTTGAAAACGAGAAGAGGTCCATAGAGCTGAACGCCGGTATTATTGAGGAGAAAGAGGCTGAAAAAGCGCGCGTCCTTGCGGAGGCCGCTGAAAAGGCGGCTGCGCTCTCAGTGCGCAGGCAGGAAAAAGCAAAGGAACTGGGCGGAAAAATAGTCAGCGAACTCAAAGGCCTCGGAATAATGAAGGGAAGCTTTGATGTATCAATAACGCCTCTTGCGCCCGGCGCCGGGTTTGAAACCGAATGGAAGAAAAAGAGGATTACGGTAGGCAGGGACGGCATAGACAGCATTGAGTTCATGGTATCGCTTAACCCCGGAGAGGATTTAAAACCCCTGGCCAAGGTCGCGTCAGGGGGCGAGATTTCCAGGATAATGCTGGCGATAAAGAATATCCTTTCATCAATAGACATGATACCCGTCATGGTATTTGACGAGATAGACACGGGCATTTCAGGGAAGATAGCCGGCGGCGCCGGGGAAAAACTGCGCGCCATATCGGAGCGCAAGCAGATAATATGCATAACTCACCTGCCGCAAATAGCCTGCTTCGCGGATACTCATTTTAAAGTGGGAAAAAAAACAGAGGCGGGCAAGACAGAGACTTATATAAAAGCGCTTGAGGAGAGGGAGGCGGTGGAAGAGGTCGCGTCGCTTTTAAGCGGTGAAAAGATAACGGACGTGTCCATTAAAGCCGCAAGGGAGCTGATGCAGGCAGCGCGCGGAAAAGGCGGGTAACAGTGCGCGTTTTGGCGCCGGCCCTTGTCTTTGTCATGGCGGTTCTTTTCATAAAAACCGCGCCGCCAACCATATATCTCGGTGACAGCGGCGAGCTTGCCTCTGCCGCTGTAACGCTGGGCATAGGGCACCCGCCCGGATACCCGCTCTTCACAATGGCCGGAAAATTATTCACGGTGTTTCTTCCCGGGGACGTGGGATACAGGCTGAATCTTGCCGCCTCTTTTTACGCTGTTATTGTCCTTATTCTCTTTTATTGTTTTCTCTCGTCTTTGCTGTCATTTGCCGGCCGCAGGAACAACACGGCCGCGCTTCTTGCTGCCTTTTGTTTTGCCGTATCGCCGGTATTCTGGTTCAACGCCATGACGGCAAAGGGAGGGATTTACATGCTTGCCTATGTATTCTCGTTTGCCGCGGCGTTTTCAGCCGTTAAATTCCTTCAGCGGCGCGACAGCCGTTTCTTTTATCTGGGAATGTTTGCCGCCGGGTTCATGATTTCCTGCCACTACACGACAGCCCTATTGTCCGTGCTGTGCTGCGCGGTTCTTCTGGGCTCTCTTCCGCGCGGAAATTCCGGGAGAGCTCTCAGGGGCGCGGCGTTTTTCGCGATTTCATTTCTGACGCCGTTTCTTTACCTCTTTATCCGCGCGGGAAGCGCTGATATTACGTGGGCAGGGCTTGATTCGGAGGGAACAGTGCTCGGGCACATATTCAGGGACGTCTATTCCTCGGATGGAGGGCCGCCGTTCAGCGGGACTGCGCTGGTTTTCAAGTTCAAAGAATATTTTCTGTCGTACGCGTCAGGGCTGTCCTTTATGGCGCTCTTTGGCGCTGCCGGATGGTTTGTGCTTTTCAGGGCAGGCAGAAGGCTGTTCGCGGCTGTATTTGGGTTCTTTTTTATTCAGGCGGCAGCGCTCTTTATTATGACGGGAAATTCCCCGACGCCGCTGGCCGTTTATGTGAACAGGCCGTTTTATATGCTGAATGACGCGGCAGTATTGACAGCAGCGGCGTTCGCCGTATCAGCGCTCTCTTTTGAATCGGTAAAGAGGTTCAGAACCGGCCGGATGCTGGTATATATGCTCTTCATACCCGTTCTTTTCATGGCATCGGCGGGATTCAGGGAGAACAACCATTCGCGGAGTTTTCTTGCCTATGACCACGGCCTGAATATCCTGAAGACCGCGGGAAACGGGAATGTTGTTTTTTTAAGGGCCGATGTTGACGCGTTCAGCGTCCATTACCTTAAAAAAGTCAAAAAGTTATGGGAAGGGGTGCGGGCGTATGACAAGTCAGGAAACGTGCTTGACACAGCCGTTTATAAAAACATAAGAAGAAAAGACGGGTGGATGACCCGGGCTGACGCCGACAAGATTGAGGCAGCCATAAGGGAGCAAAATCCGGGGAAAACCTTTTACATAGGCAGGTTTATGCCGGCCGGAGAGGGTGTTCAAACCGCGTCTTATGGAATGCTCTATGAGGCAGGCGGAGCAGGCAGCTCAGGCAGCGGGCTCATGAGCATGGTTTCATTAAGGGATTATTTTATCAACCCCAACGCTGACTATTTTCACAGGCAGCTCATGGCCTCATATTTCGTGAAAAAGGCCGAGCAGGCAGTACGCGCCGGCGACAGGGCCGGTTTTGAGTTTTATAAAAACAGGGCGCTTGAAACAGGGTTTGATTCCGCTCCGGTTAAAAAGTCGGTCGCTTCAGTATATTTTCATGATGCGGCTGACATTGATTCCGCGCTGAAATACCTTGAAGAGGGCGCGCACATGGACCCGTATGATTTCGCGGCGCTGGGGCTCATAATGAATATTTACGCGGAGCGCAGGGACAGGGAGAGGTTTTTGTACTGGCTAAGGTTTTACGCTGACAGGGAGTGGGACAGGGGGAAAAGGGAGGCGGCAAGAAGGGAATTAAACTGAAAAGTTAAAACTGAAAACTTAAAGTTAATGAAAAGCGGTCCCTCTCCCCGAACTAACTTTAAACTTTCAAATTTCAGTTTTCAGTTGCCCCACTTGAGGTGGGCCGGGGCAGGCAGCGGAGAAATTTCGCCGATTTACATCGGCGGTGAGCCTGTTCATCCGGTGATGCGTAAATGGCCGCGATTTGGCTTGCGCAGGTTTTAGTGCGGCAACTTTCAGGCAGGGCATGGGTGTTTGGGATGGCGTTGAATAGCGCCCAACACAGACGCGCCCTGAGTTCTCGACGAAATTTTCCACTGCTGGCCCCGTCCTGCGTCAGTGTGTGTTGGGGCGGTGGTTGTTTAGCAGCCTGCAAAAAACACGGATTAATACCGTGATGCGCTGTTTTTGTAGGGGCGATTCACCTGTCCTGAGCGAAGTCGAAGGACGAATCGCCCAAAGCGTCTTGTCTTCCGGGGGTTGTACTAACTTGCAAATTGCAAATTCCAAATTTAAACTGTCTTTTTGTTTCCAACAATCCCGTTTACAAAAACGTTTAAAACAGGTATAATTGAAAAAAACTGACAGGGGAAGATATGCAGGAATATACGGCGAAAATGCAGTCTAACACGCAGATTTTTTATGATAAGGACTCCAGGGAGGCCGCACGCTGGATTTACGGCGATAAGGGCACCATAAAGAAAACAGGGAAAAGGATTAATGGCGTTGTGCGGATGTATCATGAGGGCGGGGTTCTTGCTTCCGAAATAACATATAAAAACTCCGAATTAAACGGCCATTATCTGCTTCTTTCTCCTGAGGGAAAGATTGAGGAGGAGGGTTTTTTCCGCGACAATAACCTTGACGGAGAGTATAAGCAGTACCATGAAAACGGCAGGCTTAAGCTCGCGGGCGGGTACAAAAAGGGGCGCAGGGAAGGCGCGCACAAGCTTTATTACCCGTCAGGAAGCATCCAGGAAGAGGAGTTTTATAAGGACGGGGTGCTTGACGGTGAGGAGCGGGAATATTATGAATCCGGGGTTTTGGCAGTTTATGCGGCCTATAAAAAAGGCAAATTAAAAATGATACGGCAGTACGCGGAGGACGGAACGCTGAAAAAGGAAGAAAATTACTGAAATCACGGCCTTAAAAACAGCGCGAAAAATTTTCAAAGGGGACAAGATGAGATACGCGGTGCTCTCTGATATACATTCAAACATCGAGGCGCTTGAAGAGGTAATTGC
>OMKS01002765.1_pt1 | contig 14386 bp, 11 predicted proteins | sample 1674721 | NCBI WGS metagenome assembly OMKS01 (sample SAMN06264996, study PRJEB25208) | sediment metagenome | isolation source: hot spring sediment | place: USA: California | collected 2014-09-02
ACGGCGCGAGTCGTCTGGGGGCTGATGCGACACTGGCGGCTCTTGCCGTTGAGCACGCGCGACACAGTCGAGGTGCTCACGCCGATTTTTTCGGCGATTGTCCGCAGTGTTGTCAGCGACTTGCCCGCCATGAGCCGGTCCACTCGGAGCCCACGGATTCCCATTGCACAAACGTTTGTGCAATGCTAACCCCGGCCTCGTCGGAGGTCAATCCTCTTTTTTCGATGTCCGAAGCACGGACCGGCACACCACGCGTTCGCAAAAATCTTTGAGAATATCCTTGCACTTTCGCAGCGGACGAGGGGTATAATACAGGTACATTCCTATGAAAAAGGGGATTCACCAGTAGTGACCCGGGCGGACGAGGGTCTGTGAACATTTAAAGTGTGGGGAGATTAGAATCATGAGGACATGTTTTAACATCTTGGTTGTTTTGTTGGCATTTGTGCTGTCAGGCTGTTTTAGCTGCCAGTCCTGGAACGAGGCGTGGGGCAAGGGGCCGCGGGAGGATTACCCGGCGGGCATCGCCTTCTGGGACAAGGATTGCAAGCCGATCGCCAAAGCGCCCCCGCTGAAGCCGGCTCCGGCGCCAGCCCCGGTAGCCAAAAGTGAGTGCGGTTCACCCTCGGCCACGGGACACTATCCCTGCGAGGGCTGCACGGTGGTCAAGCTTGAGAAGAACATGCCGCTTGAAGTGGCGGTGAACAGCAAGTTCGACTACACGATCAAGGCCACCAATCCATCAAACCAGATGTTGAGCGACGTGGTCGTGACGGAGATGCTGCCCGGCAACTTCAAGGTGGCGGATACGAATCCGAAGGCTCAGGCCGACGGTGGCAAGCTCATGTTCGCCCTGGGAACGCTGGATCCGGGGCAAACGAAATCCATCACGATTTCCGGTATGGCGACCAGCACGGAGTGTGTGAAGAGCTGCGCGACGGTGACGTATGTGATCCCGACGTGCGCGGCGGTCCGCGTCGTTGAACCTGCCCTGAAGCTGACCAAGAAGGCCCCGGCGAGCGTCCTGCTGTGTGATCCGATTCCGGTCCAGTTCGTGGTGACAAACACCGGCACCGGTTCGGCGGGTGAGGTCAAGATCGAAGATACCCTGCCGGCCGGCCTGAAGACGGTTGACGGCAAGAGCAGTCTGGCGTTCAACGCGGGCACGCTGGCGGCGGGCCAGTCCAAGACGTTCTCCACCACGCTCAAGGCCGACAAGACAGGCAAGTATGAGAACAAGGCCGTGGCCAGCTCCTCGACGGGCCTCAAGGCCGAGGCCACGACGGTCACCGAGGTCCGTCAGCCGGTATTGGCCATTACCAAGACCGGACCCGACAAGCTGTACCTCGGCCGTTCCGTCGAGTACGTGGTTACCATCTCCAATAAGGGGGATGCCCCGGCGGCCGACCTGGTCATCGAAGACCAGCTCCCGGCGGGCGTCAAGTTCGTCTCCGCGACTGATGGCGGCATTGCCCAGGCCGGAAGGGTCCGATGGAATCTGGGCACGCTGGCCGCGGGGGCGTCGCGCAAGATCAGTGTGACGGTCATGCCCGATCAGCCGGCCACGCTCACGAACACCGTGACGGCGACCGCGACCTGCGCCGAGGGCGTCAAGGCCTCGGTCAAGACCGTGGTGGCGGGCATCCCGGCCGTGCTGCTGGAGGTCATCGACGTGGATGATCCCATCCGCGTGGGAGACAACGAGACGTACATCATTACCGTGACGAACCAGGGTTCGGTGGCGGATACCAATATCCGCATCGTCTGCGCCATGGAGGAAAACCAGCAGTATGTGTCCAGCAGCGGCGCCACCAACGGCCGTCTGTCGGGTAACCAGGTGGTGTTCGAGCCTCTGGCGACTCTGGCCCCCAAGGCCAAGGCGACATGGCGCGTCGTTGTCAAGGCCGTCAAGGCCGGCGACGTCCGGTTCAAGGTGACTATGAACACCGACCAGCTCGGACGCCCGGTTGAGGAAACCGAAGCGACCTATCATTACGAGTAAGCGACCACACTCAGACGCCACGGTGGACCTCCACCGTGGCGTCTTTCATTTAACCGCGGCAATTCTCATCGGGCAGGTCCCTGTCACGGAGTGTCGACGGGCGATTTCCGACCGGACTGGCGGGCATGCGTCTCGCGTGGCCGGCGGGCTCATCGCGTCTCCGTGCCGACGCAAAGCCGTCTTCCTTTCACTTCGGACGTTGACCGAATCCCTTCTTGCCAACGGGCGGATATCTGCGAAAATGCCCATCCTGTGGCGTGGCTCGCAACGCCGGGCGGGCCCGCCGGAGAGCGGAGTATCTGCCAGTGGGTTCAGCAGGGAGGCCCGATGAAGGTGACGGTCGATGAATTGCAGGAACACGTCGGCGCCGAGGTGACGCTGTCGGGCTGGGTGGTGCACAATCGACCCAGCGGCAAGGTGGGCTTCGTCATCGTGCGGGACGGCACGGGGTTGTGTCAGTGCGTCGTGGAAAAGACCCGCGTCAGTGACGACCTGTTCGAGGCCCTCAAACATCTGGGGACCGAGTCCTCCCTGTCGATTACGGGCACCGTGCGGGCCGAGCCGCGCTCACCCGGTGGGCATGAATTGGTCGTGACCGACGCGACGATCCTGTGCCCGGCGGTCGATTACCCGATCACACCCAAAGAGCATGGGGTGGACTTCCTGCTGCGGCACCGGCACCTGCATCTGCGCTCCCAGCGGGCCTGGTGCATCGGGCGGGTCCGCCATACCGTGGTCGACGCGATCCGGCGGTTCTTCAACGACGAGGGCTTCATCCTGGTCGACACGCCGATCTTCACGACGCTGGCCGGCGAGGGCGAGCAGACGCTGTTCGCCGTGGACTACTTTGGCCAGCCGGTGCACCTGGCGCAGACGGGACAGCTCTATCTCGAGGCGGCGGCGATGAGCCATCGCAAGGTCTACTGCTTCGGGCCCACCTTCCGCGCCGAGAAGAGCAAAACCCGCCGTCATTTGGCCGAGTTTTGGATGGTGGAGCCGGAGGTGGCCTTCATCGACCTGGACGGCCTGCTGGGCCTGGCCGAACGGTTCGTCACGGCGATCATCCAGGCGGTGCTCGAACGCAACCGATCCGAGTTGCAGACGCTCGAGACCGATGTGCCGGCCCTGGAGAGGATCACTCCGCCTTTCCCGCGGCTGACCTACAGCCAGGCGGTGGACATCCTGCGGGGCGAGCGGACCGCGCGGTTCCTGGCCGATGAGCTGGCCGACCTGCAGCGGCGGCTGGCCAAGGTGGAAACGCGAATCGCCCAGATCGAGGCCGAGGACGCCCGCGGCGGCTTGAAGAAGTGGAAACAGGAGAAGAACGCCCAGGAGCTGATCGCCCTGCGGCGCGAGCGTATCGACCTGACCGCGGCGATCGAGAATAATCCGAAGCATGCCGCGCTGGCGGCCGAATTCACCTGGGGCAAGGACCTGGGCGGCTCGGACGAGACCATTCTCTCGCGGATGCACGACAAGCCCCTGTTCGTGACGCACTATCCCAAGGCCGCCAAGGCCTTCTACATGAAGGTCGATCGGGCGGAGGAGCGAGTGGTGGAGAACTTCGACCTGCTGGCCCCGGCGGGATTCGGCGAGATCATCGGCGGCTCGATGCGGGAGGATGACTATCCGCGGCTGGCCGGTCGGATCGACGAGCTGGGTTACAACCCGGAGCATTACCAGTGGTACCTGGACCTGCGCCGCTACGGCTCGGTGCCCCACGGCGGGTTCGGCCTGGGCGTCGAGCGGACGGTCGCCTGGATTACGGGCGAGCGGCACATCCGGCACTGTATCGCGTTCCCAAGGATGATGGACCGGCTGTACCTGTAGTCGCCACCGGTCGTGGGGAATGGGACGCTGGGGCGTGATTTTTTGTGAGTTTTTGGTTGCAATACTATATGCAGCGTGTATGTTCTACATGAACGCTATATATAGCACGCCCGGTTGAGTAGCGACCAGCAGCCGGGCGAGGGGGAACGGCGGTGAGATGTCCGTTTTGTAAGGAAGACCAGGACAAAGTCATCGACTCGCGGTCGAGCGAGGGTGGCCGGGTGATCCGGCGGCGGCGGCAGTGTCTGGCGTGCGGCCGACGCTTCACCACCTACGAGAAGATCGGCGAGAGCATCAAGCTGACGGTCATCAAGAAGGACGGCTCGCGCGTGCCGTATGACCGTGAGCGGGTGCTGGTCGGCCTGCAGAAGGCCTGCTACAAGCGACCCGTGTCGGCCCAGCAGATTCAGGACATCGCCGATCGCGTGGAGGAAGACGTGTTTCGACAGTGTGACCGGGAAGTCTCCTCACAGTTCATCGGCGAGCACGTGATGCGGCACCTGCGCCGGGTGGATCACGTGGCCTACATCCGCTTTGCCAGCGTGTACCGCCAGTTCGCCGACGCCGGCGAGCTGATCGAGGAGGTGACTCAGGCGATTCGTGAACCGGCAGAAGAAGAAACCGAACAGCCCAGGCTCTTTGAGTTGCGCTGATAACAAACATCCGGGCCGGTATGGCATGGGGAGAGAAGCCATGCAGTTAAAGGTCATTAAAGCCGACGGCACGCTGGAGGAGTACCTCCACACGAAGGTGATCGGCACGATCAACAGCGCGCTGGCGAGCGTGGGTGAGTCAAACGTGTTCGCGGCCGAGCAGTTCGCCGAGGCGATCACATTCTACCTGTACCGGCATCACGAAGAGCCGCGGATCGCCAGCGAGCGGATCCATCTGATGATCCAGGCGATTCTCTCGGCGACGGGGTATGACCACGCGGCGCGGGCGTTGACCGAGCACCGTCTGAACCGGCAATTGGCCCGTCGACGGACGATGGTCGTTCGACCGGCATCGAGCGACGGCGATGCGGACGAGGAACCGTGGACCAAGTCCGTCGTCGTGCGCGACCTGATCGCCCGGCAGGGGCTGGATTATCACGTGGCGCGGGCGATCGCCTCGGCGGTGGAGGAGAAGGTGCTGGCGCTGGGGCTCTCGCAGGTGCGCAAGACACTGGTGCGAGAGCTCGTGGCCGGCGAAGCCGACGCCCTGCTCCGCGCGGGCCGCCAACTGCAGGCCGTCACGCCCTAGTCACACACCCGGCGGGCACCCTACATGTTTTGCACGTCCGAGTGTTTCTCGAACGGCTGGAGGTCGAACCATTCCTTCCCGACCTTGATTTTGATGCGGGCGACGTCGTCCTGGATGAGCATCCGAACGCGGCCGGGGCCGAGGTTGATCTGGTCAAACGCCACCCCCTCCGGGTCGGCCAGGTTCGCCGCCAGGCCGGGGGATCGATCCAGCGTCTGAAGGATGCCGTTGCCCGTCTGCCGCACCAGCATAACCAGATTCAGCAGATCGGTGTTCTCCCCGCCAAGGGTGTCCATGTCCTCGCGAAAGCTTTCCATCGCCCAAGCCAGGATCGCCCGGTTGCGGTCGCTCGTGTTGGCGTAAGGCTCATCCAGCAGTTGTCGGGGCGCCACAAGCTCGGCGTCGAAGCGGAGCTTGCGCCGGGCGGTGATGAAGTACGACCGGTCGAACTGCTCATAGCCGGTGGCGTACTTGCGGACGGCGGTCAGCGATTCTTCGTCGAAGGCCACCGCGTTGCACCACAGGCGGTTCTGCTCATCCCGCTGCCCCCACAAGGCGACGACCGTGGGACTCTGGACGAGCATCTCGTCGTCCTCCTTGATCGCGTTGAGCACGTCGGCGCTTCGCGAGACCTTGAGGGTAGCCAGCTCGAAGCGATCGAAGACCTCCGCGTCCATCTGAAAACGCTGGCACCCGGCAACCGCCAGGCCGCCCAACACCGCTGCGGCAAATAGGGTTCTTTTCACGGTACGGGTCCTTCCCAAGCACGTTGTCCGACCCCGCGACGCACCCCGCGTCGACGGGTGATCCAAGGCCGCCCGGCCGGGCCCCGCGACGATGCGACACCGACGGCGCTAGACCTCCTTGGCGTCGATCCACTTCATCATCTTGCGCAGCCGCCGTCCGACCTGTTCGAGCTGACCGTCGTGGTCGGCGTTGTACAGCGCGTTGAACTTCTTGAGCCCGGACCGGTATTCGGCGACCCACTCCTTGGCGAACGCGCCGCTGGTGATCTCCCCGAGAATCTTCTTCATCTCCGCGCGCGTCTGCTCGGTGATGATCCGCGATCCCCGCGTCAGGTCGCCGTACTCGGCGGTGTTGCTGATGCTGTAGCGCATGTAGCTCAGGCCGCCCTGGTACATCAGGTCGACGATGAGCTTGACCTCGTGCATGCACTCAAAGTAGGCGATCTCCGGCTGGTAGCCGGCCTTGACGAGTGTCTCGAAGCCCGCTTTGATGAGGGCCGACAGGCCGCCGCACAGCACCACCTGCTCGCCGAACAGATCAGTCTCGGTCTCTTCCTTGTAGGTCGTCTCGATGACGCCGGCACGGGCCCCGCCGATGCCGTTGGCCCACGCCAAAGCAACGGCCTTGGCGTCACCGGTGGCGTCCTGCTCCACGGCCACCAGGCACGGCACGCCGCCGCCCTTGACGTACTCGCTGCGGACCAGGTGCCCCGGCCCCTTGGGCGCGATCATCACGACGTTCACGTCCTTCGGCGGCACGATGTACTTGAAGTGGATGTTGAACCCGTGACAGAAGCCCAGCGTCTGGCCGCCCCGGAGATTCGGCGCGATCTGGCCCTCGTAGACCGTGGCCTGAATCTCATCCGGCAGCGTCACGATGATCAGCCTCGCGCCGTCCATCGCCGCGGCGATGTCGGTCGGCTCAAAACCGTGCTCGACGGCCAGCTTATAGTTGGCGGTGTCCGGCAGCTCGGCGACCGCGACGGTCACGCCGCTGTCGCGCAGATTCTGGCTGTGCGCGTGGCCCTGACTGCCGTAGCCGATAACCGCCACCTTCTGGCCCGCCAGCGGAGCCAGCGGGGCGTCCTCTTCATAGTACATTGTGGCCATGGAAGGCGACCTCTCCTTTGCTCGGTTCTACTCGTTCGTCTCCTTCGTCGCCCGGCCGCGGACATAGCGCGCCATCGCGACCGTGCCCGTACGGACCATGCTCTTGATGCCGTACGGCCGGCACGAGTCGATGAACGCCTCGATCTTCGACTCCGGTCCGGCGACCTCCACCATAACGGTTTTCGGCCCGATGTCCACAACTTTCGCCATAAACATCTCGATCAGGGCCTGGATTTCGGGCCGTTTTTCCGCCGGGCAACTGACCGTGATGAGCATCAGGTCCCGGGCCACCACGTCCTGCCCGGCGAAGTCCTGGACCTTGACGATCGTCACGATCTTGGCCAGCTGCTTGCGGACCTGCTCGACCACGCGGTCGTCGCCGATCACGACGATGGTCATGCGGCTGAGGTTCGGGTCGTCGGTGCGGCCGACGGCCAATGAGTCGATATTGAACGCGCGGGCGGCGAACATGCCGGCCACGTGGGCCAGGACGCCCGGCTTGTTGAGCACCAATGCGCTGATGATATGTTTCACGATCGATCCCCTTGACGAGCGTGTCGGTTGCGATCAGGCCATCTCGAAAATGTCCAGGCCGTCCATCTCGTGCAGGCTCCGGCCCGCCGGCACCATCGGCCAGACGTTCTCCTCGCGGTCCACGTGGAAGTCGAACACACAGGGCCGCGTCTCGGCGAGCATCCGCGCGACGGCGTCGGAAACGTCGGCCTTGTCCGTCACGGTCACGCCGACCGCGCCGTACGCCTCGGCGACCTTCGCAAAGTCGGGGTTCTTCAGCGAGCTGCACGAGTACCGCCGACCGTAGAACAGCTCCTGCCACTGGCGGACCATGCCCATGTACCCGTTATTGATCAGGCAGACCTTGACGGGCAGCTCGTACTGGACGGCCGTGCACAATTCGTTCATCGTCATGTTGAAGCTGCTGTCGCCGTCGATATCGACGACCAGCTCGCCGGGCCGGGCGACCTGCGCGCCGATGGCCGCGGGCAACCCGTAGCCCATGGTGCCCAGCCCGCCCGAGCTGATGAACTGCCGCGGACGACGGAAACGATAAAACTGCGCCGTCCACATCTGATGCTGGCCCACACCCGTCACAATCGTCGCCTGGCCGTCGGTCTGGCGCCACAGCTCTTCAATGACGTACTGCGGCTTGATGCCCGACCCCTGCCGATCGTACTGCAAGGGATGCCGCTGCTTCCATGCGGCGATCCGCGCAAACCACTCGGCCCGCTCCCGCGGCTCCACGGCGTCGGTCAGTTCCGCCAGGATGTCCTTGGCGCTGCCGACGACGGGGATCTCCACGCGCACGTTCTTGCTGATGCTGGCCGGGTCGATGTCGATATGGATCACCCGCGCCTGGGGCGCAAACGTCTTGAGGTGACCCGTCACGCGGTCGTCGAACCGCGCCCCGACGGCGATCAGCAGATCGCATTCCTGCACCGCGAAGTTCGCGTAAGCCGTGCCGTGCATGCCGAGCATGTCCAGCGACGCCGGATCGGTCTGATCGAAGGCCCCCAGGCCCATGAGCGTCATCGTGACGGGCAGGTTGGCCTTCTTCGCCAGGGCGCGAAGCTCCGCGGCAGCCCCGGCCGTGATCACCCCGCCACCCACGTACAGCACCGGGCGCTGGGCCTCGTTGATCGCTCGCGCCGCGGCGCTGATCTGGCGGGCGTGTCCGTGCGTCCGGATACGATAACCCGGCAGGCTGACCTTGCCCGGCGGCGTCACCGGCACCTCGGCGATCTGCATGTCCACCGGGATGTCAATGAGTACCGGACCCGGCCGACCCGTGGAGGCGATGTAAAACGCCTCGCGGATCGTCGGCGCCAGCTCCTGGGGGTCCTTGACGATCACGTTGTGCTTGGTGATCGGGCGGGTGATGCCCGTGGTGTCGGCCTCCTGGAACGCATCGTTGCCGATCAGCTCAGTCCGCACCTGGCCCGTCAGCGCCACCAGCGGCACCGAGTCCATCATCGCCGTCGCCAAGCCGGTCGTCAGGTTGGTCGCCCCAGGCCCACTGGTGGCCACGACCACGCCGACCCGCCCCGTGGCCCGCGCATAAGCGTCCGCCATGTGGCAACCGCCCTGCTCATGCCGCGGGATGATGAAGCGGATGGGCGAATCGTAAAGCTTGTCGAACAACGGCAGCACCACGCCGCCCAGATAGCCAAACATCACCTCGACGCCCTGCTCAACGAGGGTATCGACGATGACTTGGCTACCGGGTTTGCGCGCGGGCGCAGACGGGGGGGAGGGTTCCTTTGACATGTCTGTCTCTCCTGATAAACGATCCATTTCGTTATCCCGGGAGTCACGGTGTTGGGGAAAATCGGTCCGCCGTCCCACCGGTGCGACCCCGTCGCAACCGGCCGAATCGGCCGACCCCACAACCCCGGCCGTGGTCCCGTAACCACAGTCTCACTGTGTCTCAGGCGTGCACCAGCACACCCACAGTGCCTTGCACAAAGAGCTAAACCCTAATGTTATCCCATCGGCCTTTACCCGTCAACCCCTTGAATCACTTTTTTTCCCCCAGTGGCCGGGCCGACGGGAGCCTGGATGGTCTGCGCCCGCCAAAACCGACGAGATCCAAGGAGAAACGCCCATCGGCCACGCTGAAAGCCCCTGCCTCAAGGCCGCTCAAGGCACCGCTGTGGCGGCTGAAGGCGGCATTCCAGCCAATGCGCCGCGAACTCGGCCAAGTCCTGCAAGTCCACCCAGCAGTCGCCGTTGAAGTCCATCGGAACCGGCCCGTCACAACCGGACAGGTCGAAGGCCGTCAGACAGTATTCCACGTGGTTGCTGGGCGTTTCTGCGTCTCCATTACTGACCGTCCAGTACGTGCGCACGGGAATGTACATCTTGCCGTCGGGCGTGATGACCACCGAAGCCATCGCCCGCCTGCCCTGGTCGAAGAGGTTGGGTTCCACGTCCAACGTATCCAGCAGCGTGGCGTGGTCCCCATCGTCCCGAAGCGCAAGATACTGCCCGGAGTGATTGTTGCCCACCACCACTATCCCGTTTGGGGTGACGATCGGACAGGAGGCGCTGATCTCCCCCGTCGCCAGACTCCGCGTCGGATAGGACCATTTGAGTGACCCGTCGGTCGTCCGGACGGCGTAAAGTTTCCCATTGGCCGCCTGGCCGACCGTCTGGAAGTAGTAGGTGTCGCCATCATGACTGAGACAACCGGTCGACTGAGCCCGCTCCATCGCGTTGGGATCGCCGTCATCTTCGTGGACCTGGAGTTTGACCTCGCTCCAGAGCGGCTCGCCACGGATGTCCAGCCCGATCGCGTAGATGTCCCCCGCGAATCCCGCATTGCAGTATACGTTTCCGTTGTCCGGGTCAAGGGTGGGTGAACCATCCGAGGCCTGATAGGTCCAGACGTCCCACAGCGCGGCGCCCGTGTCGCCGTCAAAAGCCGCCACGCGACCGGATCGGCCGCACGCAACCACCATCAGAGAACCCTGATCGTCGTACAGGGCCGGATCGCCGTAACAGATCTGAATGCCTTCTATCGACGCCCCCCACACCTCGGCGATGGCCGTGCCGTTATCGACCCCAGCGTAGCAGGTGTTGCTCCATTGGTGCAGGAAGATCCGGCCGTCCGGAGCAATGGTGGGAGAGAAAAGCGACAGATGAGCCGGAATCGTGTCGTCCCGATTGTCCCAAAACCCCCCGGCAGGACCGCTGTGCGTCGACCAGGCGATGCAGTGACCGGGCATCGCATCCGTCGTAATGTAGACCGTGGCGCCGTCGTTTGAAAACGCGGGCACCATTCTTCCTATGTTGTCTCCCCCGCCGGGCGTGGCCTGCCAGAACAGCCTTCCCGTGTGGCGATCCACACCGGTGGCCGCATTCGGCCACGTGTTCGTGCAGACGGCGATGTCGGCGCCGTCCGGACCGGCGCCGTCATAGACGATAAAGCCGCTCCCGCGAAAGTCGCCCGTGGTGGTCTGCTGCCACAGCACCCGGTCGAAGAACGAATCGTTCTGCCGGTCGGCCGGGACGGTATAGTCGGCTCGTCCGGTGTTGTACATGTCCTTCTGCTTCATCTGCCAGACGGCCCCATGGCACGCCGACCATGAAAACAAAGCGATCAAAACACCAAGAACGTGCACAGTCTTCATCCCTTCCTCCTTCCTAAGACGTCGCGGTTTCTTATCAGGGGACTCCCTGCGGCTTCATAAAGATTCCATCCATAAAGCCATATCATTCTATCTGAAGAAGGCATACCATGGCAACGCCTTTTCCTCCACGGCACGTCCGGCGAGCGGTCGGACGGATGTCAGAATTCGGGATAGTATAGTCCGGGCATCTCGGCTCGACGAATGCGGTCGCGACACCCCGCAACCGCCGCCCAGCCCACAGACATGAAGGCGATCCCCCTGGAAGGAGGGGAATCACCCCGTCCGGATGCCGCCCCGGTATCGCGCCGGGCACAACCGGCTCGTCGATAAGATCGGCGGCGAGAATCGGCCAAGAGCCGGCTCAGGACCCTGCCAGAAGGACACCCCCCTTCCGGCCGGCGATTGCCCTCGACCCGCCTCCGGGTGGTCACCTTCTCGACGGGGTCTCGGGCGCCTCGGACACGTCCCCGCCGCCGCCTAAAACGGCGTACGTGTTCACCTCGTTGACCAGGGCGGCCAGTTGCAGTGAAATGAGCGCCTGTTGCGCGCCGTAGAACGAGCGCTGCGCGTCCAGGACGTTCAGGTAGCTGTCGATGCCGTGCCTGTAGCGATCGAGAGAGAGATCATACACCGTTTGCGCAGATTTCACGACAGACGCCTGCGCCGCCACCTGGTCGGCCACGGTGCCCCGCACGGCCAGAACGTCAGCCACCTCGCGAAACGCCGTCTGAATAGTCTTCTCATACCGCGTCAGCGCCATGTCCCGCAGGGTCTCACTGACCCGGTGCGCCGCCCATACGCGGCTGTCAAAGATCGGCATGGCAATCTGCGGTGTGAAGTTCCAGGTGCCCGTACCCGACTCGAACAGACCGGACAGCTCATCGCTGGCGGTTCCGATCGCGGTCGTCAGCCCGATGCGGGGAAAGAACGCCGCCCGCGCCGCTCCGATAAAGGCGTAGGCCCCTTTGAGGTCATGTTCGGCCGCCATGATATCCGGCCGTCCGAACAGCACCTCGGACGACAAACCCGGCGCAACAGCTCCGGGCGGGCTGACACTCGCCAAATCCGAGGGCAGCAGATCGTCCGGGACCGTAACCCCGGCCAGAAGGTTCAACGCGTTGTGGTCCTGGGCGACCCACTGCGTATACCGCGCCACGTCGCCTCGAGCGGCGTCCACCTGGGTCTGTGCGCGGTGGAGATCGATATCGTTGGCCAGTTCAACCTCGTACTGCCGCCGGATCAGATCGTAGACCCCCTGTTGCGCTTCCAGGGTCGACCGGGCCAGGTTAAGGTTCGCCCGATCCGCCGCCAGGGTCAGATACACCCGAGCCACCTCGGAGACCAGGGCGATCTGGGCGCCGCGGCGGGCCTGTTCCGTCGCCAGATACTCCTGCAACGCCTGTTCTTCCAGACTGCGGATGCGTCCGAAGAAATCGATTTCCCACGAGGCGATTCCCAGATCCACGCTGTACACCTCGGACGTTCGGGACTGGCCGGGGAACGTCAGATCGGCGGAGCTGCGCTGCCGGCTCCCCGTCCCCGTGCCATAAACGGCCGGGAACAGTTCGGCCCGTTGAACACCGTACAGATTCCTGGCCCTCTCGACGTTCAGCGCCGCAAGCCGCAGGTCCCGGTTGTGCTCGAGGGCCATCGCGATGACCTGACACAGGTTGGGATCGCTGAAGAACTGGCGCCATGTCAACTCCGCGGCGCTCGTCGCCCCTTCCAGGGACTGCTTCTCCGGGTAGGCCGGCCCCTGAGGCCAGTCCGCCGAAACCGGCGCCTCCGGCCGGGTGTACTCCGGCGCCATCATGCACCCACCCACGAAGAGGGCGGTGGCCACCCCACCCCACAACCAGTATCTCTTCATCTGTTAATCCCTCGGAGGATTCGCGTCCGACACATCATTGCACTTTCCTGCGTTTTCCAAACGTCTTTTCGATCAGCACGTAGAACAGCGGCACAAAAAGGACCACCAGAACGGTACCCGTAATCATGCCGCCCAGAACCACCGTGCCGATGGCGTTCATGGCCCCGCCGCCGGCGCCCGTACTGAAGGCCAGCGGCAGCACGGACAAACCGGTCGTCATGGACGTCATAAGGATCGGCCGAAGCCGCAGCTTCACCGCCTGCAACGCGGCCTCGATCAGGCCCGCGCCCCCGGCGACGCCTCCCATGGCGAACTGGACTATCAAAATCGCGTTCTTGGTGGCCAGGCCGAGCGTGTTCAACATCCCAATCTGAAAGTAGACATCGCTGGGCAATCCCCGCAACGTCGTTGCGGCGATGCCGCCCACCACGCCCAGAGGCAGGATCAACAGGACCACGATGGGAATATCCCATTTCCCGTACAACGCCGCCAGAAAGAGAAAAACGACCAGAATGGAAAAGGTATAAAGCAGTCCGGTCTGGGCGGAGGCCTGCCGCTCCTGGTAGGAAAGACCCGTCCAGTCGTAACCGACCCCCTGGGGCAATCTGGAGGTCAGCTCATCCATGGCGCGCATGGCCTCGCCGGAACTCCGGCCCGGCGTTGCCTCGCCCCAGATATTCATGGATGGAAAGCCGTTGAACCGCTCCAGCCGCGGCGAACCGCTTGTCCACCGACCGCTTGCGAACGAGGAAAAGGGCACCATCTTCCCGGCGGCATTCCGCACGTACAGCCGGTCCAGGTCTTCCGGCAACATGCGATACGGGGCGTCCGCCTGGACGTAGACCCGTTGTATCTGTTTAGCGGGTGGTCCGCTCAGCGTGTCGGCGCCGGCAGGAGTTGGCGAACGAGAAGCGGACGCTGGCTGCGGGGTGTGCAGATGAGGGTCGAAAGAAACGACAAGGTGTCCACGGCGCGTGTGGTCAAGGTGGCAAAGACACTCCCCAGAACCTCTTGGGCGTGTCCACCCGCGGCGGTCCGATTGCCGCCGAAGACTTTGCGGTTGACCACCAGAGGACGAACCGCCTGTTCCGCCGGCCAGTTCGTGGCTTCGATGTCGGGTTCATAGAGGAACGTCAATAGCTCATGGCGATGTCGGGCCAAGTGGTTTTGAAACGTGCGGTTGCCGGTATGCGAGAGCGTCCATTCCAGCAACCGGTCCAGCCGCTTCTCCAAGCGCCCCCGAACCACGGCCAGCCCATGCGGACGGATAGTCCCGTCATCTCGCCGATCCCGAAGCGCCAGGGCATCGCGGAGGAATGCCTTGACCGTCCGTGGAAATCGAACCGCCCCACGGGTGGCGCGGTCCAGCAATGCCTGGGCACGCCGCAACAGATGGGCCAGACATTGCTGGTGGGTGGCCTGCTCGAAAAGATCGTAG
>OMKS01002768.1_pt1 | contig 14373 bp, 15 predicted proteins | sample 1674721 | NCBI WGS metagenome assembly OMKS01 (sample SAMN06264996, study PRJEB25208) | sediment metagenome | isolation source: hot spring sediment | place: USA: California | collected 2014-09-02
ATGATACGGCGACCACCGAGATCTACACTATCCTCTTCGTCGGCAGCGTCAGATGTGTATAAGAGACAGGTCTCAAACCCCACATCGCTGTTCTCGAAGGGGGCTACTCGGTGGAAACGGCGCTACCCTATATCAACGTCGGCATTATTCTGGCCATGGCGGGAATCGACTACAGTTTCGTGAAAGAACCTGATTACAACCCCGCCGCCCTGCGGCAGGACCCGGAAGTCACCGCCTACATAGAACGGCTCGTTCCCGGACTTTATGACCAGTGGCGTCAGCGGGGAAGCCTGAAAGCGTCGTCGGACGCCGGAACATTCGAACGGCGAAGCCGGAGTATCTATTACGATACCGACAACATCCACGAAGAACAGATCGAATCCGTGCGAATCTGCGATGAATGCGGCGGTGTGGTGACCATCGATTCAATGGCCAGCACGGGAAACCGGATATTCGCCGTCATTGTTCCCGGCCGTGCCTGCGCCGCCTGCAGACGGGAGGGTGAAGCACTATTCGCCGCAACGAAATCAGGCGACGTCTACCGCTATGTTTACCTCCAGGACCGGGAGCGGGATGTGTTCATCAGGAAATAGCAATTCTCTACTTTATGAAAGGCCCGATAATGGACAAGAATGAGTTAAAAACAAGGACAAAAAAGACAGCGGCGACACTTTTCGGCGAAGGTATAAAAATGGAACCTCCCTACCACATGTGGAAGGCCTTCGACCGGGACCTGGCAAACGACTTTTCGCTCTTTATCACGGGGAACCTGTACTCACGGACCGTCCTTACCCTGCAGGAACGTCAGATGGCCGCCTGTGCCATGCTCGCGGCGCTGCGAGCGCGGGACGAATTGAAACTGCATGTCAACGCCGCCCTCAATGTCGGATGCGATCCGCGAAAACTGGCGGAAGTGTTTTTTCAACTCGCCCCCTACGGCGGCATGCCTGCCGTGAACGAGGCGCTTGACGTATACAGGGAAGTGCTGAAGGAGCGTGACGAGTGGCCTGTCAGTGACGGGGGCCGCTCCACCGAGTGACGCAATCACTGTCGTTTCGGGTTTCCCGTTCCTTTATTCCGGTGATTCGAGCAGCACAAGAACCTGCCTCGCTTCAACCTTCTGGTCTTCTTCAACCAGCACATCGGTTACCACGCCCTCGGCGGGCGTGAATATGGAGTGCTCCATTTTCATCGCCTCCAGGACAATAATCTGCTCATCCGCATCCAGCCTGTCGCCGACCGTCACGAATATTTCCTGGACCGTTCCCGGCATGGGGGATTCGATCTCGATGCTCATGGAAACGCCTCCTGCTCACCGGAATAATCACGAATCCGAAAGGAAGATACCAAACCTTTCCGACCGTGAATAATGCGTCGCATAGCACCTCAAAGCGAACCCGTCAACCCTCAAAACCCTCAAATCCGCAGGCAGTAATGAACGAGCCGTAAATAAACACCCGCCGCACCCGCTTTTGACAGTAACCGGCCTTCGTGCTAGAAGGGTGGACATCGTGAGGAGACCCTTCATGCCGTCGCATCGGACACTTGCCGAATTTGAACGGATAGTGAACATTATTGAAAAACTGAGATCGCCGTCGGGCTGTCCCTGGGACCGTCGCCAAACCAGGCCCGACGTGGCGAGGTATGTCATGGATGAAGCCTGCGAGGTTATCGACGCCATTGATGAGGGATCACCGGAACACCTGAAGGAAGAACTGGGGGACCTGCTCTTCCAGATTTTCTTTCTGGCACGGATGGCGGAGGAAGAAGGATCCTATCACATAGGAGACGTCATGGCGGCCGCGTCAGAAAAGATGATCCGGCGTCATCCCCACGTATTTGGAGACGCCAGAGCGGATACCGTCGAGAAGGTCAGAGAAAACTGGGAAGAAATCAAACGCCGCGAGCGACAGGATCAGCCACGGCCCCGTTCTGCTCTCGAGGGAGTGCCGCGATCGCTTCCGGCTCTCAACCGGGCATTGAAAATCACGGAAAAAGCTGCCAAAGTCGGCTTTGACTGGGACTCGATTGACGGGGTCATTGACAAGGTGGAGGAAGAGCTGCAGGAACTGAAAACATCCCTTGCCGAAAATGACACCGGGAAAACCGCGGAAGAGCTGGGAGACCTGCTTTTTTCCGTGGTCAATCTCTGCCGGCACGCATACGTCGATCCCGACCGGACTCTGCGCGGCGCCACGCGGAAATTTACGGACCGTTTCACCTTCGTTGAAGAACGTTTGTCCGCGGAAGGCAAAACACCGGAATCGTCCGCCATGGCCGAGATGGATCGGCTGTGGGAATTGTCGAAAACCACGGGAAAAGGAAAGAACAATCCATGAAACTGCTGTTGTCAGTCATCGGCCTGATCCTGATCATTGAGGGGCTTCCCTATTTCACGTTTCCGGACCGCATCAAGATATATCTCGCCAAAGTCATCGCGATGCCCCCCTCCACGCTCAGAATCATCGGCCTCGCTTCCATTATGACCGGCGTCGTGCTGGTATACATCGGCAGGTCATAACACCGCGAAGTAATAATCCCCCCGCGACTGCCGCCGGCGCGGCAACCGCAGGGGGAGTGTTCAGTCGTGAAGACCCCTTTCGACAAAAACCCCTAGAAATTCCGGAAACCGTTGCTCCCGTCGTCGTCCATGGGAATAATCGTGTCCGGGCGTTCCGGTGCCTTGAGCGATTTTACCACGGAGGGCCGCTTATCAAAAGACCGTTCCGGCGCGGCGCCGCTCGTCGATCTGCCTTTGCCTGATTGCGTGTGCTTCAGGGAACTCCTCCCGTTGCCGGAGACGCCGCCTATAATCAGGGCGAGCTGCATCGATATAGATTTCATCTGTTCCGCCTGGGAATTCATTTCTTCCGAGGCGGACGCGGATTCCTCGGCATTCGCAGCAGTCTGCTGGGTAACCTTGTCCATCTCTGCGACCGCTCGATTAATCTGATCGATACCCTGCGCCTGTTCCTGGGACGCAGCGGAAATCTCGCTCACCAGTTCACCGACCTTGGCCGCGCTTTTTTCAACCTCGGCAAAATCGTCGTTGGTTTTGTCGACAAGATGCGACCCTTCGTTGATTTTCTTTACCGTGCCTTCGATAAGTCCTGTCGTGTTGCGTGCCGCCTCGGCCGCGCGCATGGCAAGATTACGGACCTCTTCGGCGACGACGGCAAAACCGGCACCCGCTTCGCCCGCCCGCGCGGCTTCAACGGCGGCATTCAGGGCCAGCAGGTTCGTCTGAAACGCGATTTCATCAATGGTCTTGATTATTTTTGATGTCTCTTCACTTGCCGATGTTATATCGGACATGGCCGTCGTAAGTGATCTCATGGATCCCGTGGCTCTCTGAACGATTTCGTTGGCCTGGGTCATCAGACCGTCCGCCTGAAGGGAACTTTCCGCGTTCTGCTTTGTCATGGATGACATCTCTTCAAGAGACGATGAGGTTTCTTCGAGGGACGACGCCTGTTCGGTCGCGCCCTCGGCAAGCGACTGGCTCGCCGACGAAACCTGTGACGAGGCCGACGCAACCTGTTCCGCTCCTTCGTTCAGTTCGTCCGCAGCTCTCCACAGGGGCCGCGTGATGGTCCGGGAGAAGAAAAAGACGGCCACGCCAGTAAGCAGAAGAAACAGTACAGCAACGACGAAGATGATGTTCCGCATTTTGTTCGCCGCCGCCAGGAATTCCGGGGCATCCTGCGTCACGCCGATACTCCACCCCAGGAAAGGCACCGGGGCGAAACCCGCGACCTTCGCCACGTTTTCGAACCGGTAGGGGGTAACTCCCGTACGTCCCGCGAGCATGTTGTCCACGATTTCTTCCATGCCGCGCACGTTTTTCATATTAAGCTCGAGAATAAATTCTTTCCGCGGATGCGCGATCACATCACCATTGCCGGTGAGCATAAAAGCGTATCCGGTCCGGCCTATCTGAATATCATCAATGAGGTCGGTCAGGAAATCGATCTCCACGGCGGCGGCGAGTACACCGGCGAAGCGACCGCCGGGTCCCGTGACGGGGGCAACTGCAACGACAATGGAATTCCCTGTTGCCAGCGACTTGGCCGGTTCTCCTACCGACGCTTCGCCGGCCCGCGCCCTGGCAAAATAGTTCCGCGCCGAAATATCGACTCCCACGTAACCGCCGCCGCATCCATCGGCCCGGATAATTCCCTTCGCGTCGGCCAGGAAGAGTGATTCGTAATTATCACCTATTGTTTTCATTAAGGTTTCAAGCCGCCTGGTCGCGGCATCAAGATCGTCTTCAGCAAAGGCCGGATCGGCCGCCGCCGCCTGGATCTTTTTCACCTCCTGCTGGAGCGCCGTTTCAACCGTGGATGCCAGACTCCGCGCGACCAGGGCGGCCTGGTTCTGCGCAGCTTCTCTCAGGGCCGTCGATGATTGAACGGCCGAAAATATACCAACCGCCATAAGGGGTATGAGCACGGCAATGACGCCTCCCAGTACCAGTTTGAAAGCAAGTGTCCTTTTTTTCATAATTCCTCCTCTGTCGTTTTCAGTTGTGAATGCGCCGTCCCGGTAAAATCGGTCCGGGAAACGCTTTCGTCGGAATCGGCGGCCCGTCGACCGGGACTGTATTCTTCCGGTCCGAGCCATTAAAACAAGGAAGAATCCGCTCCCCTGTCACCCCTGTCTTCAGCAATCATCGTTCCACTCCAGCGCGGGGAAGCAAAAAATTATTTATTTAATATAATTAAAAGGTTATCTTGACCACGTTCTTCGGGAAGGGTGATACGGAAGAGAAAAACAGTCGCACCGGCTGCGACACTGTGCCGGCCGACGCGACATCAATCGCGTGAGCAATCGGATCATGCACCGCCTGAACGGCGGCCGGGCGCATATTTTTTTATGAGACGGTACAACTGGGAACGGGATAATCCCGACAGAGCGACGGCCCGCTTCACATCGCCGCCGGTGACCTCAAGAAGCCTGCCGATATACTCTCTTTCTGCCTGCGCGATGGCCTCATTACGCGCATCCCGGAACCGTAGAAAGGGCTCGTTTCCCGGCGCTTTTTCCGAAACGGGGGATGATTCACTCGTGCCGGGGTCCGGCGGCCTCTGGCTTGTCTCCCGCGCCTTCAAACGAATTTCGAGAGGCAGATCCCGCGAGAAGAGAACCGTTTCGTCCAGCGCTTCAGCGAACGCCCTTTCAAGTACGTGGAAAAGCTGCCGAACGTTGCCGGGCCAGTTGTAGAGCAAGAGCGATTCCAGAAAATCCGGGGCGAGTCCTTTGCAGGGAACACTGTAACGAGCGGAAAGACTGGCGAGGTGCAGCATGGAGAGTTCCGCTATATCTTCGCGACACTCCCGGAGCGGAGGCGCGGTCAGGACCAAAGCGCCAAGCCTGAACAGAAGCTCGCTTCTGAAACGGCCTTCCCGTTCCATGCCTTCGAGATTCCGGTTGGTGGCCGCCACCAGGCGAAAATCGCTTGTTTCGTCGTTTCTGCCGCCCAGGGAGCGGAAACGGTGTTCCTGAAGCACCCGCAGGAATACTGTCTGCATCTCGAGAGGCAGCTCGGCCACCTCGTCGAGGAAGAGCGTCCCGCCGTGAGCCTCCTTCACGAGACCCTGGTGAACCCGGTCGGCGCCCGTAAAGGCTCCCCTGTCATGACCGAATAGAATGCTTCCCGCCAGGCCCGGCGACAAGGCAGCGCAGTCAACCACCACGAACTTTCCTCTTGACCGGCGGCTGTTCTCGTGAATGGCGCGGGCGAAAAGTTCCTTGCCGGTTCCGGTCTCTCCCCTGATAAGTACCGCGGCATCGGTCGGAGCGACGCGGGCCACGAAGTCCAGGCAGGCGGCTATGCGTTGACCCTTTCCCCTGATTCCCGAACGAGTAAAAAGCACCGCCCGGGGAGAAGGCGTCCGGGCTTCACGGTATTGCAGCGCCCGAATCACCGGCAACAGGATGGAATCCGTGCCGGACGTTTTCTCCAGATAATCCCACGCACCGTTTCTCAGGGCAAGCCTGGCGCCGCCAACGTCGCCGAATCCGGTCATGATAATTACCTCCGGGAATGACCTGACCGACTTGATGCGGGGCAGCGCGTCAAGTCCGTTCCCGTCGGGGAGACGAACGTCGAGAAGAACCAGGTCGAAATCCTCCCCTGCGAGACGCATCATCCCGTCTTTCAGGGTTCCGGCGGTTACCGCCCGAAATCCTTCCTGCCCGAATATTTCCCCGAGCATGCCGGCAAAACCGGTATCGTCGTCAATGATGAGAATTGACGCCTGCGCACTCTTTCCCACGTTGTCACTCCCGGGCTGGCTTACCCGATTTTGCGCTGAGCCCTACCACAGAAGGCCGGTTTCGTCCATGGGAATCGGTCTCTTTCCGACGCCCCGTGAACGCTCGAATAATTATTTGAACCGTTCTGTCTGACCGTGTATACAAGGGTTAAAAAAAGTGCTTTTCTGGAAAAAATAATGAGAAAGAAAACAACGATACTGGCGGAAGGTCTCGCGTTCCCAGAAGGTCCCCGCTGGCGCGAGGATCAGCTCTGGTTTTCCGATATGAACCGTGGACTGGTCATGACCGTCGATGAGACAGGCGTTCTGAACACCGTTCTTCATGTTCCCGGCAGTCCCTCGGGACTCGGGTGGCTTCCCGACGGGCGGTTACTGGTGGTTTCCATGATCGACCGCCGACTGCTCAGACTTGATGCCGGCGGCCCGGTTGAAGTTGCCGACCTATTCGATCTCGCCTCTTACCATCTCAATGACATGGTCGTCGATGACCGGGGACGGGCGTACATCGGAAACTTCGGATTCGATCTGACGATCCCCGAACCTTTTTCACCCGCGGAAATTATCATGGTCGAACCTGACGGAACGGCCCGCGTGGCAGCGAAAGACATGGCCTTCCCCAACGGCACGGTCATCACGCCCGACGGCCGAACGCTCATCGTGGCCGAGACGTTCGGCAGGCGCCTGACCGCGTTTACCAGGGAGGAAGACGGCTCGCTCGTCGACCGTCGTCTCTGGGCGGATGTCGCCCCCGCGACACCTGACGGCATCTGCCTTGACCGGGACGACGCCATCTGGGTGGCGTCTCCCGAAACGGCTGAAGTAGTGCGCGTGGCGCCCGGCGGCGTCATCACGGACCGCGTGGAGGTTTCCACCAGACCCTATGCCTGCATGCTCGGAGGAACCGACAGGCGAACGTTATTCGTCTGCACGTCCGGAGCGGGGCCTTTCGACGGCGGTCGTATCGAAGTGGTTGAAGTAGAGGTCCCGGGAACCGGATTTCCCTGATGATGAAGGCAACACGATACCGTGCCAATAAAAGACAGACAACAAAGGAGGTATCACGCCATGAAAAAAACAATCATTGCCGTTGCTGCGCTTCTTGTTATCATTGTCGGCGGAGGGCTGGCCGCCGTCTATATCATGATGGACAAAATAATTGAAACCGGCATCGAGGTGGTCGGGCCGGAAGCGACGGGGGTCAGCGTAACCGTTGATTCCGTCGATATCTCACCCTTTGCGGGCACCTTCGGCCTGCATACCCTTGCCATGGGCAATCCCCCGGGATTCACCGCAGACCGTTCCTTTGCCGTCCGACGCTTCCGGATCGAGGTGGACCCCGCATCACTTTTAGAAGACGTGATAATCGTGAAGGAAGTGGTCATCGAGTGCCCGGCCGTCACCTGGGAAGGTCTCAAGGGAGACAACCACCGGCAGATCATGAAAAATATTGAATCCTACACGAAGCGCTTCGAAAAACCGGCTGACGGACAGGCCAAGGACGGACCGGGAGATGGCAAGACGGGTAAAAAAGTAATCATCAAAAACGTCTACCTGAAGGATGGAACCCTGGATTTCATCGCATCAGGCGAAAAACTCGCCACCGTGCCCCTGCCCGATCTTCATCTCACCGGCATCGGGGAGAAAAGCGGCGGTGAAACGGCCGGTGAGGCGATTCGGCAGACATACGAGCAGGTCTACGCCGCGTCGGTGCGCGCGGCGGGCAAAAACTCGGCTCTTTTCAGTAAAAAGCTCGGAGAACTGGAAGAAAGCGGCCGCAAGATACTTGACGAGGCCGGGGGGAACATGGATGACATAAAAAAGGGCGTGGGGGATCTTTTCAAGTGAAGTCGGGAGAATGCCATAATCGGGAAACAATCCGTACCGGAGGACCGTGATGAGAGACGTGACGACGGCATTATACGCCGAGGGGGAAAAGGGTTCGGATGATACGTCGAACGTTCTGTTCACCGCGGATTATAAGGTCAGGTACTCGGAAACGGGCGCCGACGCAAAGGTCAAGCCGGGAGTCGTCTTCAATTACCTGCAGGACGCGGCGGGTGATCACGCGGGCCTGCTCGGCGTGTCCGCCACAGATCTCATGGAAACCGGCCTGGGCTGGGTTCTTTATCAATACAGCCTGCGAATAGATCGGTACCCGGCGTGGAACGAAGAGGTTCACGTCCGTACCTGGCGGCAGACCCACCGGCGGCTTTACGAACTGAGGGAGTTTGAACTACTGGACGGATCGGGTCGTACAATCGGCGGCGCGAAAAGTTCCTGGATTCTCATTCACCTGGGATCACGGCGGCCGCTGCGACTGGACCGGCACCTGCCGCCGCTGGCGTGCGGCAGGGACATCGCCTGGACATTCAGGTCACCCGAAGTCCCGGAACGGATCGATCACGAAACCGTTTTCCCCGTTAAACGACATGATCTTGACTTGAACCGGCACGTCAACAACGCGGTTTTCGTGCAGTGGGCGCTCGACACCATCCCCGGGGAACGTACGAACGGTCTCAGTCCCCGTGAAATAGACGTCCTGTTTACAGCCGAAGCACTTGAGGGCGAACGCGTCACGTCGCAGATATGCAGGGTTACAGATTGCGACGACCAGGAAGTCTACCTGCATCGCATAGTAAACACCGCTACGGGCCGGGAACTATCGCGGCTGAGAAGTTTCTGGCAATGACGGTGATGACGGCGTCACGAACCGGCGATAAATTCCTCGGTCATGCGGTAGGCTTCATCATCGGTGTATTGCCGCAGGGGATGCTTGCAGAAATATGCCGACGGCCCTTCAAGAACGCCGCCCTGGCCTCTGTCAAGGGCAAGTTTTACACATCGCACCGAGTCAATGGCCACCCCCGCCGAGTTGGGAGAATCTTCAACTGACAGCCGCAGTTCGAGGTTGATCGAAACGTCGCCGAAGATTCTTCCTTCCATTCTCATGAAGCAGACCTTGTTGTCCTTCAGCCAGGGAATGTAATCACTGGGACCAATGTGAATATTCTCTTTCGAGAGGCGGTGGTCCGTCACGGACTGAACCGCCTCTGTTTTCGATTCCCGTTTCGACACAAGGCGGTCCTGATTGAGCATATTGAGAAAATCAGTGTTCCCGCCTGTATTGAGCTGATAGGTCCTGTCAAACCTGACGCCCCGTTTCTTGAACAGGTCCGCCAGGACACGGTGCGTTATGGTGGCGCCCAGCTGCGATTTCACGTCGTCGCCGATGATGGGAATGTTCTTTTCGGCGAAACGTTCAGCCCACTGCGGGTCGCTGGCGATGAAGGACGGCATATTGTTGATGAACGCGATACCCGCCTCGAGAGCGCATTCCGCGTAAAACCTGGTCGCTTCTTCGGAACCGACGGGCATGTAGTTCAATAATATCTCGGCGCCGCTTTCCTTGAGAAGCCGGACGACGTCTTCACGCTCGGGTTCGGCTTCCCCGGCGGGCACAAAGGTTCGTCGGGGCTCGTAATCCTTCATGTGTTCGGAAATACCATCGAGAATTTTTCCCATGCGCACCGTGACACCCGAATGATCCAGTTCCGAGAAGAACACACGCGTGCAGTTGGGTTCGGCGAAAACGGCCTCGTGCAAATCTCGACCGACTTTCCTCGCATCAATGTCGAGGGCAGCCACTACTTCGATATCCTCGGGACGATACCCGCCGATGGACCAGTGCATCAGGCCGATTGCTTCTGACGGGATTCCGTTACGATAATAATGAATTCCTTGAATAAGAGAACTGGCGCAATTACCGACGCCGGCGAGAGCGATACGTATCTTACCCACGAGCAGAGCACCTCCTGAACATTCAACGTGCAAGTTTATGAGAGCCAACCAGAAACAGGCGACTTTGTATATTACAACAGAGCACAATAAATGCAACTTTTAAAAATTATATGAGAAACGATTCAAGACGGTGTACCGGAAGAGTTAAAAAAAAATAAAGGAATACCCGTCACGGCTGTTGACAATAAATAATTTTTAATATACAGCTTTCCTCGATTACAGACCCGCGTATTACAGGATTTCCGCGGTGTCCACGGTAAAACAAAACATAAGGACAGACAAAGTAAAATGGACGTTCCGAGTAGTAGTTGCCCGGAAATAAAACCAGCCGACGACGTTCCAAGAGCCGTCGAAATTATGCCGGAAGAGCCCCCGTGGCGGATGCCGGTCAGCGGATTGAAACACCAGCCATAGTTTCCTGATCCGCCTGAGCCGTCGCCCGTGGGTGTGACGGCTGAAAGAGGTGGATCATGCCGAATACAATCCTTCTTGAACTAAAAGAGCTTCTTGAGAGCGCCCTCGCCGGAGATGGGGACGCCCGCGACGCCCTGGCGGAACGGCTCGAGTCATACCTTGCAGCCGGCGACGTCGACGCGCTGCGGGATTTCTTCTCATCCGTTCACCCCGCCGATGCTGCGCTGATACTCGAATCATACACACCGGAAAAAGCCTGCAATTTTATTAATATCCTGGATATCGAGTCCCGGGTGCAAATATTCAATTACCTGCCCGCCAGATTCGAAGCCCGCATGGCGTCGACCATGGCCCGCAGTGACCTTGTCACGATTATAAAAGCCATGTCCCACGACGAGCGGGCCGATCTTTTCAACCAGTTTGAACCGGAACAGAGGACCGAAATCCTCCAGGCGCTCGAACAGTCCGAACGTGACGATATCAACAAACTGACGTCCTACCCGGAGGGAACGGCGGGCGCCGTCATGACCTCCGACTATTGCTCGCTGGCGCCGCACCTGACGGCGGGAGAAGCCCTGGCGAAACTGCGCCGGGAAGCACCAAACCGGGAGACCATTTATCAGTCATACGTCACAGACGACGAGCGGAAACTTCTTGGCGTCGTTTCGCTGCGGGAACTCGTTATGGCCTCGCCGGAGGCCCGCCTGATGGATATCATGAGCGACGATCTGATTTTCTGCCATGCCACGGCGAGCGACGAAGAAGTGGCCGAAGTCCTGGCAAAGTACGATCTCATGGCCGTGCCCATTATCAATGGCGACGATAAGCTGGTTGGTATCGTCACTTTTGATGACGTGCACGACATTATCGAGGAAGAAGCGACGGAAGATTTCCACCGCATGGGATCAATCGGCGGATATGGTGAAAAATTGTCCGATACCGGCTACATCGACGCAAGCTCGCGACTGCTCATTCAGAAACGACTCCCCTGGTTGCTCGCCCTGGTGTTCGTCAATCTTCTATCCGGCGCCGGTATCGCCTATTTTGAACCCACCATCCAGGCAGCTGTCGCCTTGGTGTTCTTTCTGCCCCTCCTGATAGCAAGCGGCGGCAACGCCGGCGCCCAATCGGCGACGCTGATGGTGCGCGCGCTCGCCACGGGTGACGTGCAGAGCGGCGACTGGATCCGCCTTCTGGGCAGGGAGGTGGGAATAGCGCTGATCCTCGGCCTCGGAATGGCACTCGCGGTATCGCTTGTGGGGGCGGCTCGGTCTGGACCTGAGGTGGCCCTCGTGGTTGCCGTTACAATGTTGTCCGTGGTGCTGTTCGGCAGCCTCGTGGGGTGTCTGCTCCCCTTTGTCCTGACCAGGTTCAACCTGGACCCCGCCACCGCGAGCGCTCCCCTTATAACATCGATCGCCGACGTGGGCGGCGTTATAATCTATTTCAGCATCGCCACCTGGTACCTGGGAGTCGGCGGGGCATACTGAAGTCCGTCCGGAATCGGCGGCGGACCGACACCCAAAAAATGCTTGCCATTCACCGCCATGGAAGGTAGTTTCACCTTCACCGGCAGGCTTGGCGGACAGGGGCAACAGCCCTTCGGAAAGGTGCTTCAGCGGCTTTACACAAGTTTTAAAAGAAGGAACGAAAGCATGCGAAAGGTATCAATTGACCAGCTAGAACCGGGCATGGTCCTGGAGAGACCAATCCTGCGGGGATCGACCGTATTCCTCGGCAAAGGCGTTGTCCTCGGTGAAACTGCCATATCGCGACTGCGCTCCATGGAGATCGAACATGCTTTCGTCGAAGGTTCGGAGGAACAACCGATTTCCTGCGACGAAGCCATGACGCTTCTGGACGAAAGATTCCGCAACAAGGAAGACGATCCGTTGCTGAAACATATAAAAAACCTCGTTCGTGAACACATCGCGGGCCTCTATGACTGAGCGTATCGATATCAGAAATATGCGGACCAGGACCGAGGCGATCAATGCCCTGCCGACGGTTCCCTCCGCCCTCAAACAAATTTCGGCGATGTTCGAAAAGCCGCGGCTCTCGATCGACGAGCTGAGCGGTTTTATATCCGGTGATCCGGCGCTTACCAGCAAAATTCTCAAGATGGTAAACTCCGCCGCTTACGGTTTCCCCAACAGGATTTCATCCATTTCACACGCCATCATGCTCCTCGGGTTCAACGTGGTCAGGGGACTGCTTCTCGGCGTCTCGGTTTTCGACCTTATGCAGAAAAACATCGCGGGCCTCTGGGAACATTCCGTGGGATGCGCCGTCGCCGCCCGGTGCATTGCTCAAAAGAAAAACCTGCAGGAACCTGAAGAGGTATCCATATGCGGACTGCTTCACGACATAGGCAAGGTTATACTTATCCTTCACTACCCCCGGGAATACGAGACGGTGCTCGCCAAGGCCCGTGACGAGGGAATAAGTCTTTTCGAAGCGGAACAAAGCCGGTTCGAAGCAACTCACGCCGACGTGGGATCATGGCTGGCGCGGAAATGGCGGTTCCCCGTCAATCTCGCCGAAGCTATCGAATATCATCACACTCCTCATCTCTCGCGGCAGGCGAAGCTGGAAACGGCCATCGTTCACGTATCAGACATACTGGTACGCGCCCGTGGAATAGGAATCAACGGAGACATGCTGGTTCCGGATATTCATCCAGAATCGTGGACGCTCCTGCAGCTTACCGATGATGACGTGCGGGATATTCTCGCCGAACTGGAAACCGCCGCCTCAGAAGCGGAGGATCTCTGATGACCGGCACGATCCTGATTCTGTCCGGCGACCCCGCCGCGACATCGGTCATACAACGTGAACTGTCGGGCAAAGGCAGTCTGCTCGTGTTTGACAGGGTTTCTTCGGCTTATGATTGTATCTGCAACGAGATGCCCCTTCTGCTCATTGCCGACATGGCGGCCGAAGAGGACGCGAAGGAACTTGTCACCTTCCTGAAGGACGATCCGCTGTTTTCCGGACTGCCGGTAATCGGCCTGTTCGATGACGCGAAAGGCGTTCCCGAATGGAATGTTCTGCAAGTTGATGATTATATATGGAAAAAAGATCTAAAGCGGGAGCTGCGAACGAGGGTCCAGCTTTGCCTTCTGCGCGCCAGGCGGGTCGTGGAAATGAATCCCCTGACCCGTCTGCCGGGAAACATTTCCATCAACCGACAGATTCAGAACCGGCTCGACGAGAAACAACCCTTTGCCCTCGCCTACGCGGATCTCGATAATTTCAAACCCTATAACGACACCTACGGCTTCAGCCGGGGAGATGACGTACTGAGAATCACGGGACGATTGCTTTTCACCATCACGAAGGACAGACAGAATGAAGGCAGCTTCGTCGGTCACATCGGCGGCGACGACTTTGTGAGCATAGCCGACACACAGGTCATGGAAGATATCTGCCGGGACCTTATTCTGGCCTTCGATCGAATCATCCCCACTTTTTACGATCCCGAAGACCGTGACAGGGGGTTCATTCAGGGACACAACCGCTCCGGGCGGGCCCGGAAATTTCCTCTGCTGGCCATTTCCATAGGGGTCGTCTTCTCGGAAGGTTCTTCCTTTTCCCACTACGGAGAAATCACCGAAATCGCCGCCGAATTGAAAGCTTTCGCCAAGGAACATGAGGGCAGCTGTTACCGGATCAACCAGCGAAATTATTCGGCCGATAAGGCGTGATTTCCCCGTTACGACGCCTTTGGACGGCAGCTCCTCTTTCTTGCCATCACTGTGTCAATGTGATAAATTTTCCGGCAAATATCGGCTAGGAAAGGGCGCTTTCCGATGATCGACACCTTCAAAAGAGAAATCAACTACCTGAGAATATCCGTCACCGACCGCTGCAATCTCCGATG
>OMKS01002769.1_pt1 | contig 14369 bp, 13 predicted proteins | sample 1674721 | NCBI WGS metagenome assembly OMKS01 (sample SAMN06264996, study PRJEB25208) | sediment metagenome | isolation source: hot spring sediment | place: USA: California | collected 2014-09-02
TTTCAAGCAGAAGACGGCATACGAGATCTAGTACGGTCTCGTGGGCTCGGAGATGTGTATAAGAGACAGATACATAACAATTGAAATGGGACATCCTCTTAGGATTGAAGTAAATGCTGCAAGAAAATTGCTTGAAAACGAAGACATAAATCCTGTTTTAAAGGCGTTAATTAAAGCTGCTTTAAAGGAATATGAAGAAAAAGAAGATCTCCCTGCTGACGATCCAATTGACGATGAACCAGTAGATACCGGCGATCCAGAAGTACCTACCCCTGCCCCCCGCAAAACCCAGCAATTCTCTAAGAAATACTACTCTTTTGAGATTCCTGTGGAAATCATTCAGGATAAATTTGATGGTTACGACATCACCGATGCAAAGCAGTTCGGTGGCAAGATTACTTCACTAACGATTTCCAATAGAACTCATACAAAAACGCTTACCTCGACAGAGATTCAGGAGCTTAACAGCGAAATAATGAAAGAACAAATTGAGCTTAAAAATGATTTAAAAATTCCAGGGAATTATGAAATAACCCACTTCAAGCTAAACAAGGATGGTGAGCTTGACCATATTACAGTAAAGTACCTGGAAGACGGGAAAAACAGGACCAAAACCGTTAGGGCTAGCGAAATGACCGTAAAGGCAAACCTCTCACAAGAACTCGTTGTTGCAAGCACTGTCAAAACCAATAACCTTCAGCTCGCTGCTGATGCAGGAAGAAACTTTAGGCAGATTTCTGAGCTGGCTTCAGGCATGTTCCCCTGGTATAAGGATACAATAACAGACAAATACAGGGATTTCCTGGCGCCCTTATCTAATGTAATAAAAGGCATACTTACACCAAAAGGCATATGCACGAACATATTCGAGATAAAGCCCCTTAGCTCATCAGAAAGGTCTGTTTCCCACGGAGGAAAGCCTGCCTTGTTTATGAGCGCGTTTAAGCAGCCGGCATATATCCAGGACGGAAAAACAACATATTACTACAGGTTCGGCTTCGGGATTGACCCAAAATTGGTTACAACAGAAAGAAGGGCAAAAATCTCTGTTTACATCAAAGACGGCGGAAAAAAGTATTACCTTGACATCAGCGGAAACGGCAAAGGCGACGAGTTTGTTGAAATTGCCCAGCCATTGTACTACTCTGACGCAACCTACACCGAAAGGGATGTAACGCAGTTTTGCATGAGCTTCCTTGGCGAAACATCAAAGCTTACAAGCACAGGCAGCCAGTACCTAAGGAACGAGTGGTGTGTTGACATTACATTAGAAACCTCAATGAGCGAAGCCCAGGAATTTATTGACCAGGACACGCCAACAAGCAAGCATGTTGAGGACGAAGACTGCTTCAACTGCTAAAAAAAATGGTGGGGATGCAGGGATTTGAACCCTGATCAGCTGGTATCTTCTTTCATTGCAAAAAGCTCAACGCTCCAGCGAAATCTGGAGCCAGCTGTGCTGCCTGCTTACACCACACCCCCGGCAAAACCCGAGTAACCCTTCTTGTTTTTAAAGCTTTTGCAAAGAATAAATTTATAAAAAACAAAGTTGGCCTTTACAACATGAACGAAATAATTTTCCTGGGAACCTCATCAATGGCGCCTACAAAGGATAGAAACCAGCCTTCGGTGCTGCTTAGGCACGGTGGAGAGATACATATGTTTGACTGCGGCGAGGGCACCCAGAAGCAGATGAAGCACGCTAAAGTGGGCCCTGCAAAAATAAAAAACATATATATTTCTCACTGGCACGGCGACCATGTAATTGGGCTTCCCGGGCTAATCCAGACCCTGGCGGCAGGCGAGTATTCCGGAAACCTTTCGGTTTTCGGCCCTGAAGGGACAGAAAAGAAGCTCAGGCAGCTTCTGGATGTCTTTCCGTTTGAGAACACTTTTGAAATAACTGCCAGGGACATAAAAAACGAGAAAGTCCTTGAGACTAGGGATTATGTGGTCCATGCAAAAGAATTAAGGCATAGCGTTAAGTGCTTTGGATACAGCTTTACTGAAAAAGACAAAGTCAGGATTAACACTGAAAAGCTAAAAGCGCTCGGCCTTAGCGAAGGGCCTTACCTTAAGGAAGTCATCGCAGGAAAGGATGTAAAAGTCGGTACAAAAATAGTTTCACAAAAAGACATCTGCACGATAAAAAAAGGCAGGAAACTCACATATATTACAGACACCGCGCTGTGCAATGAGGCAATAGAGCTTGCTGAAGGCAGCGATATCCTTATTTGTGAAGCCACCTTTGGAAGCGCGCTTAAGGAAAAGGCCGAAGAAAGGCTTCACCTCACATCAATGGACGCTGCCAGGATTGCTCTTGAAAGCAGGTCAAAAAAACTAATCCTGTTTCACTTCTCGCAAAGGTATGAAAGCGTTTCTGAGCTGGAAGAAGAAGCAAAGGAGATCTTCCCGAACACCTTTTCAGCTTATGACTTAATGAAAGTGAGGTTTTAAAGCCCAAGCTCATTCCTTACATCCGGAGACATCCTTTCAGGAGTCCACTGAACCTTAAAATCATAGTCAACTTCAGCAGAATAATCCTGAAACTCTTCCTCGATCTTGTCTCTCACCATTGCCCGAATCATCGGAGCCATAGGGCAGAAAGGCGTTGTAAGGCCCATCGAAACCTTTACCTTTTTCTCTTTTTTAATAATTTCAACATTATAAACAAGGCCCAGGTCAACAATGTTAACATTTATTTCCGGGTCATAGACATCTTTTAATAACCCCAATACCCTCTCCTGCGAAATTTCCTTTTTCATTAGAAACCTCTTTTAAGACTGGAAAGATGGGCCCGCCCAGATTCGAACTGGGGACCTCCTCCACGTCAAAGAGACGTCATAGCCGCTAGACTACGGGCCCTCAAATACTCTAGAAACTCCAAAAAGATATAAAAAGCTTTCTCTTTGCTTATCCTTGTAAAAACCTTTAAAAAGAGCCGCAACAAACCTAAAGCTGTGAAGCAAGAAACACGGAAAAAAATCAGGGAAATAAAAAAGCAGGTGCTTTCAGAGATTAAGCCTGAAAAAGAGCCAAAGCGAGTAAAAGAAAGCCTAAGCAAAATCAACTGCAATATAAAAAACCTAGGAATTGATGCAGATGCTGTTGTAGGAGGCTCTTATGCAAAAAACACCCACCTTAAAAACGACCACGACTGCGATATTTTTGTAAGGTTCTCTAAAAAATACGACGAAGGGCTTCTTCCGGAAATGCTTTCAAAAATCTTAAAAGGGTTTTCCCCAATAAGGGTAAAGGGATCAAGGGATTACTTCTATTTCAGGGAAGCAAGCCTTGTTTTTGAGGTAGTGCCGGTAATCAGGATAAGCAAGCCAGAAGAGGCAAAAAACACCACAGATGCCTCGCCTTTTCACGTTGACTGGCTGTCGCAGTTTCCAGATGTAAAGGATGAGATAAGGGTCGCAAAGCTCTTTATGAAAGCGCAAAAAGTCTATGGTGCTGAGTCATATATTAACGGCTTTTCCGGCCATGTGGTTGACCTGCTTCTTGCGCACTACAAAAGCTTTGAAAAGCTGGTTGAGGAGGCAAGCAAATGGACGCTGCCGCTTATAATCGACATTGAAAAGCACTACAAAAGAAAAGACCCCTTGTTTTACATGAACAAAGAAAAAGTAAGAAACCAGTTTGTAGTGGTTGACCCTATATGCAGGGAAAGAAATGCAGCTGCCGCACTCAGCACAGAAAAGATTGAAAGATTTAAGTTAAGGTGCAAAGAGTTCTTAGAAAAACCAGAAAAAAGCTTTTTCAACGTATCCTGGCTAAATGAAAAAAAAATACTTTCCGGAAGAAAAAGGGAAAACACAGTCATCATTAAAGCGCTGCCGTTCGAAAAGAAAAGCCCGGATGTTGCAGGCACTAAGGCCTTTAAGGTTTACCAGTATGTTCTTTCGCAGATGGCCGCTCATGGCTTTATTGTTAAAGACTCAGGCTTTGAATGGAACAAAATTGACCCGGCAATAATGTTTATTGAGCTTAAATCAAAAAAAATAGAGAAAACAAAAATAACCGCCGGGCCGCCTGATAAAAAAAAATTTTCAAGGGATATTGAAAAATTCAAGAAAAAGCACCCTTCTTTCTTTATCAAAGGAGGAAAATACTATGCAAAAGTAAAAAGAGAGCACACTGATGCAGAAAAGCTGGCAATGGCTGCAATAAGTGAAAAAAGAATAAAAGAAAAATGCGAAAAAATCTGGGTTGAAAAATGAACAGGCTGAAATTTGAGATAAGAAGAAAACTGCTCCATCTCGTGCTGGGCTCTTCAATACTTCTTGGGTTTCACTACGAAATCCTTGACTCCTTAATGCTTTTTGGGATTATCCTGTGCGGCGTAATCACATCAATAATTGAAAAGGAAAGAAAGCTCCCTATTGTATCAAAGATGCTTGACCTATTTGAAAGGCCTGAGTTCAGAACCAGGTTTCCAGGCAAGGGAACCATTTTTTTTGTTTTTGGCGCACTGCTTGCAATCCAGCTTTTTGAAAGGGACATTGCTTTGGCATCGATCGCTGTATTAACCTTTTCAGATGCAGTCACTCCAATAATCGGGATATATTATAATGAGAAAAAAAACAGGGAAAAGAAATTTATAGTTGCCTCGGTTTTTGGAATGTGCATAGGCTTTCTTGCTGCAAGGATTTTTATTAATCCCCTGTATGCGCTTTTTGCTGCGGCGGGAGGAACAGCTGCAGATTTTTTTGAGTTTGAGATAAACAAAAGCGATGTTGATGACAACATCCTTGTTCCCCTGGCTGCCGGGACAGCAATCCTGCTGCTTAGGCGTTTTCTGGGCCTGTAGGGTTTTAGCAAAATGAAATGCATAAAATGCGGTATGAAAAAAGCAGAAAAGGATAACCTGTGCATAAGCTGCTATTCTGAAAGAAAACCGCTTGTAAAAAGCCTTAAAGACCCTGGGTTAAACAAATGCACAAGGTGCAGCAGCTTTTTTAAGGGAGAAACAAAAATAAAAAGCAAACAAGATCTTAACAGCACTGTTCAAAAGTGCATTAAGCCATCGCCAGAATATTCAATCGTTAAAACAGAAACAAGCATTCAGGAGGAAAAGAGCCAGCTGAAAGCGCTGGCTATCGTAACTGCAGAGCTTGAAGGACAAAAAATTCAGCAGGAATTTGAGATTGAGTTTAAGGTTCAGAAGCACCTTTGCAAAGAATGCTCCAGAAAAGCAGGGAAATACTATGAAGGCACCCTGCAGATAAGAAACGCCTCAGATGAGATTAAGGGCTTTGCCCAGTCGCTGGTTTCAAAGTCAGGGGTTTTGGTCTGCTCTAAAAAAGAGGTTGAGTCAGGAATAGATTACAAGCTTGGCGACAGCCGAAAAATTAACCAGGTTGCTGAAAAATTACATAACGCCTTTGGAGGTTCTCTGGAAAGAAGCGAAAAGCTTTTTTCATGGGACAGGCAAACAAGCAAAAAGGTTCATAGAATAAGCGTGGTTTACAAGGCTCCTGAAGTTAAGAAAGGAGAGGCTTTTATATTTTGGGGAAAGCCAGTACAGGTCGTAAGCATTGGGAAAAAAATAAAGCTGCTAAACCTGAAACAAGGAAAAACCTTTTCTGGCTGGCCTAAAAAACAAGATGCGGCAGAAATCAAAAAAGCAGCTGTTTTGCAAGCAAAGCCAAGCATTAAGATTCTTGGGAAAGACTTCCAGCCAGAAGAATTAATCGACAAAACAGGAAAAAAGCTAGGAAAAGAAGCAGAATACATTGCTTTCAATGGAAGAAATTACAGGGTTGATGAAACCCTTCACTCTGCATAAACAGATTCAAGAATTCTTGAGAAAATCCCTATGCACAGCTCATCATCAGCCTGGTTGCACCTGAGAGACGCAAAAAGCGTATATTCCCCATAATCAAAAAACGCATTCCTGATTACCCTTTTGGCTTTTCCTTCCTGAATCAAGTAAATAAGGATTTTTGAATCCCTGCCAAAATACGGCATTTCACCAGAGTCCAGCAATTTAAGGGAAGAATAAGACTTTTTTAGCTGTTCCTCTGTCAGGAAGATAGCGTGTGTATAATTCATGTCCATCATAAAAACCTTAGAAACCACAAGATCATTTGACTTGTTGCTCAGAAAACTAAGAGAATAAGCTGATTGAGAAAAAACAAAGCCCAGGCTTTCATCCCTAAAATAAATTGAGCCGTTATACCTCGGGGTCCTTTGTATATTGGGGCTTCCGTGAATAAAAAAAACGAACGCAAAAAAAGAGAGCAGGCCAATGCAAAACAGACACACTGCGATTAACAAGGCTTTGCTTTTTTTTGGCTTTGGCTTTACTGGCTTTCTGCCTAAAGCCAGGCCCACAGAGCCAGGATCCAGCCCTTCATCAACCAGCGCTTTTCTAATCTCTTGCTCAGAAAACCCCTGCTTTAGCTTTGCCTGGACCCATTCAGAAATTTTATCCATAGAAAGACTAAATCTTCGGTCTTTTTTTATTTTTATTCACTACTTCCCAGTCTCTTAAGCTTAATCAGGAAAGCGAATCCACCAAATCTATAAAATCCTCAAAAAACATGCCTTTTACTTCGCCTTCAGAAACCCTTACAGAAAACCCATGCGGAGTCTCAACCAGGTTTTCAACAGAAACAAAAAGCCAGGGTGAGCCTGAAAACTTAACTGCCACAAAAGGCATAGCGCCAAACTTTGATGAAAACAAGATTAAGTCATCAATCTCTTTTCTCGAGAAATATTTGTACCCTGAGCCGACAATCTTTATCTCTATTGCAACAGGCTTTAGGCCGTTGCTTACTAATATGTCAGGAACAGGATACCTTATTGAGCCAGAGCCGGCAACCCTAACGCACGGCCAGCCTTTAGACCAGAAAAGATGAACAAGCTCTCTTTCCGCATTTGTCCCTTTCCTCTTCCTGTTAATCATAATCCAGTGCTTTCTTTAGAAATATTTAAATAATGTGCTTTTTAATACCACTGCATGAAGGTTGCGCCAGTCTTTGGGATTCAGAAAGAATTCAGGAAAAACCATGCAGAAAGGGTCAGCGAGCTGGCCTTAATCAAGCTAAGAGAAGATTTAGATAAAAACTGTGAAAAAATTATAGAGCTTGCTAAATCGCTCTCAATAAACTCAAAGAAAAAAACCATCCAGAGAGAGCATGTAAAATACGCTGCTGAAAAGGTTTTAAGAGGTTAAAAATGGAATACAAGGAAGCATTAGGAAGGGCTTTTGCAAAAGTGCCAAGCAAGCTTAAAGAACACTCCAGGTTTGAGCCAAAAAGGTTTTTAAGCCGCATTGAAGGAAATAAAACAGTAATCAGCAACTTCAGCCAGGTCTGCAGCTCTCTTGGAAGAAAGCCTGAGCACCTTCTAAAGTTCCTGCAAAGAGAGCTGGCAACGCCTGGAGAAATCAAAAACAGCCTGCTTTACTTAGGAACAAGGATATACAGCCAAAGAATAGACGAGAAGCTTGACGAGTATATTGAAAAATTTGTAATGTGCCATGAGTGCAAAAGGCCTGACAGTGAAATCATTAAGGACAAGGGTCTTTCTTTTTTAGTTTGTCATGCCTGCGGGGCAAGGCGGCCGGTAAGAGAGCTTTGAAAACGCTTCTGGTGTTTGTTTTTATTTTCTTAAAAACAAAATAATTTAAGCAAAAAACTTTCCAAGCCCTTCCTGCTTTTCTTTTTCCTTTCCAAAAAGGGACTCTGCCCTAAGCTCAAGCAGCCTTAGCGTTTCCTTAAGGTAGTCAGAGACTCCATACTTTTCGGCAAGAGCCAAAGTCGGCGCCAGATACTTCAGCACAGAGCCTTCCGAGATTGTAAAAATTATTCTTCCGCCGCAGGCAGTGCATTTTCCGGAAAGGGGAGGCCGCCTGAAGCTCTCGTTGCATGAAACACACCTAAATTTCTGGATGGAGAATTTCCTGAGGTTTCCCTTCAAGTCTTTTAGGAAATGCTTTTCTATTACCAGCCTTGCAACATCCTCTTCTCTTACAGAGCGAAGCTTAACTGCAAGCTGCATCTGCCTGTCAAGCTTTTCTGCCATTGTTGGAAGGGTTTTGTATGAAGAAATAAAGTTTCCCTGGTTTATGTCTGAAACAGGATGGGTGTAAAAAAAACCGTCTAAGTCCCTGGGTGTGCCAAGCCTGTTCTTAATCTGCTCTATTTCTACCTCATAAGGCATTTTAAGCAACATGGCTGATTCATAAAATTCAAGGGGATAATCGGCCACTATATCTATACCCAATACCATGTCGTCTACCTCGCTGGGATTAATCCTTGTTGTTAATACCAGGGGAGAATCCATCGTCCTTGACCCCCTTCTGTCTGGAAGAAACCTTTTTGAAAAATTAAGAAAAGCATCCAGAAGAAGCATCACGCACCCTTCGTCTCCATCACAATCCCTCCTTAAAGCCGCATGAAAAAAAGGAGAGCATATCATCCCCTGGGTGTTTGAAAAGCCAATAATTCTTCCAACAGTACCGGCAGAGATGTGCGGCGCAAGCCCAACAACAAGATGCCCAACAAGGTCGTCCCTGGTTTCTGCTTTGTAAAAAGGGTCTAATCCATATGCCTTTTCAAGCAGCTCATCAATAAAGCTGGCTACTTTAATAAAAACAGAGTCTGCGCCCTGGCCAAAGCAGTCTGGAATAATCGGAAGGATTATATCCTGAGGGAATATTTCAATAATTTGGTCTTCGTCACAAAGGTCGTTGCCATAAATATCAGAATCATAGCCGAGGCCCCTTAGGCTTTCAAGCGACGTATGAATTTCCTTTGGCTTAAAGTGTGTAAGAGGCAGCTCAGTCATATCAAAGCGGATAGTTCCGTCTTTATTTACATAAACATCATGTTTCGAGCGCAAAATTCCCTTAATAAAGTGCTCTGGAACATGGTCTTTATTGGTTGTCCCTCTTACGCCTTTTATCAAATCCGGCAGGTGCCTGATTTTAAACTGCTTCTTTACATCTTCATACAATTGCTTCAGGTTTATCCTTTTCCTTTCAAACAACTGGTTTTCCTGGTTATGAATCGGGCATTCCTTTTCTTTCATCCATTGCTTGCATGAATTGCAGAAGTAGTGCTGGTCGCATAAAGAGCCGCACTTTTCACAAATCGAAAAAACAGAAACATTGCTGCATTCCGTGCACACAAAATGCCCAAAGTCAGAAAGCACAAAGCCTTTTTCAAGCGCAACATTAAAAGACCTCAGCCGGTCGCCCTGCTGAGCCACAGGAAAAAGCATATGCGGGCTTCCTTTCATCTGCCTCATTTTGCCCTTTTCCGGCCGGCCCATTCTTGCCCCTATAAAAGTTCCGCACTTGTCCATAATTGTAAACTCTGAAAAAACATTAATTAGGTCAACTGCCGACTTTAGCTCAGTTATTGAAATATCGTTAATCTGCTGCAGGATTCTTGAAATGCTGCCGTTAAAATCCTGAGAGTCAATGCCCAGGTTGGCAATAAGCTGCCTGGAAAAAGGCTCAGTAACAACTATATTTTCACCTGAAACCAATTCGTGCGGTATTCCTATTAATTCAAGCGACCTTTTGAAAACCTCTGTGTTTTTATCATACTTAATTACCAGCTTTGCCTTTTTCTTATCCAGCCTAAGAGTTCCGTAGTTGTAAAGTGCGTTGTAAAGGTCAATCAGCTGAGAAGGCGTAATCTGGTTCCAAAAGAAAATATGGTTGGGGTGCAGCGGGATGCCAAGCTTTCTGCTGGAAAGCGCAGCCTCATCAAACAATGGTGAAAAAAGGCACTTAACATCATAGTTTAACATCGTTTCTTTAGAAAATATTGAAGCAAAAACCTCTGAAGGAAGCTTTCCTGCCTCTTTTGCTTTTTTTTCTGCCTGCATAAACCACCATTCCGGGCAGTACCCGGGCGGAGCCAAAACATGATTATTCTCGCTATAATCCCCATAATTAAAAAGAATGTCCCCTAAAAAAAGTATTTCCTTAATTTCCTTTCTTAACTTTTTTGCCTGTTCGTATCCAGATAAAACCTTAACCTCGCCGCTTTCAAGAAGCACAACAGGCGGCTCAATAGAATCGCAGGAAACAACCGAAGCAGCCTTTCCCGGCATTTCAACCTTTAGCTGAGTGCCTATTGCAATAAAATCATCAACAACCGCCATTGTTGCGGGATGGACTGCTGCTGCAGAGTAGCCAGTGTTTCTTGCCCGGCCGTACCTCATTCTAAACCCGCCGCTTGTAAGAGGGTAAGAAAAAACAGGCCTTCCGGCAACAAGCTCAGAAATAAAAGAAAAGTTTGGCTTCAGTTTTTTTTCAGCGGATTCTTCTTGTTTGTCCTGGTACTTTTTGCCTGATTTGGCGGTTTCCTGAATCTTAAGAAACTTATCAAGCCACCCCCAATCCAAGCCAAACCCTGCACCCCACTTAGAAAGCCTTTTCCAAAGCTTGGGAGCCTTAAGCGCGGTCATTGAAAGAACCAAGGCCATGCCCCCCCGGATTCTGTTTGTTTCTATCCTGGCAAGGTCTTTATAGTTGCTTACCTCTAAAAGCTCTGTTGGCTCGCCGGATATTTCAACCGGAATGTGCTTAACCAGAAACATTACTTCTTGCTCTGATGGAGCATACTGTAGCGGGGTTACCCGGTCATTATAATCAATCAACTCAGTTATGTACCTCCTGCATTCCTTCTCGCTTGGGTCATATGCTGAATAGCCCATTTTGATGCGGATAAAGTCAGCAAGCATAACGCAGAAGGCTGCTGCAGTCCCGCCTGCGCCCCTAATAGGGCCAGAAAACTTAAGGCTTAGGTAATCTTTGCCATCGTTTCTTTTCTTAATGCAAAGCTCTGTAAAACCCTCAAGCGGCGCAGCAACAATTCCAACAGTATGATAAGCAAACCCTGTTCTGATTGCAACCTCCATTGCCTCTCTGACATCATTAAACTTTCCGAATTTTTCCTTGGCAATTTCTTCCGATATTAAAAGCGCCACTCTCCAGTCAAGAGGCTCGTACTGCTCTTCCAGCTCCTTGATTCTTTTAATCAGCTTTTCTTCCTCAAGGTGGGGCGCGACATCTGCAATCAATCCGAAAACCCTTTCTGCCATGTTCCTTGCAATCTTAATTTCAACCTTTCTTTCCGCGTCAATGCCCTTTTTTCTTGCCTTTGAGGCCAGGGCATATAATGCATTAGTGTCATCAAGGATTTTTGAGAAATACTTGTCCGTCCTCCTAAAGATGCTATCCATTCAGCCAAACCTCAATACATTTATTTTCCTGGTTTTCAGGTTAAGCACAGGAACCCTGCAAGGCTCTGGGTCGTGCCCAAGCTTTTCCTGAAAGCTTGTCTTGTCCTGCCATGCGCTTGCAGAAAGCAGAACAGTGTTGCCTATATTAGAAACACAGGTATAATGTATGTGCCCGGTAACAAAAACATCCGGAATTTCCTTAATAAGCATAGGATCCTCGTTTGGGTCCGGAATAAAAGGAGTGCATCCATGCGAGGGAATCAGGTGCCTTTTCTCGAGAAGCATCTTCATTAAAAGGTCTGGCCGGTGATAACCCCCGTTTTTCCTGATTGACTCAACAGACGAAAAATAATAATCAAAGCCAAAGCCATGATAAAGGAGCACCTTAAGCCCTTCAAATTCTTTGGATTTGTGAATCTTAACATACCCTGGGTTAGTCAACATAACAACATTTTCAAGCGCGTACAGCTGGCCCGCAAATTCCTTATAAAGCCTTGGCTGTGGCTCAGCAAGCCTTAAAGCGTCGTGATTTCCCGGGATAATTATTATTCTTATGTCTTTCCTTATTTTTGACAACAGTTCGGCCACTTTTTCGTACTGCTTATAAACGCTTTTTATTGAAAGCTCGCTTTCCTGTCCCGGGTATATCCCTACGCCGTCTATAAGGTCTCCGACAACAAAAAGATACCTGGTTTTCTCTGCAAGGGCTTTGTGCTTATCTGAGCCGTAACTGCAGTTAATCCATGAAACAAAAGCCATAAACTCTTTTTCAAGAAAGAGATTTGAGCCCACATGCAAATCCCCTATAAATGCAACATTAATGTCTTCGTTGCACTTTTTAATAGGGGCGGCTTGAGGAATTCCCGGCTCTATTATGGACTTTGCATAGATTGCGCCGTTCTTATAGGTGCCATTTATGCCAACAGCCTGGTCTAAAACCAGGTTTTCGGCTTTAGAAAAAAGCTCGGGGTTTTCTTTGCTTATAAAAACACGCACCATGCCTGACTTGTCCTCAACTTTCAGGATTATGTTGTTTTTCTTGGACATCTCATAAACCAGCCCAATCACAGAACACTCCCCGGCATCTTTTAGCCGGGCAATTGAAACTGGGGAGCCCATCTCCGACCTGTTTACCACAAGCCCCGAAAGGTATTGAAACCTGTAATTATAATAATCTACAAAGTTTTCAACGCTTCTTTTTACCTCAAAATCATTATAATCGAAAAGAAGCTCAACTTCCGGCAAGTCTGAACATTCTGCATTGGTGCTTTCGGCTGCTTTAGCCTGCATTCTGCTTTCTTCACCAAAAACAACGTTTTCGGACTTTTCTGATAGAGCTTCGACCCGGGCATCGGTTTGGCTCTTATTTTGGGCTTCAGCAGGTGCCTGTTTCGGCGCCTGGCTGATTTCAGCAGCATCTTGCTCTTCGCTTTGTTTGCCCGGCTCATCAAAAAACAGAGAAACAAAGCTGTCATAAAGCTTTGAAAAGCCTTTAATCTCTTTTTCAACAACAGCCTGGTCAAAATCTGCCCAATTTAATGAGCATAGTGTGTTTTTTTCTATGTTTTTTAGCACAAGGTTATTCAAAACTACAGCTTCGGTTTTTTCATCTAAAGACAAATAGGCTGTGTCCAGGTTAACTTCTGAGCTTGAAAGAGAATCAACAACCTCTGGAGAAAGAAAAAAGCCTTTCTTGTAAAATTTTTCTATTACTTGTTTTATATTGCTGTTCTTAAAAAGAGAATCTGGTGCCATAAAAATCTGGAGAGAGCAGCCTATTAAATATTTTTGCAAAATGACAGAAAAAAGCTATGCCTCAAGCGAGTCTTTTAAAATTGCCTGCGTTTTAATCACTAAAGAATTGTCAAATGCAAGCCGGATTTCCCTGCTTCTCCCAAACCTTCCCTTAGAGCGTACAAAGGACTTTATCAGGCCCAGGTTGTCAAATTCTGAAAGAATGTCTGAGATTCTTCTTTGAGTGAGCGGCCTGAGATTAATATTTCTGCATAAAGAAACATAGTTGTCGTACACCTGCCCAGTATTAAGGCCGTCTTTTTCGTAGTCGCGGATTTTTTCATCAAGAAGAATCAAAGAGTAAAGCACGCACTGGTGCTGCTTTGGCTGAGATGAAACCAGGTCGAGAACCCGATCTTTTTCCAGTTTCTCCTGCGCTGCATCAAGATGCTTAAGAGTAAGCCTTTCTACCCCCTCCCTGTCAGCAAGCTCGCCAGATATTCTTAACAAGTCTATGGCTCTTCTGGCGTCTCCATGCTCTCTGCCTGCAATTGCCGCACACTTTTCAATGACCCCGTTTTCTATCGCTGAAGGCTTAAAGGCAAGCTTAGCCCTGTCAAGAAGAATATCCTTAATCTGGTTGGCATCATAAGGCGAAAAAACTATGTTTTCCTCGCCAAGAGAAGACTTGATTCTTGAATCAATCTCATCCAAAAGCCGGACGTGGTTCGAGATCCCTATTATCGAAATTGTTGAATTTTTAAGAAAAGAATTCACCCGGGTAAGAGTATATAAAACATCGTCCCCCATCTTAAAAACCAGCTGGTCTATTTCATCAAGAACAAGAATGAGCATCTGCTTCTTCTCTTCAACAACCTTGTAAAACATATTATAAACCTCGTCTGTCGGCAGCCCTGTCCCGGGAACCTCCAGACCAAGCTCCCTGCAGAAGTACGCAATAAGCCGGTATTCTGTGTCTGCACGACCAAGCTTGCAGTTTACATATAAGAACCTCAGGGGCACAGATTGTTCTTTTGCGACTTCTACAAGGTCAGTCAGAACCTTTTGCACTGTAACTGTTTTTCCTGTGCCGCTTTTTCCATAAACAAAAAGGTTTGACGGTTTTTCCATCTTTAATGCAGGAACAAGAATATGCGCTATTTCCTGCACCTGCTTGTCTCTGTGGAGGATGTTTGAAGGCGTAAAGCCAATATTAAGAACGCTTTTACTCAAGAAAACCGTGTCTTTCTGAAGAAATTTCTGAAAAAAAATTTTAAGGGGCTTTTCCATAAAAATATGAATTCCGGGGTTATTTTTAAAATTTTCCAAACGGCATAACAGTGCCACCCCTTTATTTCTTGTGGAAAAAAGCATATATAATAACTTTTTTATTTTTCAATATAGATAGTAATAAATATATA
>OMKS01002771.1_pt1 | contig 14368 bp, 8 predicted proteins | sample 1674721 | NCBI WGS metagenome assembly OMKS01 (sample SAMN06264996, study PRJEB25208) | sediment metagenome | isolation source: hot spring sediment | place: USA: California | collected 2014-09-02
TTTTTTCAAGCAGAAGACGGCATACGAGATCTAGTACGGTCTCGTGGGCTCGGAGATGTGTATAAGAGACAGATAGCCGACTGTCTCAATAATAACAGGGTCCTTCGCGACGTTGTCGAGATTCCCGGCGACAATTTTTTGGAGATAATCCATGTGCCAGTGGTGTCAGCCGGAATTCGTATCGGCGTGCTGATGATTATCGAAGATGTCTCCGCAGAAGCCACCCTGACCAACCGTCTCCTCGATATTTCCGAGCTTTTGGACGAAGACCTTCTCGTAGCCCAGATAGTCGCCGTAGAGGCTTCTGATTTGGGCGAATTGATTGACCCAATTTTCCATAGTCTGGCGGACGTGGAGCACCTGCTCCTCCAGAGCTGAGTCTTCGAGTAGTCGAGTGATGCCTTCACGGTACTCACCTTGTTGAAGGTCGATGAAGAACCGGTCCATTTTTTCGTCGGAGAAATCTGAGGTGAAGGCCGTCGTAGAGACGGTGAAGATCAAGACAATTAAAAAAAGCACGTGTTTCAAAGCTCCCTCCCTAGTCGTTTCCCAGTATAGAGCAAAGTATCCGAGCTTTCCATATCTGTAGATATTTTGGGTGTTTTTTGTTAAAAATGAGGCATGCGCGTAATTGGAGTAGATATCGGTTCGGTTTCGATAGCCGCGGTGGCGGTGGATGAGGCGGGAAGTGTGCTGTCCTCGGATTATCGGTTTCATATGGGGTCGGTGGAGTCGGCTCTGAGCGAGTCTTTGTCCGCGTTGGGAGTTGGTACCGCCGATGCCTTGGTGCGGACCGTGCACAGCTCCGACGTGCTGCGCGGGGCGTGGCGGATCGACGATCGGGTCGCCTTTTTGAAGTCGGCGGTGAAGAGGTTCCCCGAGATCGGGTCTCTATTGATCGTCGGGGCGGAGACCTTTGCCATTATGCACTTTGGAGCCGACGGAGAGTACAAAAGGCTGCGGACCAACAGCTCCTGCGCGGCGGGGACGGGGAGTTTTCTGGACCAGCAGGCAAGGAGGCTCTCCCTCAAGGACAGCGGCGAGCTCAGCGAGCTGGCGCTGCGGAACCGGGGGCAGATTCCGACGATCGCTTCGCGCTGCGCGGTCTTCGCCAAGACCGACCTGATCCACGCCCAGGCGGAGGGTTACGGCCTGGAGGAAATATGCGACGGACTCTGTCTCGGTCTGGCCCGGAACATCACCGACACCCTGGTCAGCGACGAGGCGCCGCCTGAGCCGATACTGCTGGCCGGCGGGGTGGCGAAAAATCGGGCGGTCATCGGGCACATCGAAAAAATTCTCGAGACCGAGATACGAACCGACGATGAGGCGCCGGTTTGGGGAGCATACGGTGCGGCCCTCGCCTTTCTGGACGGCGATGTGCTGGCCCCTGGAGACGGCGATACGTACCAGGGCAATCCCCTCGACGCCGTCAGAACACTGCAGACCGAACGGGAGTATCACTACCAGCCCCTCTCGCTGAAGCTGAGCGAGTACCCCGATTTCGAGGGGCTGGAATCCTTCGAGTATCCGGCGTTGGAGGGAAGGTCCCCGGTAGAGACGGATATCTACCTGCCGCTGGAGCAGGGCACGGCGCCGGAGGTGGTGCTCGGAATAGATATCGGCTCGACCAGTACCAAGGCGGTCTTGGCCGAGCCCAGTGGCGAGGTATTCGCCGGCTTCTACACCCGGACCGCGGGCAAGCCGATGTACGCGGTGCAGGCGATATTCGAGACGATCCGCCACGTTCAGCAGCGGTGGGGGATGGACTTCCGGATTACCGGGGCGGCGACCACCGGCTCGGGGCGGAAGTTCATCGGACGGCTGATCGGGGCCGACCTCATCGTCGACGAGATCACCGCCCACGCCCGGGCGGCCTACGAGCTCGACCCTCGGATCGACACTATCGTCGAGATCGGCGGGCAGGACTCCAAGTTTACCACCATGAGGGATGGAATGGTGACCTTCAGCCAGATGAACACCATCTGCGCGGCGGGGACCGGGAGTTTTCTCGAGGAGCAGGCTTCGAAGCTGGACGTGCCGCTGTCGGAGTACGCCCGGCGGGCGGAGAACAAACCGGCTCCGTTGACCAGCGACCGTTGTACCGTCTTCATGGAACGGGACATCAACAACTATCTGAATCAGGATTACTCGGTCGACGAGGTGCTGGCGGCGGCGATTTTTTCGGTACGGGAGAACTACCTGCAGAAGGTGGCCACCGAGGCCCATATCGGCGACCACGTCTGCTTCCAGGGGGCAACGGCGAAGAACAGGGCCCTGGTGGCGGCCTTCGAACAGCGCCTCGGACGGCCGATCTTTGTCTCCAAGTACTGCCACCTGACCGGGGCTTTGGGGGCGGCCCTGATTGCCTGGGAGGAGCAGGCCGACGAGATGGAGGAGGCGGCACGGAAAAGCTCCTTTCGCGGGCTCCAGCTCTTCGATCGGGAGATTCCGATACGCACCGAGACCTGCCGGCTCTGCAACAACCACTGCCGGTTGAGGATCGCCGAGGTCGACGGCCAGACGGTGGCCTTCGGCTTTCTCTGCGGACGGGACTACGACACCCAGCACTTCGTCGATTTGAACAGCTCCGGCTTTGATCTCCTGAAGACCAGGGCCAGAGTTTTTTCCGACGCTGGAAAGGCGGGACGACTGGCCTACGCCGATCGCCGTGAGGCGGGAGAGCTGCCGACGGTAGGCTTGCCGGCGGGGCTGCACATGGCCGAGTATCTTCCGTTGTGGAGGCGCTTTTTTGCCGAGCTGGGCTTCCCGGTGCTCAGCAGCGAGCGGATGGCCGAACCGATCAAGCGGGGAAAGGAACTCTCGGGGGCGGAGTTCTGCGCGCCGATGACGGCGATGCACGGCCACGCCGACTACGTCGCCGAGAAGGCGGATCTGGTCTTTCTACCGGTCTATATCGAGGCGCGGAAGCAGAAGTACGAGGAGGACAAAAGCCGCAAGTTCTGCTACTACACCCAGTACAGTCCGGTGCTGACCAAGGCGGTGCTGGACCGACGGCACGGCGTGCCGACCCTCTCACCGTTGATCAAGCCCGGTTCTTTCCAGCACAACGTGTGGGAGCTGTCGAAGTTTCTGAGCCCCTACCTGGGGAAAAAGAGCGCCCTGCTGGAGATCGCCCGGGCTTACTCCGCGGCTCACCAGTACGTCGAAGACAAGGCGACGAGTCTGACCGAGACCTTCGAACGGGAGTTCGACTACGACCCCGAGAAGAACCAGAAGGTCCACGTACTGCTGGTCGGTCGGCCCTACACGGTGCTGAACTCGAAGATGAACAATCGCATTCCCGAGATTTTTTCCAGCCTCGGGGTGAAGACCTATTTTCAGGACATGGTCCCCGAGGCTCCGCAGATTCGGGAGGAGATCGAACCGATTCTCTCGGCCTTTCACTGGCACTACGCCGCGGATATCCTCGAAGCGGCGGCCTTCGCGGCAAAGACTCCGGGGATCTACCCGGTCTACGTGACCAGCTTCAAATGCTCCCCCGACTCTTTTGCCATCGACTACTTCAAAAGGATTTTAGACGAGGCGGAGAAGCCATACCTGATCCTGCAGCTCGACGAGCACGACTCGAGCGTCGGTTATGAGACCAGGATCGAGGCGGGGGTGCGGGCCTTCCAGAACCACGAGCGGAAGAGTCGAAGCAACTCCGGTGCGCGGCGGACCGAGGAAGAGGCCGCTCCGGGAAGCCGTGACCGGGAGTTGCTGGGAGTAAAAATCCCCCGGCCGGACTTTTCAAATCTGCCGAGATTCTCCTTTCCCCGGTTGATTCCAAAAAAGCCGGCCAACCCGGTTCTGGAGACGGATCTGGAGGGCAAAACCCTGCTCATTCCCAATTGGGATCCCCTGACTATTCCCCTGCTGGCGGCGAACCTCCGGCGGGAGGGGATAGACGCCCGGGTACTCGAGGAAGATCAGAAGACGATTCAGAAAAGCATGCGCTTAAACACCGGGCAGTGCCTGCCGGTGAGCATCATCGCCGAGGAGGCGATGGACTACGTGAAACATCACGGCCTCGACCCGGAGAAGACGGTCCTCTGGATGGCCAAGTCGACCATCGCCTGTAATATCCCTATGTACCCCTACTACCTGCGCAACGTCTTCGAGGACAGCGGGGGAGGGATGGAAAAACTCGGCGTCTACCTGGGAGATATCTCCCATATGGAGATCAGCCCGAAGGTGGCGATCTACGCCTACTTTGCCTATATGTTCGGCGGTCTGCTACGAAAGCTCGGCTGCCGAATCCGCCCCTACGAAACGGAGAAGGGGGCCGCCGACGCGGCGGTGGAACGGGGCTTCCGGGAGCTGGAGGAAGCCTTCCTGGGAGAGATTTCCTTCGAAGCGGCGGTCAAGTCGATGACCGAGAGGTTCGAGGCTATCCCTCAGGCGGGGGAGGAGAAGCCCAAGGTGGCGATTTTCGGGGACCTCTACCTGAGGGACAACGACACCATGAACCAGGACCTGATCCGGACCATAGAGGCGGCGGGGGGAGAGGTCATCACTACCCCCTACAACGAGTACGCCAAGATCATCTCTCACGCCTACTTTCGTAAGTGGTTCAAAAACGGTATGTACCTGACCTGGATCAAGAACCGATCTCTTCTGGCGGCGGCGGAGATGGTGGAGAAGAAGTACTACGCCTACTTCTCGGAGTTCTTCTCCCCCGCCGAGGCGACCAAGGGAGAGGATCTGGAGGAAAAGCTGTCGAAGTTCAACCTCACCCTGCAGCACGACGGGGAGAGCATGGAGAACATCCTGAAGATTTATCACATCATGGAGCAGTACGACGACGTGGCTCTCTTCGTACAGGCGATTCCCTCGTACTGTTGTCCCGGGCTGGTCACCGAGGCGATGAACCGGGACATCGAGCGGGTCACCGGAGTGCCCATCGTCTCGATCACCTACGACGGGACCGGAACACCGCAGAACGACCGGATTGTCCCCTACTTGAAGTACCGCAGCCGGCGGCCCCAGGGGGCGGGGCGGAGTGTGTGAGATAGAAAAAGGAGCGGTTAAAGAGGACTCCTCTCAATCGACGGGGTTCTCGATATGGATAAGTTCCAGGTCTTCGAAATCACGGGTGTTGCGAGTGTAGAGTGTCTCCACCCCATGGGAGGCCAGAGTGACGGCCAGGACCAGATCAAAGCTGTTCCTTGGGGAGAGGGATGCATTTTTCCAATAGTTTCTCATGCTGCTTCGCAGCACTCGAAACAATGAAAACAGCCGGGTACGGCTCTTTTCATATTAGGGGAGGAGAGTATCCATCATATTCGGCTCCCATGCGCAGCTCAGCCACCCTGATCTGTATCGGTACCACTGGATCGTGTCGACAGCCTCTGCAGCGCTGAGCGGTCTGCTCAGTACCACTTGGTTTCGCAGAAGCCTATAGAGCTCAAACCAAACCTGGTCGGCGATAATCCAGGAAAGAGGCTCTTCCAGTGCGTGCCCTATGAATTTGAGGCTGGCCTTGTGCTCGGGGCAGTCGCTGTTGATCGCGTACAGAAGAATATTGGTGTCTATACTTCTCATAGCTAAACCTGGTCGCTATAGGCGGTATCGCGGAGCTCCTGCGAGGTTTTAAGGACCTCGCCGCAGCTGTAGACGGGGGGCTGCTCAGATACCGTACCGGAGTCGCCGGCACCATAACGGGAGAGCCAGAAATCGACGGCCAGCCGTACCAGCTCGCTCACTGGACGATCCTGGGAGGATGCTATCCTTCTCAGTTGCGCCAATTGGGGTTCGGGAAATAAAATCTGCATCTTTTGCATGGATACATTATATACATGGATGTGCTTTGAGTCAATTTTTTTCTCCAAGCAGGAATGCCAAAGTGTGAAGAAGGCGCCGACAGCAATTCTCATTTTGAAGTGTTGACATCAACACTTCAAAATGAGAATGCCTCAAACCGTTAGAAAATGAAATTTTACCTAAGTAAATGAAGCAAATTCTCAGTTTGGAAGTCAGAAGACTTCCAAACTGAGAATTGCTAAGGCGCCGAAGAAGACCCTTTACATTCTTGTCAATTCTATGTACCAATAATAGAATTACTTACGTACTTACAAATAAGAACAGAGTTCACGGAGAGAGGAAGGCTATGGATCTTGACGTAAAAAGCTTACACCCGCTGGAGGTAAAAACCCTTCGACACGTAAAACCTGGTGAAGAGTTCGACACGGAGCGACTGGTGATGGAGCTCTCATTTAACATCGGACAGTGCAACCAGGCTTTTAGCTGGCTGGCGGCCAAGGGGTTTATCGAAGAGGCGCGCCGCAGCGAGCGGGTGGTCTACGAGTTGACTGAACTGGGAAGATCCTACGCCGAGAAGGGGACCCCCGAAGAGAGAATAGTCGAGGTTCTGGAGCAAGAAGGACCGATGAAAATGCCCGAGCTGGCACGGCGGCTGGGCCTCGAGAACCGCGATGTCGGCTCGGCCTACGGACAGCTCTCCAAGGAAGGAGTCCTCAGCATGGATGCGGAGAAAAACGTCTCCTCTACCGGAGAGGGAGCCTCGGAGCGGATGAAAACGGTCCGTTCGCTGTTGGAGAGGGCTCAGAAAAATGGTGAGCTCGAAGGATCAGACCTGAGCTCGGAGGAGCAACAGGCTATCGGCAAAATCAGCAAGAAGCGCGGAGCTTCGGGAGTTCCCTTCAAGACCGCCGACCGCGAGGAGATAGTCTACCGTCTGAGCCCGAACGGCGCGGCCGCCCGGGAGGCGCTGATCGCCGCCGGTATGACCGGAGAGGAGATCGGGGCGTTGAGCCCGGAGCTGCTCTCCACCGGCGCTTGGAAGAACAAGAGCTTTCGCGCCTACAACATCCAGTCTCCGCCGAACCGGGTGCTCCTAGGCCGCCGCAATCCCTACGGCGAGTATCTGCACTGGGTCAAGGACAAGCTGAGCAGTCTTGGCTTCGAGGAGTTCGACGGTCCGCTGGTAGAGACGGAGTTCTGGAACGGGGACGCCCTGTTCATGCCCCAGTTCCACAGCGCCCGGGACATCCACGACGTCTACTACGTGAAAAATCCCAGCCACGCCAAGGAGATCGAGCAGCCCTACCTGGACCAGGTGGCGGCGGCCCACGAAAACGGCTGGACCACCGGCAGCCGGGGTTGGGGCTACAGCTTTGATCGAAACTTCACCCGGCGGCAGGTTCTGCGCAGCCAGGGTACGGTGCTGTCGGCCAAACAGCTGCCCCAGGCCAAGGTACCGGGCAAGTACTTCGGAGTGGTCCGCTGCTTTCGCTACGACCAGGTGGATGCCACCCAGGGGGCGGACTTTTACCAGACCGAGGGAATCGTGCTGGGCGAAGAGGTGAACCTCCGGACCCTTTTGGGCCTGTTGAAGATGTTCGCCGAGGAGATCGCCGGGGCCGAGGAGGTGAAGTACGTCCCCGGCTACTTCCCCTTCACCGAGCCCTCTATCGAGGTCCATATCAAGCACCCCGAACTCGGGTGGTTCGAGCTGGGAGGCAGTGGAATATTCCGACCGGAGGTCTCCAAATCTCTGGGGGTGGATGTGCCGGTCCTGGCCTGGGGCTTGGGCATCGACCGAATGGCGTTGATGCACCTGGGGCTGAACGACCTGCGGGAGCTCTTCTCCCCCAACATCGAAAACGTGCGGCTGAGGAGGAATCAGTAGTATGCCGAAGATTGAAGTTTTTCAAGATGCCCTGTACAAATACGCGGGTAAAAAATACGGCGACCACGAGCTCGAGGAGATGCTCACGGTGGCCAAGGGCGAGCTCGACGACAAAGATGAGAGCAGCAGCGAGTTGAAGATCGAGCTCAACGACACCAACCGACCGGACCTCTGGTCCACCGCCGGCGTTGGCCGGCAGCTGCGGGTCTACAAGACCGGCGAGGTCCCCCAATACGACTTCTTCTCCACCGCCGACAAGGAGCAGGACTACGGAGACCGAGTGGTGAAGATCGACCCTTCGGTCAAGGATGTGCGGCCCTACGAGGTCGCCCTGGCGGCGCGGGGGCGGGCTATCGACGAGGCCACCCTCAAGGATATTATCCAGACCCAGGAGAAGCTCTGCTGGAACTTCGGGCGCAAACGGCGCTCCATTGCCATCGGGGTCTTTCGCAGCGACCTGCTCACCTACCCGATCACCTACCGGGCGGCGGACCCCGACGAGACCAAGTTCGTCCCCCTGCAGATGGAGGAGAAGCTCAGCCTCCGGCAGATGACCACCGAACACCCCAAGGGCCGTGAATACGGGCACATCGTCGCCGATTTCAGCACTTATCCCTACCTGGAGGATGCCAAGGGCGAGGCCCTCAGTTTCCCCCCGGTGATCAACAGCGCCTACACCGGTGCGGTGAAGGTGGGGGATGAGAATATTTTTATCGAAATGACTGGAACGGAGCTGCGAGACCTAATCCTAACCGCCAATATCGTCGCCTGCGACCTGGCCGACGCGGGATTCGAGATACTGCCGGTGAAGATCGTCTACCCCTATGAAACCGAGTTCGGCGGCGAGATCGTCAGCCCCTTCTACTTCCAGCAGCCGGTGGAGCTGGAGCTGGACCGGGCTCGGAAGATGCTCGGCGTCGATTTCAGCCCCGCCCAGGCCAAGGAGGCCCTGCAAAAGATGGGGGTCCGTGCCGAAGGGGAGGAGAAAATTACCGTCACGGTTCCTCCCTACCGAAACGACTTTCTCCACGAGGTGGATATTATCGAGGATATCATGATCGGCCACGGGATGGACCGTTTCGAGCCGATCATGCCCTCGGATTTTACCCCGGGACGGCTCACCGCCGAGGAGGAGTTCGCCCGCAAGGTTCGGGACATTATGATCGGGATGGGTTTTCAGGAGATGATGTACAACTACCTCGGTTCGAAGCGGGACTTTATCGACAAGATGGAACTCTCCGGGGAAGAGTTCATCCAGATCGAAAACCCAATGACCGAGAACTACGAGTTCGTCCGGGCGTCGATCATGCCCAACCTACTGCACAGCGAGAGCGTCTCGGCCCACGCGGTCTACCCGCACCACATTTTCGAGATCGGTAAGATCGCCTACCTCCACGATGCGGACAACTCCGGGACGGTGACCCGCAACAGTCTGGGCTTTCTCTCCTCCGACGGCGAGGTGGGATTCAACGAGGTCTCGGCCCACGTCTCGGCGATTTTTTACTACCTCTCCCGGGACTACCGACTGGAAGAGCTGGATGATCCGCGGTTCATTCCGGGGCGGGCGGCTCGAATTCTCTACCGCGACCAGTCGGCGGGTATGTTCGGCGAGGTACACCCACGGGTCTTGGAAAACTGGGGGGTCCAGATGCCCTGTACCTGTTGCGAAATCGATCTCGATACCATAAGCTTGGAGGAGTGATATGGAAATGAAGTTGGAAGCGGTACAACTCGAGTGGGAGGAGGACGCCAACATCATCGTCGGCCAGTCCCACTTCATCAAGACGGTGGAGGATCTCTCGGAGATAGTGGTGACGGCTATGCCCGGTATTGAGTACGGCTTGGCTTTCTGCGAGGCTTCCGGCCCGGCCTTGATTCGCACCGGCGGGAACGATGAGAAGCTCGTGAATGAAGCGGTGCAGTGCGCCCAAAAAGTGGGGGCGGGGCACAGCTTTTTCTTGATCCTGCGCAACGCCTACCCCATCAACATCCTCAATCAGGTCAAGAACTGCCAGGAGGTAGCCCGCATCTACGCCGCCACCGCCAACCCCCTGCAGATCCTGGTGGCCCAGACCGAGCAGGGACGGGGGATCGTCGGAGTGGTGGACGGATACTCGCCCAAAGGAGTGGAGACCGAAGCCGACCAGCAGGGCCGTCGGGATCTGCTGCGGAAGATCGGCTACAAGTTTTAGCCTCTCTCCGCCTCGAGACGGGGGAGGCCAAAAAGTAAACTCGGAGTGGAGATATGAAAAAGATTCTGGTGATCGAAGAGTCGCCCCTGTTTCGGAATTATCTGACCAAAAAGCTTTCGTCCTATGGATTTGAGGTGATCCAAGGGTCCAACGGACTGGATGGGTCGGTCAAGATGCGCAACGCCATGCCCGATCTGATCATTATGGACTACTACCTCTCCCGCAAAAGCAGCATTGAGCTGCTGGAGGAGAAGCACAAAAACCGAAACGTTGCGGATGTACCGGTGCTGATGGTCACCACCAAAATCGACCGGCAGAAGGTGGTGGAGCTGGCGAAGTACAATGTGAAGAAGATCATATCCAAGCCGCTCAAAATGGAGCAGCTGCTCAAGGCGATCTCCGCTCTGATGGGGGTTGAACTGAAAATCGACTCCACCCCCTGCGTTATTGAAGCGCACTTCAATGAAAATATCCTGTTCATTGAGATAGCCCAGGGCTTGAATACCGAAAAAATCGAGCAGCTGCAGTACAAGATCAACGAACTCCTGGAACTTTACGATGTGCGCAAGCCCCGGGTGCTGCTGATGATGTCCAGTCTGGAGTTTCCTCGTGAACACCATTGGAAACTTCATGCCCTGCTGGAAATTATCACCAACCACGCTCAGCCCAATGCCAAGTTTATCAAGATTCTGACCAGCAACAAGGCCGTGACCGAGCTGGTGGAAAAGAGCGAAGACTTCGGCGGTATCGGTGTCTACGACAATTTAGAAAAGGCGATGGATTCGGTACTGGGCTTGAAAGCCGACTCAATTGCCCACGACGAGGTGGTTCGTGAGAGACTGCTGAAGACCAGTGCCCCCAGTACGGAAAAAGAGGAGACGATTCAGCTGCGCTTCGACTCCTCCGAATTGAGCCCCGAGGAGCGGAAGGCCGAGTCCGAGAGCCACGGAGCGATGCTGTTCAACCGGGAAGCTGAGGTGGCCATCGTAGACGACGACGTGGTCATCCAAGAGCTGCTGCGGACGGTCTTTGCCGAGACCAAGTGGAAGGTCACCGTGTACGAGAACGGCAAGGAGTTTGTCGAAGACAGAGAACATCACGACTTTTCGTTGGCCTTTCTCGATCTGATGATGCCGGAGATGAACGGTTTTCAAGTCTTGGAGCATCTGAAAAAGAGCGGCGACGAGCTGCCGGTCATTGTGTTTTCCGCGCTCTCCAAAAAAGAGACGGTCCTCAAGGCGGTGAGCTACGGAATAAAGAGCTATTTGACCAAACCCCTGAAGCCCGCGGCGATTCTACGCAAAACCGCCGAGGTGATGGCTCCCTCATTCTAATTGGAGGTGCCGGTGGATTCACATTTTTTTCGACAGATCTTTGTCGAAGCTCCCATCGGGATGGTCATGCTGGGCCGAGACGGGACGATCCTCAGTGCCAACCGCGCCTTTCTCAGACTCTCCGGCAAGGAGCGAGTCGCCCAGAGTAAGCTCAGCGAACTTTTTATCCCTGAAGATACCATAGCCTACGATTCCGCCTTCGAGCGTCTGGACTCAAGGCGGATCGACTCCTTCTCTACCGAACTGCGCTACCGCAGTAACGAGGATGGAGAGAAGTGGGTCCGGATGAATATGTACCCCCTCAAAACGGTACGGCAGGGGCTCCTGGTGGCCTTCTTCGAAGATGTGAGCGAACAGAAGCACCGGGAATACCAGCTGCGAAGGGCCAAGGAGGCCTCTCAGAAGGCCCGACAGGCCGCCGAGAGGGAGACCCGCATCAAGTCGGACTTTTTGGCCAACATGAGCCACGAGATCCGCACCCCTATCCACACTATCACCGGGATGAGCGAGCTTCTTGGGGATACCGAGCTCGACCCGGAGCAGCAGGAGTACGTGGATCAGATCGCCTTTTCGGCGGACGTGCTCTTGAGCCTGGTCAACGACATCCTGGACTTCTCCAAGATCGAGGCGGGCAAACTGAGCCTGGAGTCCATCGAGTTCGATCTTCAGAAGACCGTCGAGGATGCGGTAGACTTGGTGGCTCTGGAGGCTCACAAAAAGGGGCTGGACACCGCGGTCTTCGTCGAAAACGACGTACCCACCATGCTCAAAGGGGATCCCGTAAGGCTTCGCCAAATCATCGTGAACCTCTTCAACAACGCGGTCAAGTTCACCCAGCAGGGAGAGGTCATGGTGGAGGTGAAGAAGATCGAGGAGAGCGACGAGGAGGTAGTGCTCCGTTTCCGTGTCAACGACACGGGCATCGGTATCCCCGACGAGAAGAAGAACAAACTCTTCAAGGTGTTCAGCCAGGTGGATTCCTCCACTACCCGAAAGTACGGGGGCACCGGTCTGGGGCTCTCTATCTCCAAGAATCTGACCCAGATGATGGGCGGGGATATAGGAGTAAGCAGTCTTGAGGGGCAGGGTTCGACCTTCTGGTTCACCGCCAGATTGAAAAAGCAGGGGGAGGAGAACTTCTACCGCTCCCTGCCGGAGCACTATTTTCAACAAAAAGTGCTGGTGGTGGACGACAACGAAAATATCCGCCGCTATATGTGCTCCTACCTGGAGGAGTGGGGCTGCCGGGTGGTCCAAGCTGCGGGAGGGCCGGAGGCGCTGGAGCTGCTCCGGGAAGCCCATAATGCCGGGGAGGATTTCGACATTTGCCTGGTGGATCTGCTGATGCCGCGGATGGACGGGTGGCAGTTCGCCAGCGAGGTCAACGCCGATGAGCGTCTGGTGGATTCGAACCTGGTGCTGATGAGTCCCACCGGCAAGAGCGGAGACGAGGCGAAGATGAAACTGCTGCACTGGTTTCGCGACTACCTCAGCAAGCCGGTAAAAAAGAGCAAGCTCTTCGAGGTGATTTTCGATGTGGTCAATTTGGAGGAGCCCGAAGGGGCCGAGCCCGAACTCTCCGAGGCCGGCGAGGCGGTGGAGATGGTCGAAGAGATCACCGGCGGCAAGGTCCTGGTAGCCGAGGACCACGAGGTCAACCAGCAGCTGTTCAAGACCATTCTCGAAAATCTGGGGCACGAAGTCCACCTGGCCAACAACGGCGCCGAGGCGGTGAAGGCGGTGCAGACCGACCGCTACGACCTGATCTTCATGGACGTGCAGATGCCCGAGATGAACGGCTACGAGGCCACAGAAGCCATCCGCGCCTTGGATATCCAGACCCCCATCGTCGCCGTGACCGCCAGCGCCCTGCGGGGCGAGGAGCGAAAGAGCAGTGAGGTGGGGATGAACGACTTCCTGGTCAAACCCTTCAAAAAGAAGGACCTTCTCCCGGTGCTGGAACGGTGGTTTGACCAGTCCGGACGGACTTCCTCTCCCGGCCCGGGGGAGGCATCTCTTGCCGCCGAGCAGGAGCCGGAGGAGCTCGAAGCGGTCGACGACGCCGAGGAACCGGAAGAGTTAGAAGAACTGGAGGAGCTCGAAGCGCTGGACGCGGTGGATGATCTCGGTGAGCTGGAGGATTTGGAGCCGGTGGAAGAAAATTTAGAAACAAAAGAACCTTTTGATGCGGATGACCCGATTCTGGATTTCGTGGAGACCCTGGAGACATTTATGGGGCAGCGTGAGACGGTGCTGCGGGTGATCGGGAGCTTCAACGACAAGGTCGCCAAACAGATACCGAAGATCCTCGAGGTCTTGGAAGCGCGGGACTGTGAGAGTCTTCGAGGTGAGGCCCACTCGATCAAGGGGGGGGCGATGAACCTCAACGCTGTGCGTCTCGGAAAAACCGCCGCGGCGCTGGAACAGGCGGCTGCCGACGGGCAGCTGAAACACTGCAGCGAACTGGTCAATGTGCTGCAGGCTGAGTATCACCGTTTTGTGGAGCAGGCTGAGAAGAGCTCTCCCTAAGCTCGTTGCCAGAACCGGTAAAGACTATATTTTTCCAACCCGCCTCTTTGAGAATTCGCCGCAGAGCCTCTCTGTTGAGCTCTTCGGTCTTGCGCAGTATTCCGTCTTCGATGACTTTCTGGCGGATCTTTTCTTCGACGTAGCCGGTGATTTTTTTCCAGCTTTCGGCGTCAACTCTGAGATCCGGATAGGGGTACTCATCGCTGGTCTCGTCCCGGATGACGAAGGAGGTGATCGTCGCCGGGGGCAGCTCTATTTCTATGGTGTTCAAGCTTGGATTTACCTTGATCGGACTCGCCCCTCCGTCGAGGGAGCTCCAGCGGCTCCCGGCCAGCTGGTAGCCTCCTTTGACCCGGCTGGTGATGACCACAAAGGGATAGTCGCCGCTCCATATCCTGATCCCCGCCTCGGCGCAGAGCCGGTAGAGCTCGGCGGCCTCCTGTTCCTGACGGGTCAGCTCTTCACGGCGGACAAACTTGGCGTAGGCCCTGGAGATATCGGTAGCCTCGGGGATGAAATCGTAGGGAAAGACGCTTTTGTAGCTGTACTCGACGGTGTTGAGCTCGAAGAGGGGCCGCAAGTCCCGGAGGATCGCGCTGCTGCCGGCGAATTCTTGACGGTCGATAAAGGGTAGGGCTAGTCGGAGCTCGAAGTTACGA
>OMKS01002774.1_pt1 | contig 14356 bp, 14 predicted proteins | sample 1674721 | NCBI WGS metagenome assembly OMKS01 (sample SAMN06264996, study PRJEB25208) | sediment metagenome | isolation source: hot spring sediment | place: USA: California | collected 2014-09-02
ATAAGGAATAGTCGGATGTCTTATATCCTTTTTCTCGACGACGATCACGAAGAACAGCTCCTCTTGAGCCAAGTCCTGGCCGAACATATGATAGACCAGGTCGATTCGGTTGCCGCTGTATGGAATGCCTTGGAGAGGAGAGAGTACGACCTCATAATAATGGATATCGCCCTGCCCGGCGACGAAGGAATGGAAGTCCTCAATGGACTACAACGGCTCCCCGACGCTCCACCGGTGCTTGTACTCAGCTCGTGGACGGGCCCTTCGACGGTGGTGAAAGCGATCAAGGGAGGGGCTGATCAATTCTTGGCCAAACCGTACAACCCTGAAGAGCTCAGATCGGTGGTCCAGGACTGTATTATCCGTAGTAAAATTGCCCAATACAGCGATTCCGCACCCCCCGACGACATGAGCGCCTTGGTGGGGGACTCCCCGGGTATGCGGAAGCTCAAAGAGACAATCCGCCTCTACGCCGCCAGTAATATGCCAGTACTGATACTGGGTGAAAGCGGCAGCGGGAAGGAGTTGGCCGCCCGAACCCTTCACCAGGTATCGTCCCGAAGGCAGGAACCCTACCGGGTGGTTCACTGCGGGGCGATTCCCCACTCCTTGATCGAATCGGAACTCTACGGATCCGAGACCGGCGCCTTCACCGGAGCGGTAAATCGAGCAGGTTACTTTGAGCAGGCTCATCGCGGCAGCCTCTTCCTCGATGAGATTGGGGAGCTGCCCCTGGAAGGGCAGGTCAAGCTGCTGCGAATTTTGGAGGACTGCGAAATCGTCCGGGTAGGTGGCAGGAAAAAAATAAAGATCGACACCCGAATCATCTCCGCCACCAATCGTGACCTCGGAACCCGTGTCAAAGAGGGGAAGTTCCGAGAGGACCTGCTGTTCCGCCTCAACACCCTCAGCCTGAAGCTCCCTCCCCTGCGAAAGCACCCCGAAGACATTCCCCGGCTGTGCAGTTACTTTCTCAAATCGCAGTCAAAAGCCGCCAACAAGCGAAATGACGGAGAGGCTAAAATAAGCCGGGCCGCTCTGGTCAAACTGATGGAGCACCACTGGCCGGGCAACATACGTGAACTAAAAAACACCGTGCTGCGAGCTTCGGTCCTGGCCCGTGGAGGCAAAATCGAAGCGGAACACATAAGAATCGAGACGATCTGAGACTTTACTCCAAAACCCTCAGATCCACCGCCTCCAGCACCGGAAAGGTATCTCCCGTTTCGTCCTCACCGTAACCCAGATAGCGGCCAATGAGCAGTACATCCGCATGCAAGGGGACCTCTTTGGGATCGATAGTCCGAGATTGGGGATCCGGAACGGTACCCGCGAAGCTCGGCCCGATCAACTGGATGTAACACCTATACAGGCGCAGCTCCTCCTCATCCTCCCAGTCGCCTGAGGAGAGCTCGAGAATCGCGAAGTAGGATTCTTCCGTCGGGTCAATCAGCTGCCGAGAGGAGACGGTCCCGTTGATGATCAAGATCCGGTCTTTGGGGATATCCCGAGACCTTCCCTCATTGACCAGGGAAGCCAGGTCCTCCAGCTCGTAGTCAAAGCTTACCAAATCGCGGTACCGGGAGGTCAATTCCGCTCCCATACCCTCGCCCTCGGCGGACTGCGCCATGAGTCCCGTGGACATCACGAAACAGAGAAACAAACTTCCGATAAAAAACGACAACTTGTGCAACACTGGCCAATAGTCCCCTTTGCTAAAGATTGTACGTTCTAATAGGTAGATGGTCAAGAAAAGTATCAATTTTCATGATAAAGTAGACGATAAGAGAAGAAGACGGGGTTTTTTCCGGGGTCTTTCGTCGATGAAAATACCTCGATCAGTTTTAAGGTTTGACAAAGATCGATTCCCTGAATAAGATTATACATGCGTGCAAAAGCATCGGAAGGATAGAGAGGGCCCATGAATAACAACGATATTGTACAAGGTTTTGACGATGAAAAGGACGACAGTCTAAAAATCAGGCTCGAAAAGGCGGACAAAGTCGAAGGCTGCTTGGTGCTGTACCTTACCGGTTATATAGACACTTACAATTCGAATTTTTTCCAAAAAAGGGTCAGCAAAGCGGTGGAAAACGGGTATACCCGTCTGATTTTTAACTGTGCCGGGTTGAACTACGTCTCGAGTACCGGTATCGGCTCCTTCACTGCCTTTCTCAAAGCGGTGAAACCCCGAGGCGGGGATATCGTGCTATTGGATATACAGCCGAAAGTATACGAGGTCTTTCAGCTGCTCGGTTTTTCGCAGTTCTTCAACATCAAAGACAACCTTCAGGAAGCGGTGGAGTTTTTCAATTCCGCCGGAAAATCCGGAACCGCCGACGTGTTCCCCAAAATTTTCAAATGCCCGATCTGTTCCAAAAAGCTCAAAGCCACAAAATCCGGTCGTTTTCGCTGCAGCGAGTGCAAGACCATCCTGGCTATCGACAACTCGGGCCAGGTCTTTCTCGGCTAGTCGAGACCGGCATCCACAGCAGTATAGAGGGGAAACATCCGACAATGGGAATGTTTGAAAGAATAAAAAGGGTCCTCAAAGGCAATCTAAACCAGATGATCAGCCGAGCCGAGGATCCAGAAAAGATGCTCAACCAACTGATTATCGACATGAACCAGCAGCTGCGCGAATCAAAGAACAGCGTCGCCTCGGCTATCGTCGATGAAAAGCGACTCGAACGGCTGACCAAGAGCGCCTACGCCGAAACGCAGAAGTACGAGCAGGAGGCACGCAGTTTCGTCTCCGCCGGCAAAGACGCTCAAGCCAAAGAGGCGCTGATGCGCAAACAGGAGGCGGAACAGCAGGCCCTGCAGTACCGCGAGCAGTGGGAAGCGCAGCACGAATCCGTAGAGAAGCTCAAGCAGGCGCTTCGCCAGCTGCAACAAAAAATAGACGAAGCACAGCGAAAGAAGAACCTCCTGATCGCCCGGTCCAAGCGGGCCGACGCCCACCGCAAGATCCAGGAGACCATCAGCAGCTTCGACAACAACTCAGCCTTCGAGACCTTCGACCGGATGGCCCGGGAAATCGAGGAGAAGGAGATCCGCAACGAAGCTTTCGAGGAGCTGGAGGCCACCAAGGCTCCAGACTCCCTGGACGACGAGTTCGCCAAACTCGAATCGGCCCAGAACTCCCCGGATCGTCTCTTGGAGGACCTGAAACAGCGCATGAAAGATGAAGAGCGCTCGTCCTGAGGGAGCCGCCCGTCCGCATCCTTTTCGAATAAACTTCATCTGCTCCCACGGAGAAGAACCCAGCATGTCGCAGGTACCTCCCAAAACCGACGGATGGTTCGAGATCAGTATCAGCGAAACACCCCTCCCGCCGACCTCCGTTGACCTCTACCTGATCCCCAGCCTCGACCTGCACAACTGCTGGAAACAGGTGAGCCGGTACGGCCTCCCGGTTTTCGCCTATGGTCCGGCCCGGATGCTCGCCCAGTCCTTCGAGCTCGGCTGTCTCGACTATCTACGCTCCCCCTGGGACTACCACGAACTTCGTTACCGATCTCTCAGATTCCTCGCCCCTCCGCGGCTCGACTTCCCCTGGGGCCGGATCCGTATCCGCGGTACCTGCCTGAAGAGCGGAGAAATGGAGCAGCAGCTCTCCTACCCGGAGCTTAGAATCCTGCAGCTGCTCAACTCCCGAAGCAGACAACTGGTAAGCCGCAGGACCCTGGAGTACGCCCTCTGGGGGAGGGAGCGCCCCGGCAGCAGAGCCCTGGATATGCACATAGTAGCGCTGAGGAAGAAGCTGAATCTCCTTGCCGGAAAAGAACTTAAACCCAGTCCAATCGTATCCGTCAGAGGGCGGGGCTATCGACTTGTGCACAACTCTTCCACAGCTTATACAGATTGTGGATAAGTTGTGCGTTTCTATTGGATAACCGGCGGTTGTATGCTTTTTTATATCAATGTAGTATATTTTTCCTTCCGTACACCGACTAACGGCTTTTCAAGGTTTGCATAAATATTTATGACAAAAGTAGTTAATAGTTTTTTATATAACAGTGAGAGTAAACATTTTTTCTAATAGCTCCAATGAGATTTTGCTTTGTTTGTGGATAAGTTGTGCAAAACGTCCGGGTAAAAAGTATCTTGCGGGCCTTCGGGGGCTGTGATATCATACCGCATATCCAGGCTAAGTCTTTAGAGTAAGGATAATTCATTGAAAAAATACCTGGCTCCGATTCCGTTGTATCTGCTCGTTTTTATTCTCAGCAATTTACTCTTCAGCGGGGGCATCCTACTCTACCACGACATAGCATACTTTTCGCCTGAGTTGAAAACCGAGCCGGGGCTGCTATCACTGTTGCCGCAGGCTATGAGCTTCGCGGAAACGCCGGCCACCGTGCTGAGCCTGTTCATCGCTTTTCTGTTCTGGAAAAAACCGGCCTATCGAAAAATAGCCTCGCTACTCCTACTTTTTATCATCGCCCTGGGGCTGCATGGGGGGAGTTTCTATCTCAGCTCGCAATTCTCTACTGAGGCGCCGCGGCACCGCTGGTTCCCCTTTCCCGAGAAGCAGCTCGGTCAGGTGGACGAACGAATTATTTTCATTGGTCAACTGGAACAGGCGAGACCAGCCAAGCGCCTCCACGATATCGTGGAACTCAATATGGAGGCCCCAGCCCCAAAGATACTGTACCATGAGAATGCCGATCTCGATCTGAATGCAGCGGTGATAAAGGACGCTGATGGTCGACAAGTCTTCGACTACCACAGTCACGGAAGCCTGCACTCCGATCTGATCAATCCCCATCCCTTCTTGCAGCGCTTTTTCAAAGATATTAGAGTTCACTACGAGCTCCTGCTGCGAAAATGGCACACCGGCTGGGTGCACTTCTGGTTGATGGTCGGTGCAGAGCTGATCTTTCTATTCAGCTCATGGTTTTTGCTTTACCGCGGACGCTGGCCTCTGTGGAACTTGATGCTGGGGCTTCTGTTGATTCGACTCTTCTTTTTTCTCCCTCTGTTGCTACAAAACCCAAATGTAATAGCGCTGTGGGAACAAGTTGAATTAGGTACCGTCCGCAACTACCTGACTCCAGCCGTCTATCTGGCGCTCAGCGTCCTGTTCCTGCTGTGGGGAACGGCATTCAATGCCGGAGCGTCCTTGGCCCGGGAAGGAAGCAGCCGGGGAGAGGACCGATGATAAAATACCATCGCCGAGCCTTCTTCTTCGTGCTGTTGAGTTTTCTCTTCGGCTATATTTTCTTTTTCGTCGACACCTTGCGCGGTTATCCCGGTGAAAACCTGCTGTACTTCTACAAGGTACCCTGGGTCTTTGAAGAGGCCCTGCGGAGTCTCATCGAACACTTCCCGACGCTAAGCATCACCGGAGTACTGATAGCCTTCAGTACAACCAGAGCACCCGAGGAAATCTTATCCAACGGTGCCGCTGGTATTTCGACGGCCACCCGCAAAACAATTCTGGTTCTGCTTTTTTTCACCTTTCTCTTTACGGTGCTGCAGATCGGCCTCCTTCCCGGGCTCTACGCTCATCGACACAATCGCCTCTACAGCAGCAGTCTAGCTCGCAGCTATTTCGAACGAGCGCAGCTGTTAGAAAAGTCAGGATCACTATCACAGGCCTACGAACTCTACCAGGACTACCTGCAGATAGACAGCGAGAACGAAGAAATCAAGGCAGTTGCGGACCGCCTGGCCGGCAGTATCTCGATTCAGGAGTCGCAGGCCCTCCCGGCACCCCAAAAACGGGAGAGCTCCCTGCGGACCGAGTATCGCCAAATGGACATTCCCGAACTGCTGCGGCGGTCCGAGGAAGCTCTGAAGCAGGAAGACCCGTTCACCGCCCATTTCCTGGCCGGACTAATCCTGGATATGGATGAAAATCGAGAAGATGCTCAGCGTCTGGCCGCTCAGGCCTGGGAGCAGATCGGAAGCCTCGAACCCAACAGCGAGCAGCGCCAGGAACGGCTGTACTACCGCCAAAAAGTCGCCGCCTACGAGACCCTGCAAAAAGACCGCCCCCTCGAAGCGTATTACCGATTCAAGGAGCTTCTTTCCCGTAGCCCCCAGGATCGGGATGTAAAAAAATACTACCAGGAAAGCCTTCGCCAAGCCGAAGAGTTGAGTTACTTCATCCAAGATGCTCAGATGACCCGAACGAAACCGGGTATCAACAAGATCGTTTTTTTGGAGAGAAGAGACGAAGACCGCTGGAGCCTTTTTTTTATAGACAAACTGGTAGAGGACTCGGGACGTCACTGGGCCCACGGGGTAGAAATTCTCGGCTTCTCCGAAGAACGGGGGGAGCTCTTTCACCTCACCGCCCCCTACGCCAAGGTCTACAATCGACAGCTCCTACTACGAGGTATCGACCGCGACAAGGAAAACACCCTTATCGAACCCCGCTACCTCACTGATCGAGAACCGCCGGAAATTCCCCATATCATCGGAATCAAGCCCGACGTAGTGGAGATGAGCCGTCTCAGCCGAGATTTAAACTTTCTTCACCGCCTCAACCTTCCGGCGCTGCTCTCGATCCGACCGAAAGTTGAGGAGTTCGGCCATCAGATCGCCGGATTCGATCAGCTGATCCTGGACCGGCTGACTCAGCCTTTTCTATTTCTGATCCTGAGCCTGCTCTCGATTGGGATGGGGCGGCACCTCTGCTACCGTGGTCGGAAGTTTCCCCTCCACTTGGTATGGATTATCCCTCTCTTGCCCTTGGTGGTCAAGCAGATGGTCTTGCTCTACCAATACGCACACCGGTTGATTTTGAGCCCGGTGGTGATCCACTTTGGGTTTGTCCCCGGGCTGGTCGCCCTGTTAATACTGCAGGCGGTCTTGATGTTTATCGCTCTTTTCTCCATCTCTCTCCACAAAGAGCTATGAGGATAAAACTCCGTCCCTACGCCGGCAGAATAGGCGGGACGCTGCTCGGTCTGTTGAGCGGCTTGGGGTTTTTTGGCCTTCTTTTCGGCCTGCTCCTGGGTACTCTGCTCGACATTTTGCTGCGGGAGCTGCACATACGTCGTCAGCTGCGAAGAGCATCACACAGCCCCTCCCAGTGGGCGTCGGACTATCCCCCGCAGCTGCGATGGGTGCTGGTATGTTCCTGGTATTCGATTCATACGGCCCACAAGACCGCCCGGGAACGAGAACGGCGGCTCTCATCTTCGGATGTGGAGCTGTTGCGAGAGTTGATTTTGAACTCCCTCACCCTTTCCCCCGGGGCTCGATCGGCGGTCAGCCAGCTTTTTGATACCGCAGCAACGACCCTATCTTCGGAGACCCCGCCGGGTGCTGCCCCCCTTCCTCCACTGAACGAGCTACGAAGTATGCTGTCTGAGGAACCGGCCGTTCTGGCCGGCCCCCAGCAGATCGCCGTGTCGCGGGTGCTGTTCGAGGCGGCCACGCTCGGCAGCGGGAGCAGACAAGTCTCGGGAAACTCCTACCACTTCATCCAAGCAAGATCCCGGGAGCTGGGAATAAGGCAGGCATACGTGGAAATCGCCGCGGAGATACTGGGCTTGAAGGATACGAGCGTCTACGAAATTTTAGGTGTGGGTCCCGATACAAGCCAGGAAGAGGTCAAAAAGGTCTACCGCACCCTGGCGGCGCAGTTTCACCCCGACAGTCTCTACGCTCTGAGTCCCGAGCAGCAGCACGCGGCCACCGAGGCTTTCATAAAGATCAAGGAAGCTTACCAGAGGATCATGGCCGGGCTTGATTCCGGCCTCACCGAGGAAGAGGAAGGCCCCTGGTAGTCCGGCACCCCCCAGAGCTGGTCCCTGGATCAGCCCCCCAAAAAGCTCAATCCACGTCGGCGACCCGTTCGATGCGAGCCCCCAAGGAGCGCAGCCGTCCGGCCAGATCCTCGTAGCCTCGCTCGATCTGGTAGACGTTGCGGATCAGACTCCGTCCCTCGGCGCAGAGTGCCGCGATGACCATAGCCATTCCCGCCCTCACATCCGGCGAGACCATGTCGCCCCCCCGCAGCCGGGAAGGACCGCTGACCACCGCCCGGTGGGGATCACAGAGGATGATCCGAGCTCCCATGCTGATGAGCTTGTCCACGAAGAACATCCGGGACTCGAACATTTTTTCGTGGACCAGGACCGTGCCGTTGACCTGGGTCGCCACCACGGTGATAATACTGGTCAGGTCCGCCGGAAATCCGGGCCAGGGCGCGTCGTCGATCTTGGGGATCCCTCCACCCATCTCGGTGACCACCCGCAGCTCCTGGCCGGAGGGAATGAAAATGTCGTTTCCCTCCCGCTCCCAGCGAATTCCCAGCTTGCCGAAGGCCAACCTGGTCATCCGGAGGTGCTCGGGGCCGGCATCTTCAATCTCCAGCTCGCCGCGGGTGACCGCGGTCAGACCGATGTAGGAGCCGACCTCCATGAAATCGGCTCCTATAGCGAACTCGGTTCCTCCCAGTTTTTTCACCCCGTCAATGGTGAGTATATTCGAACCGATCCCGCTGATCTTCGCGCCCATGGAGTTGAGCATCCGGCACAGATCCTGAACGTGAGGCTCGCTGGCGGCGTTGCGGATCACCGTCTGACCCGATGAGAGCACCGCGGCCATGACCGTGTTCTCGGTGGCCGTCACCGAGGCCTCGTCGAGGAAAATATCCTGCCCCACCAGTTTGTTGCTGCTGAGTTGAAACACCCCGTCCACCTCGACCCGAGCGCCCAGAGCCGTCAAAGCCAAAAAATGGGTATCCAAACGCCGGCGTCCGATCACGTCCCCGCCCGGCGGAGGCAGCTCCACCTTCCCCAGTCTGGCCAAAAGAGGGCCGGCGAAAAGGATCGAAGCGCGGATGTTTTTCGCGTGCTCCGTTGGTATCTCGTGACTCTTGATATCGGTAGCGTGGACGCGGTAGCTGTTCTTTTCGAGCTTTTCTACTTTCGCTCCCAGGCCGGATAGAATCTCGAACATCACCCGGACATCTTCGATATCGGGAATCCGTTTGAGTACGATCTCCTCAGCCGAGAGAAGGGTAGCGGCGATACAGGGCAGGGCGGAGTTCTTGTTTCCCCCGGCGCGGATTTTTCCTTTGATAGGAAAACTCCCGTCAATTTCATAGGCACTCATATTTGTTAATCTACCTGAGGAAAGTTTTCTTGGCAAGTCTATATGGAAGAGCAATTCTCAATTTGGAAGTCTAATGACTTCCAAATTGAGAATTTGCTTCATTTGCATAGCAATGATTTGTGTTTCTAACTGTTGGAGGCATTCTCATTTTGGAAAGTGCAAGTGCACTTTCCAAAATGAGAATTGCTGTATATGGAATTGAGCTTGTTCATTTTATTGCGGCAGCAGAAGGAAAAACTGTGGCTCGGCGAAGGGGTTCTCGTTCATCCCCACCACGCACTCCCGCAGCAGCTTCTCACCGTTGCGCAGAAGGAACCGGACGGGGAACCTCTTCTTGCTGGCAAAGACGCCCTTTTCAAAATCGTGATAGAAGGGGTTTTCCAGAATTCGCGGAAAAAAGACCATGCTGAGAAATCTTCGCTCTTCAGTGAAGGCATCAAGCAGCGGATCCTCCCGTCGGGTAGTACCGTTGCCTTCGGCCTCCGGCGGAAAAAGACGTCGAACCACCGATGCGAGACTCGAAGTCTCCGCCGATGGACCTTCGGTAGGGGAGAGAGAATCCGGAAGATCCGCCAGCGCCAGGACTTCCTCCCACTTCCCCTGCACCATAAGCCGGCTCAAGTTGCCCAGAAAGTCATTCAGATTGCGCACAATATTGGTGCTAGCCTTTTGGGTGAACTTCACCCCATCCCAGCGGTACCAAGTCAGATAGGTCTCGAAACCCGTGCCGTCCTCAAAGAGCCGGCGCCACTCGACAATATCCAGAAGCCCGTCATCGTCGATGTCACGGTACTCGGTACTGATGGAAGTGCCGTTGACCAGCTCGGCGAAAGAAAACTGGTTGAACTTCGAAAAGCAGACCCACTGTTTCTCGGCACCGTCATGAGTCTGAAAAGAGAGCTCCACACAGTAGGGCATCTCCTCGTTCCGGTCCAGAGAAAATCCCCGCATCCCCTCGAAGACAAACCACCGTCCCACCGGGATCCGGTACATCGACACCAAGCCTTGAGGATTTCTCAAAAAAAGCGCGAGATAAAAGGACAGCGGTCGTGTCCCTTCGGCAAAAAGCCGTCCCATATCGGAGAGTCGTTCCGCTTGGACACGGCCCGTCCTCTCCGGAGGCTCGCTCAGCCCCTCCTTCTCCACCAGAAGGAAAAAAATATCCTCCAAGCCGTTACCATCGAGATCCTGGAAAACACTCAATGGCTCGTGATCTTCATCGCAGAGAAACAGAAACTCCTCTGGAACGTAGCTGCGCGCCATGGTCCGCAGCTCTTCCATGGGGATTTCACGGGTGGCTCGGGGAGTAGTCTGCGTCCGGGGCCGCATCTCCTGCTCCGCCGAGGCATAGGGACCCGAGGCCGCGTTCTGGGTCCCCTGAGTCGTCTCGTGATTTTCCGCTGGTTGGCCGGACTCTGTTGCCCCTGGTCTTGCGCCCGGGTCGATTTCTCCCTCCCCAACTTGTGGTCCTGAAGTACAGGAGAAAACGAGGAACGTTACGAGTAAGAAAAAAAAGAATAGCCGCGTCTGCCGATGATGGGCCATGGTCCTATGATAGCAGGGCGCCGGTCAATTATCTATCACTTTTTTTTACTCCACCAGGAGGCGGAGGCGTTTTTTCCCGTCGGAACCGCGAAAGGGATTGCGGCTATGCTTCAAAAAGCTCCTATACCGGCGGCAGGCCTGGTAGTAGCCTTCGGGACCTCGAAAAGTCGAGGAGACATCGCAGCGGTAGAGCTCCAGCAGGTCCGGAAACAGTGGCGAGGACATCACCTGCTCCGTACGCCCCACCGGCAGGCTGCTCAACAGCCCCGGAACCATATGGTACTCCACCAGAAAAGCCACCGTATCGACCACATCTTGGGGAAAACCAAGCTGCCCCAAAAAGCTCCTGCTCTTGCTGGCCCCGATCTGGGCGTGTCGGTCGAAGCGGTTGCCCCCCCGTGGCCGGGCGTAGGCCTTGCCCGAATCGTGCAGCAGCAGCGCCAACGAGAGGGGAACCTCGAGAATCTTGCGATGCTTGAAAGTCTCCAGGCTATGACGCCAGACGTTGCCCTCCGGGTGGTGCTCTTTAGAGTGCCGTACCTCGTCCATCTCGGCCAACAGAGGCCAATGAGCCTGCACAAAGCCGCCGTCCATCAGCAGCTGCAGCCCCTCCGGGGCGTGACGCCCTCCGACCACCGCGCTCAGTACAAAACGCTGCTCCACCGGGCTCAGTACTGCGGCGCTTTCCCGTCGGCCTATCGGCGCGACCAGGTCAGGATCCCAGCGATACCCGTAATTGGCCGCCAACATAGCCGCCTCGGCCACAACGTACCACCGGCGCGTATCCTCGGGTATCTCGGCGTAGGGGGACGAAGAACCCTCCACCGCCGCAGCTTGCAGCACTTCATCTCGGACGGTTTCGTAGGCACCACAGGGGTCGACGAACACCCCACGCCGAAGATCGTACCAGAACCGACCCTGCCGAAACGCCTGGGTCATATTACCGCCGGAGGGCGCCCCGTCGAGGCAGTGGAACATATAGAGACGTCCACCGGCCTCTACCGCAGCGTCGAAGTACTCGGCTCCGGGGAATACAAGATCGTCAAAAAGACGGCTCAAATCTACCAGACTGCCCTCGGTCTCGATCCAGACCACCGGCTTCGTCGGCTCCCTCCCGCTTTGGCCGAAATACAACTCCAACGCGGAAGACCCGGCCAAAAAACTCGCGAACCCCGCCTCTTCCAGCAGACTGATCGGACTCATATTGTAAAACCTCGTTATTCCTATTAGACTTCACGGCAACGGAAGTATTGGAGCGGAGGCGGTATATGATTCTTTCAGGCAGAGAAATTCACAAAAGACTGGGCCAAGAGATCATAATCGATCCCTTCAGACCGGAACAACTCAACCCGAACAGCTACAACCTTCGGCTCCACAACAAGCTGCTCTCCTACACCTCATCGCAGCTGGACATGAAAATCGACAACCCCAGCCGGGAGATCATTATACCCCCCGAAGGCCTGCTGTTGAAGCCCGGACGCCTCTACCTCGGACGCACCATAGAGTATACCGAAACCCACGGCGCCGTACCGATGCTCGAAGGGCGGTCATCGGTGGGCCGCCTCGGCCTGTTCATCCATGTCACCGCCGGTTTTGGAGATGTCGGCTTCAAAGGCTACTGGACTCTGGAGATCTTCTGTGTCCAGCCTATCGTCATCTACCCGAATGTGGAAATCTGCCAGATATACTACCACGAAATCTCCCCGGATCACGAAGAGTATCGCAGCGGCAAGTACCAGGCCAACAGCGACATCCAGACGAGTATGCTGTACAAGGATTTTCTCGAAAAAAAATAGCCGGGCCTCTCACCTCCCCGCGGAAGCCCCGGGCCGGGGCAAGACGTCCGTTTCCGCGGTCCGCCGAATCACATGACCTCGGCCAGCATCTCCTCCATACCGTAGAAACCCGGCTTTTGCCCCTTGAGAAAACCCGCCGCCTTCAAAGCACCGGAGGCAAAAAGACGCCGGCTGTAGGCCTTATGCCCCAGCTCGACCACCTCGTCGGGCCCGGCAAAAATCACCTCGTGCTCTCCCACAATACTGCCGGCGCGCACCGCGTGAATGCCTATCTCCCCGTCAGCCCGCCGCCGATCCTTCTCCTGACGACCGAACACGTAGTCCGGCTTCCGCGGCAGCACCTCGGCCAAAGCATCGGCCAACGCCAGGGCGGTCCCGCTGGGGGCGTCCTTTTTCATTCGGTGGTGCTTTTCCACAATCTCTATATCAAAACCGCTCCCGAGCACCGAGGCCGCCTTCTTGATCAAGAGCTTCAAGAGGTTCACGCCCAAGGACATATTAGCCGCCTGAAATACTGGAATATCTTCGGCCGCATCCTGAAGCTGCTTCTTCTGTTTCTCATCCAGCCCGGTAGTGGCGACGACCATAGGAATCCCGCGCTCCCGCGCCCAGGGCAGCAGCGCCACCACTCCCTCGGGTTGGGAAAAGTCGACGATTGCGTCCGCCTCTTCGCGGCACTCCGCGGCCCGCTGGTACACCGGAAAGTCCCAGGATGTCTCTTTTTCTCCATGGGGGTCTATCCCCGCGACAACGGAAAACTCCGGGCTCTCGGTAGCCATCTCGATCACCGTGTGCCCCATCCGGCCGTTACATCCGTTCACTATGATTTTTACCATTTCTAACCTCCCGCTGATTAATTTTTATCTTATTAAATGCGGGAGGCTTAAGCAACGGTAATACGCTCTTTTCCTACGAAATGTCTTCGTATCGATCGAGCTCGTCGAAATCCGACTCATAGGAACTCGGCCACAGACGCCGGCCCCCGATAGCCCCTTGAGCCCTAACCTGGCGAACCACACAGAGCCGGTCCTCTTCGAAATCCAGCAGCAACTGCCTCTGCGCCGAACCGGTCGAAGTGGTATGAGCCTTGAAATCGTAGCCTTTCAGCTCCCCCTCTTTCGAGCCTCCTTGACGATAGAATGAAAGTACCATAGCAACCTCCTATATCTTATCAGGACGATAGGACGCCAGCTGCTTCAAGAAATTTGAAAAAAACCGAATTTTTTAAAAATTTTTCGCCTTCGCCCCAAGCTCATGAAGGTGGATGCGTATAGGAGGTGATGCCCTAGCACCAGTTATAAACAAGCTAATTGGTAAAGAAAGTCCCCCCCCCCATATCTTCGCATCCCATTGATATCATCGTGATGATATATAATTCGCAAAAAAAAACCTGCTTCCCAGCAGGTCATCGGGTAAAATCCCGAACCTTTTTCACAGCAAATTGTAGTGAAATCTCCACCTCCGGCCATCCATGCCCGCGGTGATAATACCACACCGGAGCTACTTTAGCCCGAAGTTCAGTACCTCGGTCTATCGGCCAGAGATATTCTCCTTCCATGTAGACCGCGGCGCTACTTTGATAGTCCGCATCCCGTACCGCCGGATCCGCCTCATAAGGAGTATCGAAGAGATTGGCTGCGGGGTTGTAGCGTAGAAAGGTAGCGCCCGCACTGACACGCCACGCTGAACCGATAGCCACCGCAGCATCCCCCTCGATCCACCAGGTCCCGGGACCGTAGGGGCTGGTCAGGGGCATCCAGTAGACACCCTTCTGTCCGCGATAACGGTAGATCGCCCGGGAGAGGTACCCCCCCTTATCCGGGTGAAACTCGTAGTAGTTGCCCCAGAGATAATGAGTCCGCCCTATCTCGCCTCGTAGGGTGAGGGGAACCATGCGATCCTCCTCTTCAGTCCCCAGATCGGTACGGTAGGAG
>OMKS01002775.1_pt1 | contig 14355 bp, 12 predicted proteins | sample 1674721 | NCBI WGS metagenome assembly OMKS01 (sample SAMN06264996, study PRJEB25208) | sediment metagenome | isolation source: hot spring sediment | place: USA: California | collected 2014-09-02
CGACGGTACCGTCCGCACCAACGACGATATCATCGTGCAGTTCATGTACGGCGAGGACGGCATCGACCCGGCAAAGTCGACGTACGGCAAGGCCGTGGACATCGACTGGATCGTCCACAAAAACTTAAAAGCGAAGAAGGGGGCCTGAAGTTATGGTATCTGAAGACTATCTCAGGGAACGCATCGATGCCGTGCTCACCGAGAAGGTGTCTTACGTCGTGAAGGCGGAGGCGGAGCAGAAGCTCTTTGCTTACAACGATGAAACCCCGTTCTCGGAGGATGAGCTCAAGGCGATACTCGATGACATATGTGTCGAGTACCGCAATGCATGGGTCGACCCAGGTGAACCCGTCGGCACGGTGGCCGCACAGAGCCTTGGCGAGCCCGGCACACAGATGACGCTCAACACGTTCCATTATGCAGGTGTCGCCGAGATCAACGTGACCCTTGGCCTTCCCCGCATCATCGAGATCGTCGATGTGCGCAAGGATCCATCGACACCCGTCATGGAGATCGCTCTGGACCAGGAGCACAGCGCCGCGCGAGACACCGCCATCGAGGTGGCACGAAGGGTGGAGGGCATCACAGTGGAGAACGTTGCCCGGCAGACGGCACTCGATGTCATCAACACCGAGTTTCACATCGACCTGGATAGTGAGCGCATGGAGGATGCGGGCATCACCCTTGACACGATCATCAAGAAGCTCAAGAAGTTGAAACAGGTCGAAAAGATACGATATGACACGGAAGAGAACACGGTCATCATCTCGCCAGGGAACGTGACCCTCGTTAAACTGCGCCGTTTCTCCCAAAAGGTAAAAGCGTTACCTTTAAAAGGTCTTAAAGGCATTGAACGAGCTATGGTAAAGAAGGAGGGAGACGAATATTACGTCTATACCGAAGGTTCGAATCTCTCCGAAGTGCTCAAGGTGCCAGGCGTCGACTTCACACGCACGAAGACCAACAACATCTACGAGATATTCGAGGTCCTCGGCATCGAGGCGGCACGAAACGCGATCATCGCCGAGATACAAAACGTGCTCGACGAGCAGGGTCTTGAGGTCGACAGACGACACATCATGGTCCTTGCAGACGCCATGTGCCTTGAGGGCGAGATACAGCAGATAGGCCGACACGGCATCACAGGCGAGAAGGCCAGCGTCCTTGCCCGCGCATCGTTCGAGGTCACCACAGGTCATCTCCTCGAGGCCGCACGCGAGGGCGAAAAGGACATGCTCAACGGTGTCACCGAGAACGTCATCGTTGGCCAGCCAATACCGCTTGGCACGGGTATCGTTGACCTTATCATGAAATCGAGTGACACGGAGGAGGAATGATAATATGGATATTGCACGTGAGATACGAAAGGCTATTGAGACGGGGACCGTCATCCTCGGCACCAAGGGGTCGATGAAGGCCCTCAAGAACGGCGAGGCCAAGCTCATCATCTATGCGGCCAACTGTGCACCGGACACGAAGGACGACATGGCGCATTACGCCGCCCTTTCCAACGTTCCCACTTACGAGTACAAGGGGACCGGCGTGGACCTCGGCATGGTGTGTGGGAAACCGTTCATCGTTTCGATGCTGGCCGTCAACTCCCCCGGTGAGTCAATGATACTCTCAGCGGAGGGAGCGTGATGGGTGTTAAGCTGGGTCCCGAGGAAATACGTTACATCGGACTGTTTGAGAGCATCACTGGCGCGACCGTCAAGGATTGTGTCGTAAGCGACAAGGATGACACGATCGTATACGTGGTCAAGGAAGGCGAGATGGGCCTTGCAATAGGCAAAAAAGGCGCGAATCTGGCCCGTGTGCGCGAGATGATCAACAAGTCCATCGACGTGGTGGAGTACTCGGACGACCCACGCACATTCATTGAGAACATCCTTAAACCGGCAAAAATAAACAGCATCCACATCAACAAGAAGGATGACGACAAGGACGTGGCCGTCGTTGACGTCAACAAGCGGGACAGGGGCATTGCCATAGGAAAGTCTGGAAAAACGATCCACCGGGCGAAGCTCTTGCTCAAGCGCCATCACGACATCGACGATGTCACGATAATGTAAACATTTATAAATCAACGGAGTAAAACACGCATATCTTAGCGAGGTGAGAGAGAGCATGAAAAGTCCAAGAGGAGAGTTCGCTGCTCGCAACTTATATAAGAAGCGACAGGTCATGCGGTGGAAGGACATCGATTACAAACGCCGCGCACTCAATCTTAGTGTTAAGTCCGATCCGCTCGAGGGAGCCCCCATGGGGCGTGGCATCGTGTTGGAGAAGGTGCCTGTCGAAGCAAAGCAGCCCAACTCGGCTATCCGTAAGTGTGTGAGAGTTCAACTTATCAAGAACGGAAGACAGCTTACTGCCTTCTGTCCAGGCGACGGCGCGATCAACTTCATCGACGAGCACGACGAAGTGGTGATCGAGAGCATCGGCGGACGAAAGGGAGGATCGATGGGTGACATCCCTGGTGTGAAGTACAAGGTGACGAAGGTCAACAGGGTCTCACTCAACGAAATGGTGCAGGGCAAGAAGGAGAAACCGATCAGGTGATATCATGGCCGAACAATATGAGATGAAGATCTTTGACAAATGGGAATTCGACATCGAGATCGAGGATGAAGGCCTGAAACGATACATCACGCTTACTCCCCAGCTTCTCCCCCATTCCGGCGGTCGCCACGAGGCCCACAGATTCTGGAAGATCAAGCAAAACATCATCGAGCGCCTTGTCAACAAGGTCATGCGATCGGGTGCTGTCAAGCGCAAGGTCAGCGGCCGCTTCATCCGACGTCATGGTGGGCTCACGGGCAAGAAGCACAAGGCGTACAACACGACAAAGGAAGCGTTCGATATCATCAATGAGCGTGTCAAGAAGAATCCGGTCGAAGTGCTCGTCACGGCCATAGAGCATTCATCTCCCCGTGAGGAGACCACCACGATCGCCTATGGCGGTGTGAAGTATCACCAGGCGGTTGACGTTTCACCGCAACGACGCATTGACATCGCACTGCGAAACATCACCCTCGGCGCGAGCGCGCGGGCCTTCAAGTCCAAGATTTCCTACGCCACTGCGCTGGCAGAGGAGATCATAGCCGCATACGAGCGCGACATGAAGAGCTTTGCCGTCGGCAAGAAGGAAGAGATCGAGCGAATCGCAAAGTCAGCTAGGTGATACGTATGGGAAGAAAGGAAAAGATGGCAAAAGCAGCCCAAGAGCTAATGCACAAACCAAAGCAGATACGCAACATCGGTATCGCGGCACACATCGACCATGGCAAGACCACGCTCTCAGACAATCTCCTTTTTGGCGCAGGCCTCATGGCCGAGGAGCTCGCAGGCAAGCAGCTCGCACTCGACTTCGACGAGCAGGAGCAGGCACGCGGCATCACCATCGATGCCGCCAACATATCGATGGTCCACGACTTCGAGGGCCACAAGTACCTTATCAACCTTATCGACACGCCGGGTCACGTCGACTTCGGCGGCGACGTCACGCGTGCCATGCGCGCAATCGACGGTGCGATCATCGTTGTATGTGCCGTCGAGGGCAAGATGCCCCAGACGGAAACAGTTGTGCGCCAGGCGCTCAAGGAGCGCGTCAAGCCCGTGCTCTTCATCAACAAGGTGGACAGGCTTATCAAGGAGCTCAAGCTCTCCCCGCAGGAGATGCAGGCACGCTTCATGAAGACGATCACCGAGATCAACAAACTCATCAGGCAGATGGCACCGCCTGAGTTCAAGGAGGAGTGGCAGGTATCCGTCAACGACGGGAGCGTCGCGTTCGGTTCTGCCTATGCGAACTGGGCGATCAACGTCCCCTACATGAAGGAGACGGGCATCACGTTCAAGGACATCATCGACATGACACTTGATGGTCAGTCCAGGGAGCTTGCACGAAAGGCACCTATCCACCAGATCATCCTTGACATGGTCATCGACCACCTCCCCGACCCCGATCAATCGCAGCACTATAGGATTCCGCAGCTCTGGAGACACGACCTCGAGTCCAAGACCGCGCGGGACATGATCGAGTGCAACGAGAGCGGCAATGTTGCCATGGTGGTCACGAAGATCAACGTCGACAGGCACGCAGGCGAGATCGCCACGGGACGACTCTTCTCGGGAATGCTCAAGGTCGGACAAGAGGTCTGGCTCTCAGGCACGAAACAGAAAAAGCGCATCCAGCAGCTTGGGATCTACATGGGTCCCGACAGGGAGAGCATGGACGAGGTGCCGGCCGGCAACATCGTGGCCATCACCGGTCTCAAGGATGCTGTCGCAGGTGAGACGATATCCTCGGGTCCGGAACCCATCGAACCGTTCGAGGCCATCAAGCACTATAGCGAACCGGTGGTCACGGTCGCGGTGGAGCCTGAAAACCCCAAGGACCTCCCCAAGCTCATCGAGGTGTTGCGCCAGGTGGCCAAGGAGGATCCGACGCTACAGGCCAAGATCGACGAGGAGACGGGAGAGTACCTGCTCTCGGGCATGGGCGAGCTCCACCTCGAGGTCGTCGAGTACCGTATCCGCAAGGACAAGGGCGTGAACATCAAGACATCAGAGCCCATCGTGGTCTACCGCGAATCGGTCAACGGCACGTCGCCGCAGGTCGAGGGCAAGTCTCCGAACAAGCATAACAAGTTCTACATCATCGTCGAGCAGATGCCCGAAAACGCCTACCAGGCCATCAAGGAAGGCACGATCCCGGAAGGTCGTGTCAAGGGCAAGGAGATGCAGGAGATCTTCAAGGAACTCGGATTCAGCAAGGACGAGGCCAAGGGCATCGAGGACGTCTACCAGGGCAACATGTACCTCAACATGACGCGCGGCGTCGTGCACATCGGAGAGGTCCGCGAGCTTATCATCGAGGCGTTCCACTCCGTGATGGACAAGGGTATCGTAGCGGGCGAGCCCACGACGAAGCTCATGATCAAGCTCATGGACACGAAACTTCACGAGGACGCGATCCACCGCGGTCCCTCTCAGGTCATCCCTGCCGTGCGCCAGGCGCTCTTCGCGGCCATCCTCTCGGCGCAGCCGGTGCTCGAGGAGCCGCTGCAAAAGCTCTTCGTCACGGCTCCGCAGGACTTCATGGGTTCTGTCACGAAGCTGATCCAGTCTCGTCGCGGCCAGATCCTGGACATGACACAGGAAGGAGAGCTTACCACCGTCATCGCAAAGACGCCGGTGGCGGAGATGTTCGGATTCACAGGGGACATCCGCGGGTCCACGGAGGGCCGCGCGCTCTGGACCACCGAACAGCTCGGGTATGAGCCACTTCCGCGCGAACTCCAGGAGCCGATCGTCCGCGAGATACGCATGCGCAAGGGCATGAAGCCCGAGCCACCAAAGGCGGCCGACTATCAGAATCCGCAGTCGTAGGTGCAGTGTTCACGATAGTGGCATGCATCACACTTCTCTTTTTTTATCTCTACTTCTTTTGGTTCTTCTTGTTGTTCTACGATACGTTTCACTTCATCAAGCAGCGCAAGCACGTACTCCTTTTGCTCATCACCGATGAGAACGGGTACCTGCCTGTCGATAGCAGTGTACTCGATGATGCCAAACGGCACGCGATGGCCGCGCTGGCGCTCGAGGAGGAGCGCGTAGGCGGCGAGCTGGACCTGCTGTCCCGGCGTGGGCTCGTCATGGTATGCGCCTGTCTTGTAATCGACAGGCACAGGCCCGCTGCGCCGTTCGTCGATCTTGTCGATGCGGCCGCGCAGCCCGAGAGATCCATCCTCGATCATCTCCTCAGCACGTTGGTCGGGCAGCACGAGGTCGATCGCCGTTCGCACGTCGGTTGCAGCCATGGCACGCTTGATGCGCGCTGCTCGCACGATGCTTTCAAGCTTGAGTTCCTGTTTCAAAAACGACATGAGCTCAATGGGGTCGATGCCGGCCTTCTCGAGCCGAGGTCGGAACTTGAGCACGGCGTTCTTTGCACACTGATACCCGTTTGAATAGATGATTGACTGAATCTCAGAAAAGGACGTCGATTCTTCGAGCGTATTGGTGAGCACGATGCGCTCCCGCGCTTCCCGATCCTCGCGCACCTTGTGTAGCACGGTCCCACGCACCATCGCGGGAGTGGGCGGCACCTTTATGCGCCGCACCTTCTTGAGGTAGACGAGGTGTGGGCACCAGACATAGTCGCAGAGGTCAGTTACCGTTATCATGATACTCACATGTGGAGATGTAGTGGCACGTGTCGCACGACGATGTGTTCGGTGAGAACTGCGAGCACTCCGCTATCATCGAGCGGAAGCTCTTGACCTGTTCCTTGGTTCCTTCATCGATGGGTACGTAAAAAGAGCGGTCACATGCGGTGAGATAGGCCGCCGATAGAGGCACGTACTCGCCCAGTTCGAACGAGACCAAAAGCGCATTCGTCTTTAGCGCCATCGTGAGGAGTTCTTCCTGGCGTGAAGTTGGCAGCATCCAGGGTATGAACTGTATGGGGACCGGTCCGTGGGGCAAGCGGGCAATGAGTGATACCGTCCCTACGATGCGGTGCCGGTAGTCGACGATGCGACGCGCGACCATCTCGGGTGGGTGGGCGACAATGTGTGCAAGCTCGTCGCCACATGCGCCGCTGCGCTGGATGCACTCTCTGCAGGCTCGTTCATGTACCATGCGTTCTCGAGAGAGCTCGTGGGTGACGCGACTTTCGACGGCCTCGTAGTCGATGTGGTCCAGGTGGCGCGAAGCGCGCGATATGGCATGGGCCACGGCTACGTCGGTGAGTGCGTCGTATGCCTCCGCCACGCGGTCTGGTCCCGTCACGTTCATGGAAAGCTCTTCTCGTTCGTGCGCATAGAAAGCCTCGCGCGCACTGGTGGCAATCAGCTGCCATGTCCTGTCATCGTTCGGGTCGGGGTACGTTCGTTTGATCGTCGAGAGGTAGTATCTGTATGGGCATGCACAAAACTGCAGCACTGCCTCGTTCGAGAGATACCGCTTTGCCACTCAATCACCGTCTATCTCCAGTGACATGTCCACGGCCGTCACCGAATGTGTGAGCGAGCCCATCGAGACGATGTCGACGCCCGTATCGGCGTAGTCTGCTATGGTGTCTTTGGTTATCATGCCTGATGCCTCGAAGAGCGCCTTGTCGTGTCCCTCTTCCTTGAGTGTCGCGATGACCGTGCGGATCTCGTCGGGGGTCATGTTGTCCAGCATGATGATGTCTGCACCAGCGAGTGCAGCCTCGCGTGCCTGGTCAAGCGTCTCTGCCTCGACCTCTATTCGTTTCGAAAATGAGAATTCTCTTGCCTGTCGCACCGCCTCTGCGATGCCCATTAGCTTGATGTGGTTATCCTTGATGAGGAACATGTCGTCGAGGCGCCATCGGTGGGGGTCGCCCCCTCCTGCAATGATCGCCATCTTATCGAGCTGCGGATAGAGCGTCTTTCGCGTGCCAGCGACCTTTACGTGAGGGCCTGCCAGATCGACACAGGTGCGCGTTGCGGTGGTAATGCCGCTCATGTGCTGCAACACGTTGAGCACGGTGCGTTCGGCCGTGAGGATGTCCCTGATGTCGCCTTCAAGCGTGCATAGCGTCGTCCCTTCGTTGACAAACGATCCGTCGCTCACACAGAGCTGAGTGCGGACGTTGCATGTCGCCAGCAGGTCGCAAGCGACACACAGGCCGGAGATGTATGCATCTTGTTTCACGCGTATACGTGCACGCACCTTCCTGGGAGCGAGAAGCTCGGTGGTGATGTCGCCATATCCGATGTCGTTGTCCAGAAGCGTTCGCAGGGCCCCTATGTCCATGTGTATCAATGGCCCTTGCACGATATAACGATTTCGGTCTTATCCCGGCAACGCCCCGTAGTCGATCTCGAGGATGTACACCTTGTTACGTGGATTTGATGTGTCCTCGTATATGACAGTAAAGGCGTCGTTATTGAAGAACTTGTTCCAGTTGACCGGTACGCCAAAGCCGCCGCCGCGATAGGCTCCAAGCCATCCGCGCGTGGCCATGTTGTCCGATATGTAGACGTGGGTGATCCCGTAGCGCTCCCCTATCGTTTTTGTGAGCCCGAGGTCTGATGTCTTGTAGAAGTCGTATATGTCGTCCTGGACCTGTGCGGGCGCCTTGATGTAGTCGTTGAAGTCGATGTTGCGCAGTGGGAACAGTCCTCCGATGAGCGAACGGCCTGCGCATACACCGCTAATCATCTGTCCCGTATAGTAATCGGCCATGATGAGGTCGTTGCGCTCTGAATTCGCCTTGAACCACACGGCTGCGTCATAGTCCTCGATGAGGACGCCCGAATTCGTGATCTTGGTGTCCATGTCGTAATCGGGCACAGTGAATCCAGTAAGTGTGAAGTAACCGATGCATGCGATGAATATCATGAATCCATAGGCGAACGCACGCTTGTGCTTGCGCAGTTCCATGATGAACAGCGACGAGAGCAAAGCGAACGGTTGGGCGAGGAAGATATAGAATCGATATCCCTCGAGGGGCCGCACCGTCGTCTCCCACATGAGCCCGTATTCGCGCACGATGGAGAGGATATTCTCGCTGAAGACCTCATAGAGCATGAAGATCGTCCAGAGGATGAGAAATGTCTCGAAGGCATTGTTGAGTATGAAGCTCGTACTCTTCTTGTCGGCCTGGTAGGCGAACAGCAGGGGTATGAATATGATGGCGAGCACGCCGAGCAGCGCATGCGTGGTGAGGAATCGCTCCGCGATATCGCGCAGCCCTATGGCAGCTGACGCGTTCGTCGCTATGAGCGAGGTCGCAACGACGAGCAGCGCAAACGATGCGAACGTCAACAGCGGGGGCGCTCCATGCCAGCGCCGTGCCAGCGGTGCGCCGATGACGGGGATAGCAAGAAACACGAACAGGACGACGACAAGGCTCACGATCGCAAGATAGCTCGGAGAAAACGAGCTCTGGTAAAAGATGAACGTCTTCGTCCAGGCGCCGATGTTGCCTGCGTTGTGCGTGAAGAACGTGGCTATGGCTCCTATGAGCAGGGCATCGAGCATGGCGACGATGAGCGCGAACGCGCGCGATGTCTTGAACGCCGTAACGAAGAGGAACGCGGCTATGGCGGCAAGCATCGAGACGACGGGCGTCGTGACGGTCTTGCCCGCGAATATGCCGCACAAGGCTGATAGTATGATCGTGAGCACGGCTATGTGCCACGGATTTGACGTCGTGTCCCTGTTGACGTATGAGAGGCGGTCGACGAGAAGGTAGCCGAAACCGATGAATCCGAGTATCATGAACGGCGCGCCGTAGGCGGTGAGGTGAGAGCCGAACGTCTGGAGCAGCGTGGATGTCGTGATGATAAATATCCACCAGTAGAACAGGAAGTCGGGCAGCCACCACCAGCTCGAGATGATAAGGCTCAGCACGAGGGCGATGGCGGTGAACTTGAGCTCATTTCGCACGGGACGCCTGTCCAGCTTGAGCGCTATGAGATAGAGGAGCATGAGACCCACCGTAATGAAGAAGGAGAGGTGTGTGAGGAAGTTGATCCCAAGCAGCACCCCTATCCCGAGCGCCGCGTTGCGCGAGAACCCGTATCGCTGCCGAGACAGGTAGACGAGCACGATGGGAATGATCATGAGCGTGATCACCTGCGGGTCGGCTATGGCGCTGTACAGTATGAACGAAGGCGTGATGGCGAGGATGATGAGTGCGATGCGTGCCACCATCTTGTCGTACCATTCACGCACAAGGAAGTAGAATGGAATGGGTGTGAACGCCTCGATGAACGGTACAATGCAGGTCATGACGGTGGGAAGGTCCATGCCCGAGATGACCGAAAGGCCTGCGAATCCTACCATCGAGAGGGGCGGATACCAGAGCGGGACATCGCCGTAGGGGATGTATCGTATGTCAGGTATGGGCAAAGAATGGTAATCGAGGATGTGCTGAGACATGCAGATCCTGTACCAGACGTCGCCGAGGAAGACGGGGAGGTGGCTGTCCATCTCGAGCTTCGGGGCCAGGCGTATGAAGACGCCAAATCCGTAAATTATCAGGATAAGGAGTATGTCGTGGTCTTTGAGCCATTGTAGGAGGGGTTTGCCTTTCATGCGTTATTCCGTCCTTATTGTGTTAACAGGTCCTCTATGTTGGTGGCATAGATGTCCGGATTGTCCTCTGCCGTTCCCGTCTGCATGCCGTCAAGGTCGTTTCGCCAATCGACCCACACGATGTATGTGGCATATACCTCGGGGCGTTCCTGATCGAGGACAGATGTCGTTACCTGGCGAATCGTACCGCTCTCGATATCGTTGAGGTAGATGTCCTTGTTGCCGTTGCGGTCGTCCTCCCAGACGATGTACTGTCCGTACACCGATGGATTGATCTGATTGGTGGGGCTGCTTGTCACCTGGGTCTGCACATTCGTTGTCAGGTTGTACCTGAAGATGTCCCAGTTGCCGTTTCGATTGTCCTCCCAGACGACAGTATCGCCATGGATCGATGGATTGAACTTGATCGATCGTCCGCTTGTGATCGTGCTTTCGTTACCCGTGGTGATGTCGTAGCTGAAGATGTTGAACTCCCCAAACCTGTTGTCGAGCCATATCACCGTATCATCGTAGATGCGTGGTGAGGTCTGGAATGGTTGCAGCTCGGGGTCGTCCATGCTGATGCGCTCCTCGCTTCCTTTCTCGATGTCGTACATGTAGATGTCCGAGTTGCCGTTGCGGTCGTCCTCCCAGACGATGACCGAGCCGTAGATGTCCGGATTCGTCTGATTGAACGGATCGTTTGTGATCCGTGAGGTCGTGCCGCTCTCGATGTCGTACATGTAGATGTCCCAGTTGCCGTTTCGATTGTCCTCCCAGACGACCTTGCCCTGCCATGTGCGAGGGTGGCGCTGATCGTTAGGGCTGTCACTTAGATTCACCTCGTCCGACGAACCGAGATATTTGATGAAGATGTCCCAGTTGCCATCCCTGTTGTCTTCCCACAGGAAAAACGTCCCAGACCCCTCCATCTCCCCCATCACTGGATTGTTCTGGTATGCGAGGCTGCGTGTCACGGGAAATGTCAGGTCTCCTGTTGGTTCTATGGCCGTCTCGTCAAGCGCATAGACGGTAAGCGCCGTTATGACGAAAATGCCGACGAAGAGGGTGAGTATGCCTCGCCCCCCTATGGGCAATCGCCGCTGTTTGCTTGATTCCCTCTTTATCTTCGACCGCTGGATGAGTGAGACACCGATGCCCATCACCGAGAGGAATCCGATCACGAGCAGCGAGAACACCATCTCGTTGCGTGTTATCTCGTTTTGGGTAAATGATGTGTACTGGTATATGGTGCCAAAGATGCCACAGGCCAGGATGAAGACGATGAGATGGTTCCATATATAGTTGAATCCCCTCGTGTATGCGCTGATGACGTTGCCGGCAAGCGCTGCGAGGATACCTATGTAGAGCAGTGGGAATGAACCGTCAAAGAAGACGGTGAAGACGTAACGCACCGATTCCCAGTTGAGGTAGGGCACCATGCCCCATTTGATGTTCTGGAATCCATTGTAGGCGCCATACGCAGCGATGACGAGCGCTACGCTGTAGGCGATGAGCTTGATCCTTCTGGGCGTTATGCGCTCCCTGACGTAGTCGTCGACGCCAAACCCCTTGGCAAAGAGGTAGATGCCGACGATCGAGAACGTCGAGAACCACCCGTACTTGGTGAACTCGGGAAAGAGATAGGTGAACGCATAGATGAGGATGATGATGCCGGGCAGCCCGAGAAGCAACCCCGAGACCTTGCGGTCCTCCATCATGCGCTTGAGGTAACGGTGGAGGATGAAGTAGGTGTCCTCCAGGCTCTCGCTTTGTTGCACCGTGACCCGTTCGATGGACACGAGCAACAACTTCGATTGGAGTATGGGAAGGATGTTCTCGTCCTCCCTGCCGTCGGTCACCAGGATGGTGTTGCGGGTGTCATAGAGCGAGATAATCGTGTCGAGCTGCTCGGATATGACCATGTCCGATGTGACGCCGACCTGCTTGTCGCCCGTCACACATGCAACATAGACCTCGCGCCCCTCGGCCTCGAGCTGGTCGTAGAGCTTGATGCAGTGGAAAAGGACGTTGGTGTCAGATTCCGTCGGGTCCTTAACCCCCAGGGCAAGCGCAGTATCCATAAGTGCCTTTTTTCCCAGAATAGGACCATTTATGCCTGTTTTATCTCCAATATCGTTGTCTCTGTCGACACCGAGAACGAGAATTTTTTTTTCCACGCTTTATCCCCTTTATATGCGGCAATCGTAGTGTTTTCTATAAATGATTGTCTATAAAAAGTTTCTCTTCTTGTAGAGGACTGCAGGTATGCATCCATGCCGGTCGATAATGGCCCACTCCCTCAAAAATGCGACTCATGGCGGCAATGCTATCGAGCGGTCGTATGCATTGAGTATATAAATGGCGCATGACCGCGTGGTCACTGCGCATTGAGAATGAACAAAATCAGGAAGACATGGAGTGTATTGCTAAAGGAAGTTGGATTCCTGTAGAATCCGTACTTCCTCGGTGCTTAGCTTCTCGCCGCTTATGAATCGGTCGTAGAGATCCTTTGCCTGGACGTTGATCTCGTCCATCATCTTCTTGTTCTCTCTTTCCTTTTCCTTCGTACGGCGGACATGCCCCTCAGCCTTCTTCTCGCCAATCTTGTCCCTGTGCCTGTTCATCTGGTCGCGTATCTTGCGAAGCTCGGCATAGGTGTTGTTGAGCACGGACTTCTTCGCTAAAAAGTCCTGGTGCGCTTTGTCCGCCACCTTCTTGGTCTCGGATGCGCGCTGAGAGTAGTATGTTACCCGTTCGTGGTATTTAGCTGATTCCTGTGAGAATTCAACAACCTTCTCGTGTTCGGCATCGATATCCTTACGAAGCCCGGATATCTGTTCGCGCAAGCTCTTGATCTTGTCACGCGTCTCCTTTGAGAGCTTCGTGGACTCAAGGTCCTTGCGCATATCGGCTATGTGAGTAATGAGCTTATTTTCCTCTTTGAGAGAGAGGACTGATGTTTCAAGTTTCCATTCCATCTCATCGATGCGCTTTTGCAGCTTGAATGGATTGGGAGAGGAACTGTCCTCATCGGTAAGTTCCTTCTTGATGCCCTTGAGCTCATCCTTTAGCTTAGAGAGTTCTTTGCGCTTTTCATCGCGTCGCTCCTTGTAGGCGGCAACTTCCTTGTTGGCCTCGTCTCTCTTTTCCTTAGCTTCCTTGAGCTGAGCCAATAACTCCTTGAATTGTTTATTGTTTTCATCTCTCTTTTTGATGCTTTCTTCTATTTCTGTCTTGAGAATATCGATTTTGTCTTTGAGCTCCTGATGTGATGTCTTTAATGTTCCAAGCTCTTTGTATAAGTCGTCTTCCAACTTGACTCCCCCGTAGAATTAGTCATACTTTATGACATCCCTTTTTATATTTTACCGTCTCGGACCCGTGTACCTCTTCATACCATCCCTCTGGGAGTAGTTAATTTTTTATAATAGCCGGCATTATGTCTCGATGGTGTTCTATGATGTATCTCGTTCTCGGCCTCGGGACAGTGGGCTTTACGATCGCCTCGGCGCTCAAGGAGCGCGGGGAGACCGTAACGATCATTGAAAAGGAGGCCTCACGCGTCAAGGAGCTCAAGGAGAAGGGATTTGCCGTCATCGAGGGCGATTTTTTCTCTGCTGCCTCGGCTGTGCGCAGGACGATTGAGCAATCGAGCGTGATCTTCATCCTTACGGGCAAGGGTGAGACCAACAGCAAGCTTCTCACCTACGTTTACGACCTCAATCCCTATGCGTTCATCGTGGTTAGGGCCACGCGGCCCAAGGATGTCAAGGAGCTCAAGTCTCGCGGCGCAGGTGCTGTGATCACGCCCCAGACGGCCATGGCAGAGGTCGCATTGCAAAAACTCCATTCCATAGAGCGCATCGAGCGAGCGCGACGGCTGAAACAGGGACTCAAGCGTGGAGAACGCCTCGGCATCATCATGCACGACAATCCCGACCCCGATGCGATCGCGTCCGCCATGGCGCTGCAAAAGATCGCCGACGAACAGGGGGTAAGTTCGGACATCCTCTATGGCGGCAACATCGGCCACCAGCAAAACAAGGTGTTTGTCAACCTTCTTGGCATCGACCTTGTGCGCATCGACGAGTACAACAAATACCTCCTGAGGGGGTATGACCGCCTGGCGTTCGTCGACCTTTCATCAGATGCGAACACGAGCATACTTCCGTCCGACATCACGCCCGATATCATCATCGACCACCATCCAAAAAGCGGGGACTATTCGCTCTCGGTGGAGGACGTGCGAAGCCACATAGGCGCCGTCTCGACGATGCTGACAGAATATCTCGT
>OMKS01002776.1_pt1 | contig 14353 bp, 11 predicted proteins | sample 1674721 | NCBI WGS metagenome assembly OMKS01 (sample SAMN06264996, study PRJEB25208) | sediment metagenome | isolation source: hot spring sediment | place: USA: California | collected 2014-09-02
ATATCTCCCCCTCCTCACATAACCGCGAAAACATGATCTGAGAGTAGCCCCCCTTGAAGCAACGGCTGCAAGGGGGGTTTTTATTTGGCAGTAATAATTTCTTGTAATCATTTTAAGAAATAACGTATAATCCAATAAATATTGACATTCGACTTTCAAGAATATAGCTTGAAGTGATTGTGGAAAATAATTAGGAAGGAGAAAATTATATGAAAATTAGGCAAGGCGTTATCTTATTATTGATGATTATCGCGGCCATTTTTTTAGTTACCAGCTGCGCAGACAGAACAAAAGAAATGCTTGCCGAAGACTTCCAGAAAATGACTAACGAAGATTTGTTACGTTACTACTATCGCCTTAATGACGAAATCGACAGGCAGGAAAAACAAACCGGGCCTCAAGTCGGCATTGGCGTCGGCACATTCGGAAGGCGCGTAGGCGGCGGTGTTGGAGTTTCCACCGGAGCAACTGGTTACACAGCTGACGAGTTGAGAGAACGGCGAATAGATGTGCGCATGGAGCTGAAAAAGCGTGGTATTGATCCTTAAAACGTTGTTGTGATTTATAAAAATCAACCAGGATAATTTTCGCGTGCACAGATGCCAGTTTTGTTTTTAAATGTCATTAACTCTTTAAACATAAATACATGCAGATGGGAAAAAATCAATTTAAACCAAGAATCGTAATTGTCGGAGCGGGTTTTGGCGGCCTGTGGGCAGCCAGAGCCCTGGGAAAAGAAGACATTGACGTTCTCGTTGTTGACCATAATAATTACCACACATTTTTGGCCCTCCTTTACCAGGTTGCGGCGGCGGAACTGGACGCCGAGGACATAGCCTATCCCGTAAGAAGTATTTTTAGTAAACTGCCAAACATAAATTTCATTTTAGCCCATGTTCATGAAATAGACTCGGAAAATCGCTTTCTTCAAACCGACAAAGGCGTTATTCCTTACGATTACCTAATTTTAGCCACTGGGAGCGTTACTCATTATTTCAACACGCCGGGAGCCAAAGAGAACACCTTTCCCCTGAAGACTCTCGAAGAAGCAGTTGCGCTGAAGAATCATATCATTTGCTGCTTTGAGACCGCCGCGCATGAGACTAACAAGGCAAAACGGCAAAGCCTGCTGACATTTGTTATCGTCGGTGGGGGAGCAACGGGAATTGAATATGCCGGCGCGCTAAGCGAACTTATTCACGGGCCGTTAATTAAAGATTACCGCTTTGTTGATTTTGACGCCATTCGAATCATTCTTGTGGAAGCGGCAGACAAATTGGTCGCCCACATGCCGGAAGTTGTAGGTAAATACGCTGTCAAGAAACTTTCACAGATGGGCGTTGACGTGCGTTTGCTTACCAAGGTTAAAAAAGTAAACCCCGGACAAGTTGTCACAAACGGGCAGGAATCTATTTCAACTAAAACGGTTATCTGGAGCGCCGGTGTGGGGGGAGAACAATTACCACAACGCTCGGGCATACCTGTCCGGGCTGATGGACGAGTCAGCGTTGCAAACACATTGCAAGTTGTCGGCCATGCGAATATTTACGTAATCGGCGATTTAGCCGCCATAACCGAAGATACCATGGTATTGCCCATGGTTGCCCAGGTAGCCATTCAATCCGGTGTTGCGGCCGCGCGAAATATTCTCAGACAGATTACGGGTCGAAGCCCACTACCTTTTCAGTACCATGACAGGGGTTCTATGATCACCATCGGACGTAAATCTGCGGGCGTTGTGCTTGGCTCCCGGATATTTACAGGTTTCTTTGCCTGGATTTTATGGCTTTTTATCCACTTGTTCAATCTCATTGGGTTTCGCAACCGCATGATGGTGCTTATCAACTGGGCATGGGACTATATTCTATACGAGCGTGCGGTGCGCTTTGTTTTTCCCTCAAAAATGAGTGTCAATCCCAATGTGTCGGCGTGCGGCAATGAAGATGATTCAATAGATAAAAGGGCGGATAATTTAAAGTATGGAGAACAATTAAAAAATAAAAAAGGGATTGGATAATTCCTTTCCCTTTTATTTTACTGGCGCGCCCAGGAGGATTCGAACCTCCGACATCCAGATTCGTAGTCTGGCGCTCTATCCAGCTGAGCCATGGGCGCGATTTGCTTTGGCTTTTACGAGGCAGCCGTATAACATATTAATCCCCGTGTAGCAAAATGAAATTCACTATTTTCACTGTAGTTGCCGCCAGATTTTGCGAAAATTAGCTGCGGCGCGCCAAATATCGTGTAAAATCAGCTCTGTCAGGCGAGTTGAACTCGCCTTGTTTTACGTATGGCGTTCGTCAATAATATCTTATCTGCTTTTAATAGATCTTCGGGATACAATATTATTTCTGCGGCTTTGAGCCTTTTAATCATCACTTGCCTTTGTATGCCATTTAACAATCCGCAGTTCAACTGCGGCGTAAAATATTAACCTTTAATACATACAAACAGATTAGATATCGCTCCTTCCGTAATCTGGTTTTTTTCATTGCAGAAGATCACATCTTCGCAACCTCGCGCTGAATATTTATTATATTCACTATCATACAGAATTCTGAATGTTGTCTTGTGATAAAGGAAAGGATTATTTGAATCCGTCTTGTATTTTGAAAAGGTAGTGCGCCCAATGCCGCAAGGTGTTTTGTTCACATTTTTGTGTTCTAGTTTTATTTTTCCGCTTGTCTTCAGCAGCAGGCGCAGCCGTTTTTTACCTTTTAGCGAAGCCGCATATTTGCGCAATTCGCTTTTTATCACACCGGCGTCGCACCTTATGTTAAAGTATCGAGCAGAAGACATGAGGCGCCTCAGGTGCATGGACAAATATTTAATCCTGCCGTTATCAACAAACATTGTTTCGATGAGAGCAAAGTCAGGGATAGCTTGAAAAAGGAATCCGGCCTTGATTTGGCATTCGCGATATTCTTCGCGCGCGCGCGAATCATAAACAATACCACTGCCTGTTCCCATACGTGCCGCATATTTTCCTTTTTCGAGATATCTCAGGTCTATTGTTCTTATCGCCACATTGAATGCGGCCGTACCATCGGGCGCGAAGTAGCCTATCGCGCCAGTGTAAATACCGCGTGGTTTGCCTTCCAGTTTGTTAATAATTTTCATGCTGCTAATTTTCGGCGCGCCGGTTACCGAACCGCAGGGAAACAGGCTTTCCCAAATGCGGTTCATGCCGGCATCCGGCGACAACCTTGCCGATATAGTTGATGTCATCTGCAGTAACGTTTCGTATTTTTCAACATCATAAAGGCTTTTTACTGTAACCGAACCTGGTATGCAAATTTTGCCCAGGTCATTTCTCAGCATATCCACGATCATGACATTCTCGCTTATATTTTTTTCATCACCGGAGAGCCACGCAGGCGAAGCGTTATTCGCGGCAGTGCCCTTCATAGGCTTCATTGAAATATTACGTTTTTTATCAATTCGAAAAAATAGTTCCGGCGAAAGGGACGCTATGTAGTTTTTGCCGAAATTAATCAGCGCCGAATATTGCACCTTCTGATGTTTTTTCATACTAGCGTAAAAACTAATTATATCACCGACAACAGTAAAGCTATAGCCGCTGGTGTAATTGATTTGATACGTTTCCCCCCGCGCGATAAGCTCCTTTATAATTTTTATATTTTTTTTATATTCATCGTAACCAGTCTCCAAAACGGGCATTGACACGTAGAAATCATCAGACACCGCACTGATATATGGTTTGTTTTGTTTCAGTGGACACTCATAAACGCCAAACCATATCCGAGGATAATCGTAATCACGAGAGAATATATTTAATGATAGTTCCAAATCATAGCCGCATTCATAAGAAAAGAATCCGGCCAGATAAAATCCCTTGCGCAGATACTGATTTATTTTTTCGAATGAATCTTGAAGGTCAGTTTTTCTGCGGGCACAAATAATATCTACAGGATTTTTAAAAAGGATGCTGCGGGAATTGCCTTTTTCCTTATTTTCGCTTTCCAGCAAAACAAAGTCATTCCCAAAATCCATGAATTTTATTCTCCGGTATTATTATCTATCTGATTATATTAAACAAATACAATTGATTTTCTAAAGAAAAGCTCACAGCGAAAAACGTCGGCCAACTGGAGCCTGCCGCTTGAACCCACAGCGCTTTTATAAGTGGCTTTCGTTATTTTCTGGCGGAGAGGAGAGAGCGGGATTTGTCCGGCATACGCCGGACTACCCGGCGACTGCCGGGTGAACCCGCAATATTTCACACAAATAACTCTCCGGTAATGTTCTGGCGGAGAGAGCGGGATTTGAACCCGCGGTACACCTTTTGGGGCGTACAATCGCTTAGCAGGCGATCGCTTTCGACCACTCAGCCATCTCTCCGCATTATTCCGAACAACCTGTATAAAGAGCCTCAATAGTTAACCTATAGCTCTTGCTTCTTTCAACTGGCGGAGGGAGCAGGATTCGAACCCGCGAACCTTTCGGTTAACGGTTTTCAAGACCGCCGCCTTCGACCTCTCGGCCATCCCTCCTCCGTTCGTTAAAATTATTATCATTTCTTATTTTTAAATATTCTTTCCACTCCGCCTACATACGGGCGAAGCACTTCGGGCACAATTACGCTGCCGTCTGACTGCTGATAATTTTCCAGTATCGCCACTACGGTTCGTCCCACGGCAAGACCGGATCCATTTAAGGTGTGCACAAATTCAACTTTGCCGCTTTGGGCCCGCCGAAAACGAATAGATGCACGGCGCGCCTGATAATCTTCAAAATTACTGCATGAAGATATTTCACGATAAACAGACTGCCCCGGCATCCATGCCTCGACATCATACGTTTTTGCGGAAGAAAAGCCTAAATCCGCAGTGCAAAGACAAACTGTCCTGTAATGGATTCCCAATCTTTTCAGCACTTCCTCCGCGTGAGCCGTTAACTTCTCCAGTTCGTCATAGGAATTTTCCGGCTTCGTAAATTTAACCATCTCCACCTTATTAAATTGATGCTGCCTTATCAATCCTCTGGTATCTTTTCCGTAAGATCCGGCCTCTGAGCGAAAACAGGGAGAATAGGCAACATAATTAATCGGAATCTGTTCTTCTTCCAATATTTCGCTGCGGAATATATTCGTCACCGGAACTTCCGCCGTAGGTATCAGATAATAACCAATTTTTTCAATTTTGAAAAGATCATCCGCGAATTTAGGCAACTGACCCGTGGCCGTCATGCTTTCTTCATTCACCATAAAAGGCGTGAGAACCTCGGTATATCCATGCACTGTTGTGTGTAAATCAAGCATGAAATTAATCAGTGCGCGTTCCAAAGCGGCTGCCATCCCCCGGTACAAGGTAAACCGCGCTCCGGCTATTTTCGCTGCGCGCCCAAAGTCCAGTATATCAAGAGCTTCGCCAATATCCCAGTGCGCCTTTGGAACAAAGGAAAATTCGGGCTTTTCACCCCAACTGCGAACGACAAAATTGTCTTCTTCGCTATTGCCCGTTGGAACTGATTCATGCTGAATATTGGGAACCATCAGCATAAAATCATTGAGTTCTCTTTCCGTATTTTTTAATTTTTCATCGAGTGCTTTAATCCTCTCCGATACCACGCTCATCTTTTCTATTAACACAGAGGCGTCAGACTTTTTCTGTTTGAGCGCGGCAATTTCTTTGGAAGCATCATTGCGCTCGCTGCGCAGCCTTTCGACCTCCAACAGGATGTCTCTTCTTTCTTTATCCAGGGCTGTAAAGTGCGCCAGGTCGATGGATTCCCCGCGTTCCTGGAGTTTTCGTTGCACCGCCTCAGCATTTTGCCTTAAATACTTGATATCCAGCATATTTTCACTGTGACCATATTTATTGGTCTTTTTCAAAGATTATGACAAGTAACATTTTGATAATACGAAGTCAATAATTTTGTCTGTTATATTAACCAGGTGGGCGGCCCAGTTGCCTTTTCGCCACGTTTACAAGCGCATGGATTTCCGGGCTTTTCATAAAATATGCTGTTACAAAATACACGCCTGTACCGGTAAAGATGCAGACGCCGAGATAGAGCAATCTTTGCGGAAAGTCCGCCGCAATATTCCAGGGCATCCAGTAACCAACTGCATGTATTGCCGCCATCATAACAACCGAAGAAATAATTATTTTTGATAAAGAAGCGTAAAAAACACCATCGAGGAAATTTCCGATTTTATTTTTCAAGACAAGCATAAGAATGAGCACATTGGCTGTCACCGCCAACGACCCGGCCAGCGCCAGGCCATTGTGTTTCATAGGATGCATCAGTATCAGGCTGGCAGTCACATTAATTACAAAGGAAACAATAGCTGCTTTCATCGGCCACTTTGAATCCTGCAAAGAATAAAACGACGTGATAAATAGCCGGATTACGGCAAACGCCCATAATCCGAGCGAGTAATAAAAAAGTGCCTGCCCCGTTAAAACCGCAGCATGCGCGTCAAAAGCACCTCTTTGAAATAAAACTGATATGATCGGCTGGCTCAGCATCATCAGGGCAGCCATGGCCGGAACGACGACAAAAAATGTGATACGCAGAGAAAAGGAGATGCTCGATTTTAATTCATCAATATTATCATTGGCCGCGTGACGAGAAAAGCTTGGTAACGTTGCCGTTCCGACGGCCAGCGCAAAAACACCTATCGGCAATTCCATGACACGATCCGCGTAAAAAAGATAAGTAACAGAACCACTCGGCAACAGCGACGCAAGAATACTGCCGATAAAGACGTTCAAAATATTAACCGAGGCTGTAAATATCGCCGGCAGGAGCAGAACGCTAATCTGCCTGATGCCCGGATGTTGAAAATTTATTTTGAATTTCAACTTTGCACCGTATTTCACCAGAACAGGCCACTGCATCAACAATTGCAGTATCCCGCCGATTAAGACACCAACTGCAAGTACCGTAATCGGCTCCGCGAATAAATTTCTTAAGGCAAATGCCGCTCCAATCATGGCAATATTCAGGATTACCGGTGATAGGGCGGGCACGATAAAATGACGCAGCGAATTCAATATCCCCATACATAAAGCCACCAGGCCGATAAAAAATATATAAGGAAACATCAACCGGTTCAAAAACACTGCAAGGGAAAATTGCGCGGGATCCTTGATAAAGCCGGGCGCAATTAATCCGACTATAACGGGAGACAATAAGATGCCCAGCACGGTTATAATAACGAGCACAATGGATAAAAGAGTAAACGCGGCTGATGCCAGTTCCAGCGCTTCTTTTTTACTTCTTTTTTGCAGGTATTCGGTAAATACGGGCACAAAGGAAATGGTAAAAGAACCTTCCGCCACGATACGGCGCAGCATATTAGGAATGCGGAAAGCAATCCAGAAGGCGTCTGTTTTCCATCCCGCACCGAAAAAAGCGGCAATCACCATATCCCTGGCAAGACCGAAAACACGGCTCATCATCGTGGCGATGCTTACAGTGCCTGCCGCTCTGGCCACCTGTGAATTTTCCGATTTTTTTTGCTGAGGCATAAAAAATTACTCTCGTCAATAGACTTCACTCTTTTTCATCTTACACTCATAAGGCTTCCCGGAAAAGAAGAAAATATTTTTTAGGATAACTTTTTTTCCGCTTTTAGCCGGAATATACCAATCGCGCGGGCATATTTTTTATACATCCCAAAAAAACGCCACCCCTGCGGCAACAGGGATGGCGCAATTTACCATATTTAATTGATATACGCTGATTTATTCTACATGCCGAGATACGTTTTACGCAGTAATTCATTTTCCAGTAAAACGTCTCCCTTGCCTTCTGCAATAACCTTGCCCGAAGAAAGAACGTAATTACGAGTGGCCATTTTGAAAACAGTGGTCACTTCCTGCTCCACCAGCAAAATAGTTATACCCATTTTGCTGATTTCAGATATTCTTCGAAACACTTCCGCCCTTAAAATCGGCGCAAGACCGGTGGAAGGCTCGTCAATACACAATAGCTTGGGGTTGGTCATCAGTGCCCTGCCGACAGCCAGCATTTGTTGTTCCCCACCGGAAAGCGTTCCGGAAATCTGATGTGACCTTTCTTTAAGCACGGGGAAGAGTTGATAGACTTTTTCGAGGTTTTCTTCGATATTGGCCTTGTCCTTGATCAGATAAGCGCCCACCATCAGATTGTCTATAACCGTCATTTCCTTAAACGGCCTTCTCCTCTCCGGAGACAGAATCAATCCGCGCTTGACGATTTCATGAGCTGGTATCTTGTCGATACGCTCACCGTCAAACGTTATCTTGCCCTGCAATTTGATTTCACCGTGGGCAGCCCTTTTCGTCAAATCTTTTTCCCAGGCCACCAAACCGGTAATTGTTCTGAGCAGCGTCGATTTGCCGGCGCCGTTTGGGCCGACCAGACTTACCAGCTCACCTGTATCCACGCCCATACTGACATCATTAATGAGCATGGCCTTATCATACCAAACCGATACATTAGCGACTTCTAGTAACAAAGCTAATTACCTCCTTGGCCGAGGTAAGCCTCAATCACTTGAGGATTCTTAATAATTTCATCAGGCGTTCCATCGGCAATAATAGTTCCAAAATTCAAAACAATAATACGGCTCGCGATCATCATCAACCAATGAAGCTTGTGTTCGACAATAATCATCGCCGGGCCTTCACTGTGCAGACGGCCGAAACGGCCACCCTTGTGCAGACGTTTGATGGACTTAGCCATCAGGTCCGTTTCCGCGGGGCTCAGGCCGCCGAAAGGTTCATCCAGCAACAAAAGCTCCGGTTCCGTGGCAATCGCTCGCGCCACTTCCAGCCTCTTTAAATCACCCTGCGACAGCACCGAGGCTTTTTCCCTGGCCATATCCGAGATACCCGCGAATTCCAGCGCGTCCATGGCTTTAGCTTCAATTTTTTTCACCCATTCTCCTCTTTTCAAAGCGCGCGGGCACAAACACGCCACCATAACATTGGCAAGAATGGGCAATTTACGAAACGGCCGCATATTCTGGAATGTGGAAACCATGCCTTTATTCACGATATCCCAGGTATTTTTACCGGCACATTCTTCGCCTTTAAAAAGGACGCTTCCGCCCGGATCCGGTTTTAAAATCCCGGTCATCATGCGTAACAGGGTTGTTTTCCCCGCGCCATTGGGCCCGATAAGGCCGATTATCTGGTGCCTGCCCATGGAAAAATTTACATTGTTGACCGCTGTCAGACCGCCGAAAGTCTTGGAAAGACTTTTTATTTCAAGGAAAGATTCACTCATTAAACATCGTCCCCCTCTTCTCTCAGTTCTCTGCGCGAAACTTTTCCCACATCCGTTTTCGGAAGCTCGCCGCGGAACTCAATAATCTTCGGAACTTTATAATGGGCCAAATTCTCCGTGCAGAAGTTCATGACATCTTCTTCAGATATTTTACCTCTTGCTTCACTTTCCAGCACAACATACGCTTTAATAATATTGCCGACTTTGGGATCGGGCACACCCACAACACCTGCCGCTTTAATCTGCGGATGCTTGTAGAGCACTTCCTCCACGTGACGGGCAAAGACCGAATATCCTTTAAACTTAATCAAATCGCGCTTGCGGTCAAAGAAATGGAAATAGCCGTCTTCGTCCATGTGCACGATATCTCCGGTTCTCAGCCATTTCTCGCCGTCAATATCAATCAATGAATCCTTGGATTCTTTTTCTCTTTTCCAGTACGCCTGCATAATGTTCGGTCCGCTGAGAATCATCTCTCCTTCCTCGCCGACCGGCACAAAATTCGTGCCTTCTGATTCAATAATGGCCGCCTTAACCGCCGGTATGGGAACACCGAAAGAGCCTTTTTTGGTCTTATTATGAGGGTTGCTGTGACTAACACCGGTTGTTTCCGTCATGCCAAAACCTTCGTGAATCTTGGAGCCGGTTCTGGCCTCCCAGGCCTCCACGGTGGAATCATGCAGCGTGTCCGCGCCGCAACCAATCAATTTGAGCTTTTTCCAGTTCACCCGGTATGTTTTTTCATATTCCTTGAGAAATTCGAACATGGTAGGCACGCCGTTGAAGGTGGATGCCTTATATTTCTCAATTGCGTCAAGAATTTCTTCAATATCCGGAGTAGTGAAGAGAATTAAGGTAAAACCGCGGGAAATACCGTTGAGCATGGAAACCACCTGGCCGTAAATATGGAAAAAGGGCAAAAAGGCAATGCCAACTTCCTTGCCGTCCTCGAGAAAGGGCCATAACTGCTTAATCTGGTGCACTACCGCAACCATATTGTAATGAGTAAGCACGGCAGCTTTGGGAAGCCCTGTCGTTCCCCCCGTGTAGGGCAAAACGGCAATATCTTTTTTCGGGTCAATTTTAACTTCCGGCGGATTAGGCGGATACTTTTTAATAATTTCTTCGAAATTAATAAGCCCCGCCGCGGCCATTTCTTCCGGCGTCGGTACATGTAAATGCGCGTAATCTTTACCCAGCAGACTCTTGCCCAGCATTTTCCTGAGCTTCGGCAGATATTCCAGCACGCTGGTAATAATAGTGTGCTTTAGCGGCACTCCCGCTTTGGCCACATTATCATAAAGAATATCCTGGCAAATCATTATTGTCGCGTCACTGTCTTCAAGCTGATGCTTGATTTCATGGCTGGTGTAAACGGGACTGATCGGAGTGACCTTGGCGCCCAGCTTTAATGTGGCAAAGTAGGCAATGATATACTGTGGGCAATTCAGCAAGTAGAGAGCTACAGTATCTCCCCTCTTAACGCCCAAATCGGCCAGCCCCGTGGCAAAACGGTCAATGAGTTCGTTAATTTCTTTATAAGTTATCTCCCGGCCATAGAAATACACCGCGGGCTTTTTGCTGTATTTTGCCGCGGCCTGGTCGACCATGCCCAGAACGGACAAATCCTCGGGTATATCTACCTTATCAGACGCGCCTTCGGGATAGTGCTTAAGCCATGGTTTTGACAAATAGAATTCTTTTGCGTTCATTTAATCAACCTCACAATTCCTCCCCGCCGTCAGCCGGCGAGACATATATTTTGGCGCCGGGTGAAACCGGCTTTATTAGTACAATACAACAAACTTCCGCCGCGAATATTTTTGCCTAGTGCATCGGCGCCGTGCAGACGCGGCATGTTTTACGCCAGGCAACGTTTCTTACTTTGCAGCGGGGACATTCTTCTTCTATCTTTTCCCTTAACCAGCGAAACAATCCGTCCGGCATAAAAAGAAGAACCAGCAAAACCAGAACGGCAAAAACTATAAGCCGGTAATCCTTCAGCACGTGCGTAAACTCCACAAAGGGAACAAGGAGAAACACTGCCCCCACCGGACCGTAAATTGTCGCCGCGCCGCCGAAAATAGACCAGATAACAACAAGAAAAGACATGTTGACACTCAGCGTGGACGGGTCGGCCAAGTTCATAAAATGCGCGTAAAGACCGCCTGATATGCCGCCAAAGAAACCACTGAGTGAAAAAGCCAGAAGCTTGTAGAGTGTGGTGTTGACGCCGGAGGCGCGCACCGCTATCTGGTCTTCTCGGATGGCGTGAAAAATAATGCCGACGTTGGAATCGGTTATCTTCCACATGATGGTGCACAAACCCAGCATTACCACGGCGATAACATAATATTCCTGTACGCGTGTTTCCGCCAGCCGCGTAACTCCGCTCAGGCCCAGCTCCCCGCCGGTAAAACCTGGAACTGAAATGACGACGCCCAGCAAAATGATGGGGAAAGCAAGCGTGGTGAGAGTAAGATACGTTCCTTTGAGCCGGAGGGCGGGAATTCCGACAATCAGCCCGGCCCCAACGGCTACCAGCGCGCCCAGAGGAATACTGGCCCAGGGCGGAACGTTAAAGTGCAGGTTAAATAACGCCGCGCCGTACGCGCCCACACCGAAGAAAAGAGCGTGGCCGAAGTTAATCTGTCCGGTAAAACCGGAGAGCAAATCCCAACTCGCGGCAAAAATGGCAAAAATACACGCCATAGTAAATATGCGCAGAATGTAGATATCATCGGTAAGCAGCGGCAGCAAAAGAATAAAGAGGAAAAAGAGCACCACAGCTACGCGCGAGGGAAGAACAAGAACTTCGTTCTTTATCACGGCAAACAGTTTTCTCAGGTAAAATAAAATGAGTTTCATGGAAATTTCTACCTTTCTTCTTCAAAATACACGCCAAAGAGCCCCTCCGGCCTGACGACGAGAACCATAATCATCACGGTGAGAGCGACCGGTCCCCGCAAAAAAGCGCCGGCGGGAGCAAGGAAAACGATTATAGCTTCGGTAAATCCCAAAATGAACGCCCCGTAGAAACTGCCCTTGAGCGAACCGAGGCCTCCCAAAACGACAGCTGCCAGCATCATGATCAGGGGGGGAGACCACATATGCGGATCAAGTATCCTCAGCGGGGCGACAACCGCTCCCGCGAAGCCGGCCAGCCCTACCGAAACAGCCATGGCCAGCATCGCCACGCGGGATTCATTGATACCCATAAGGTTGGCCACTTCCCTGTCCTGAGCGGTGGAGCGGACAGCCAAACCGGTGTTTGTTTTAAAAAGAAATAATACCAATACGCCCAAAAGAATGAGAGCGGTTCCAATAGTCAGCAGTTCCTGGTACATGACCTTAACACCCAGAAACGTAAAAAACCCCTGAATAAGCACGGGAGAGCTTAAATAAGAACCTCCGAATTTCAGAGACACCAACTGCTCAAGAATCATCGCCATGGCAATGGTCGCTACCAAAACGGCGGCTTCATGTTCTCTGATGGGCTTGAGAATAAGCTGGTAAGCTATAATACCCAGCACCGTAACCAGAATTATGCCTATAAACATGCCCGCAAAGGGACTCCAGCCCAATTGAGCGCTTACCCAGTAGATACAGTAGGCGGCGACCATATAAAAGGCGGTATGAGCAAGATTGATGATGCGCGCCACTCCGAAGATAAGGGAAAAACTGACCGCCAAAAGAGCATAAATACTGCCACTAATCAAACCACTGATGACGATGTCTACTGCTAGAGACATTATGATTACCTCTACTTTCTTGTTTTCTTACATGCGTGGCGTTTTAATGCAGCTTGGATAGTTTGTCAACTTTTTTTTGCTTTTTTAAGAAAAGCCGCAAGTAAACGTTTAGCAACAAAAGCGCCCCGCTTAACACGCTACATAAATAACAAATTTTTTCTCCGAATAATCAGGAAGCAAAAATATTACCCGCCTGAGTATTTATACTTTAATATGACGGCGGGCCGGCACGGTCCAATTTAATATTATTCCGGCAAATAATTTAAGAAGTTTAAAAAAATGCCCGCCCCGCAAAAAGCGGGACGGGCTCGCAAATAAATTTTTTAATTCTTTTTGTGTGCTTTAATCATCCAGGGTGGAATCTTGATGGGCTTCGTGCCCTCGTAGGTCACTTCCACACCCTTAGCCGGCCTCCACTTGTGAGGCCATACACCAACCTGTTTTCCGTCCTGCCACTGTATGGCAATACCGGTGGAGTAACCGGGACCCCACTGAATGTCATGATTGGGCCGGCCCAGTTTATCTTTCATGTATCTGATGGTGGATGTCGTGGTCTTGTAAACACGGTTTTCCAAAGTTGCCACTATCTTATCGGGATCCAGCGTGCCTACCATTTCAATGGTATCCGCCAGAGCGAATCTAACGGCGTCGTAAGTACCCGCCGTATAGGTCGGCGTTTCGCCGAATCTCTTGTAGTAGTTTTCCACAAATTCTATGGTGTTTTCATTTGCCGCCACACCCCGGCAATAGGTGCTGGAAGTGATAACGTATTGGCCCATGCCGCGTGTCGCTTCCCAGAAACCGTCTTTCTGGGCCTCCACGTTGATTCCTACCTGAATGGCGGGAATCTTCAGCTCGCCCGCCTGACGGGCAAAGGGAAGGCCTACCGAGGAGGAAAACACGGTGAAGATGATGTCCGCGCCCGCGCGCTGAATTGCCGCCAGTTCCGCGGAAACATCCGTCGCCGTAGCAGAAGGCCTCCAGACACCGACTACTTCCATGCCCATGCGGGGCAGAGCGCCCTGTGCCGCGGGAACCATCGGGTCAGCCCACATGGCTTTCTCCACCGCCAGCGCGACTTTTGGTTTCTCTATGCCCAATTCCTTTTTCAATAAATTGGCAACCTCCATCGTGTGAATAAAAGCCGTACGGACAAGGAATGTGGAGTTAAACGGAGTCATGCGGAAGAAATACTTGTACTGGTCATAGTATTTCGCCACCCTGTTTGTCAGCTCGGTATGCGCCGCGCCGCAGCCGATGAAAATGACTCTCTTGTGCATGGCGATATCCATCATCGCCAACACAGCTTCCGTGCGGAATCCGCCCACGACAAAATGCACCTTTTCCCTGGTAATCAG
>OMKS01002777.1_pt1 | contig 14353 bp, 17 predicted proteins | sample 1674721 | NCBI WGS metagenome assembly OMKS01 (sample SAMN06264996, study PRJEB25208) | sediment metagenome | isolation source: hot spring sediment | place: USA: California | collected 2014-09-02
ACCACCGAGATCTACACTATCCTCTTCGTCGGCAGCGTCAGATGTGTATAAGAGACAGGGTTTTAATTTTAGCTTATTTTTTTCATCAAGTCTTTTGTTGATTAAGAAACTTTCAAATATCTCATCTTGTAAATCTTCATCATCAATTACATCATGTAAAGCTTTTAAAAACAGTGTAGAGGTTGTCAGCCGTTGTTGTCCATCAATTATTACAAACTCTTTAAAATCAATCGATTCTGTATCACTATTAGTAACATACACAACCGAACCCATAAAATGACTTTTTCGTTCACTCTGAAGCTCAATACTTTTAATATCTTCAAAAAGTTGTAAACAATTTTTTTCTTTCCAATCATAGTTTCTTTGATATACTGGTATAATAAACCTTGTTCTGTTTGAAGATAAAAAATCTTCAATACTTATTTGCCTTGCTTCCACAGTAAACCTTTTTGTTGTTTAAATCCGCTCCACCATATCAAGTATAAATTCGGCACTAATCTTAGCACTACTAGCTAAAAATGTATCAAAGTCGATATCTGCACTTCCATCAGCAGTGTCACTAATAGCTCTGAGTATAAAAAATGGCACATCAAGGGCATTGCAAACTACAGCCACGCTAGCCCCCTCCATCTCTAAAGCAGCGGCTTTGAAGGTATCACTGATCCAATTTTTTTTATCACTACACGCCACAAACTGATCACCAGTAGCGATAATCCCCTCTTTTATCGTTATCCCCTTAGCTTTTGCTACATCTTTTGCGATATTACGCAGTCTGACATCAGCTGCTATACACACTTCACCCTCAGGGACAAAACCATATGGATGACCAAAAGCTGTGATATCCAAATCGTGCTGACAAAGCCCATCAGCTATGATAAGGTCACCAATTTTTAAATCACAACTAATAGCCCCTGCTACTCCGCTAAAAAGGAGCATTTGGCATCCAAATTTTTCTATGAGCAAAGTAGCCGTGAGGGTTGAAAACACTTTGCCTATCTTGCTATAAGCTACGACTACATCTTTGCCCTTATATGAAGCCTCATAAAATGTATTGTTGGCGTAATCTACTTTTCTTACATTATCCATACGCAAGAGTAGTGGCTCAATCTCTTCGGGCATAGCTCCAAGGATTGCAATCTTCATCATAACTCTTTTATGGCTTGTAGGGTAGCTTCAAGACTTGCCATGTCAAAGACATTGAAAGTAGGCTTTGTAGAGCTTGACTTATTGAGCCCTGCTAGTACTTTACCATGCCCAAACTCGATATAACAATCGACTTGCTCATCTATACTTTTGATAGATTGCTTATACAGCACTGGCATCACAAGTTGCTGTGGCAATAGCGCAAGAGCCTCTGCTTTTGTACTGTAAGGTTTTGCTGTGACATTTGAGATAACAGGAGCTATAAAATCATCCCTAAGTACCTCTTGTAGTTTTACTTCGAGTGGCTCAATAGCACTTGAGAGGAGTGGGCAGTGAGAAGCTACTGACATATTAAGTAGCATTGCTCTTTTTGCTCCTGCGTTTTTAAGAACATCGACTAACTCTTCAAGGTCTTTTTTAATCCCTGCTATGACTATCTGGCCGTCACTGTTATAATTAACCGCCCATACTTGTTTGCCATTATCTCTTTGAGTTTGACAAACTCCCTCAACGTTCTCATCACTTAGTCCTAGTGAAACAAGCATCCCTACTTCTTGTTTAGAGCACGCCTCTGCCATCAAGCGACCACGAAGATTTACTAGCTCAACGGCATCAATCGGATCCAGACCTCCACTTGCTACAAGTGCACTAAACTCACCCAAAGAGTGACCTAGAGTAAGTACTGGAGTGATATTAGCCTGTTGCAAAAAAAGCCTATGGGCTATAGTACTCACTAATAAGATGGCTGGTTGGGTGAATTCTGTTTTGCTTAAATCTTCATTTTCGCCAAATAATAACGCCTCAAAATCTATACCTGTTTTTGCTTTTGCATCAGCAAACATCTCTTTTGCAACACTCGAATTTTCAAAAAAATCTTTTCCCATGCCCACAGCTTGAGAGCCCTGTCCAGGAAATACAAATGCACATCGTAATGACATGATAAACCTTTTGAATTGTAAAATAAGCTAGTATTATATCATGTAGTGAATTAAAGTGTGACTATTAGAAGAGATATGCGTTGCTAATGCAACGCAAATAGGAGGCATTAATGGCAGTGACCTCCACCACAACACCCGCCACTATTGTGAGAATTGGTTGTGCTAGTACTACAACACCCGCCAATATCATCGCAAGCAAGTTGACCTGTCATTGCTTCATCAGCTGTCGCTTCTCTCGCATCTGCAATTGTTACAGAAAATAACAAATCTTTGCCTGCCAATGGATGATTGAAGTCTATTGTGACTTCTGTATCATTAAAAGATTTTACAACTACTTGTACAGTTTGTCCATTCTCACCTTGACCATATAACTTCATCCCTTCTTGAAGCTCAATCCCTTCGAATTGTTCTTTTGGAAGTGTTTGAAATGCCTCTGGATTTATCTCGCCATAAGCGTCAACTACCTGAACCAAAATATCACTACTTTCACCTTTTTTCATGCCAACAAGTGCCTTTTCTAAGCCAGGGATAATATGTCCTTTGCCTGTGATAAATTGCAGAGGTGCTCCACCTTTATTGCTGTCTAAAATATCGCTTTGACCAGGTTGAGTCAAAGTGTATTCCAAAGATACAACACTATTTTCTGCATTAATTGTCATAATTTTCTCCTTGAGTTTTAGTGCCATTGTAGCCAATCAAACTTTAGCATCCCTTATCGAAAACAATTAGCAATCTAATTTAGACCTTCGAGTCTTTTTTTTGCTATTGAAGCACTAGGCTTTGATGAATAATTTGCGATGATATTTTCATAAAATTTTTTTGCTTGTGCATTGTCTTTTGTGTTTTCTAGTGCTATGCCTGTATGAAGCAACAAAGTATCCATATAGCTTGCCTTATCATCTAAACCGACACTTTTTTTAAAATAAAAAATTGCATCTTCATACTTCTTGGTATAGTAGGCTACTTCGCCTAGATAGTAATTGGTAGCAGCTACTTGAAAACCTTTTTTTTCAACTGCTTCAAACTTCTCTTTGGCTTGATCATACTCACCCGAGCGATAGAGCAATACTGCTGCTTGATAGAGCTCTTGAGGTGATTTATCTACCAAATCTTTATCTATTTGCTTAACATCTGGTTTAGATACATCAACTTTTGAACTACCTAATGCTTTGGCTAAATCCTCTTTAGTAACATAATTTTCGTTGATTTTATCAATCATTGAAGCAAGCTCTTTGATAAGCTCGTTTTGATTATTAGTTGAATCTTCATTTTTTGATGCATTTAGCTGTTGCGCTAGACCCTCTATGATACTTACAAGCCCATCGATACGTTGATTTTGTTGCTCTATTTTTTGCTCCAATAAAAACAATTGTTGCTCCTGTGCTTGAAGCTTTGCTTTTGCTTGGCTAGCATTTGCTGCACAAAAAAAAGCAAAAAGGCAAAGAACCCCCAATCTAACCATTCTATTTCCTTAGCGTACTATACGCAAATCAACTCTACGATTTCGAGCATAACACTCATCTGTTGGCTCATTGCAAACTGGACTACTCTCACCAAAGCTTACCAATGACATTCTGCTTGCCGGAATACCTTGCGCTATCAATGAGTCTTTTACAGATTTTGCTCTTTTTAGACCAAGAGCATAGTTATACTCATCAGTACCAAACTCATCACAATTTCCTTCAATTCTAACTGTTGCATTACCTATCGATCTTAATTTAGCTGCATTATGGGTGATATATTCTTGCATATCACCACCTATACTGTAGTTGTCAAATCCAAAATATATACTTTGAAATCCATCTGTACTGCTATTGTAACGATTGTTTCCAAATGCTCCACTTTGTCCTGTACTTCCATAACTGTTTTCATTGATACTTACTGTATCTCCAAATTGTGGGGCATCAGAAACCTGACCCATCCCATCAGCACCATTCATTGCTGGTGCTTTCTGAGAACATCCTGCTAACAAAATAATAAAAAACATTGCTGTTACTATCTTAAATATTAGTTTCATAGTATCTCCTTTTTTAAGTTTTATTACCAGTCAATTGACTGAACTTTTTTACCGCCAAGTGAAAAATGTTCACTTTGTTTTGTCTCAAGATTGATATATCCTATCGCACTTCCACTCCCTTGTTGCTTAACAAAAAGAACCACTTTTCCATTTGATGAAAAGCGAGGAAACTGATTTTCGCCAGTACTTGTGAGTGGGTATGCTTGTGAACCATTTAGATTTGCTAGATAGAGATTGAAGCTGCGACTTGATTCTCTACTAGCATAAACTATCTTGTCTCCATATGCATCAACTTGGTTGTTGTTTCTACCATGATGAACTACCTGAGTGAGACCTGAGCCAAACAACGATTGTCTGAAAATATTTGGATACCCTAATCTATTTGAGACAAAAACTATACTACTATCATCATCTACATAGCGACCACCAACATCAATACCACCAAAATCGGTCAAACGACGGGTTTGTTTGGTTGTTACATCAAGCTCATAGATATCTGGTTGTCCATTGGGTGCCATAGTTAGAAGTGCTTTTGTCCCATTTTTATTAATATCAGAGCATACAAGCATCCCCTCTGAAGTCGCCATCATATCTTTGGCTCCTGTATAGATATTGAGTCTGTACAAAGTTGGCACTCTCCCTGAAAATGAGGTGTAATAAAAACTTCTTTGTTCATTGTCTGCCCATTTCGGGAAAAGATTCAACCCCCCACTTATAATTACCTTGCTGTAAGTGAGAGTGTAATCAGCGAGTAAAATCTCACTCTGTTTCGAGCCTACATATCTTGAAAACAATAGATATCTATTGATCCAACTAATATCAGGAAAATTTAAAGCCGCATTCATATCACTTATTGCTTTGTGTGCTAAAAATGGGTACTTATCTTGGGTAGTCATAGTATAACTTTTTTGAAAAATACTATTACCGCTTGTTACATTTACCAAAGATACAACGAGATTCAATCCTCCTTGTTGACTCAGGGCATATTTAAAAACATACTCTTTATTTCCAATCGATGGTGGGAACATATTGCTTTGAAAATCACCCTTATGGTGTGTTGTATCTGCTAAAAAATGTCCACTTATTTTTAAATCTGCCAATAATATCTGAAAAAACTTTTGACTCAATGTTTCGCTAACGCCTTGACTTCCATCAATGAGGGCAATTTTTGTACGGTTATCTGCATTTTTTTCGATAGTCAATTTTGCATCTGCGCCAAAAAGCAAAAGACTAAACAAAAATGTAACTATAAAATATCTCAAATCAATCCTTTGCTATAAAATCAACATCAATAGTGAGAGTTCTTCCACTATTATGTGGTCCAAAACCAACATTTTGAAGTTGCTCGAGATATTGTATCAATCCTCTGTTGAAATCTTCATTAGTAGATTTTTGTTTAAGTACAAATTCAAATTGTCCTGATGTAAAAACTTTAAATTCAACTTTTGCCATCTGCCCAGCATACTCAGCTTGAGTTGGCCAACCCTCCAATGCTTTTATTATCCTTGCCTTATAAGCATCCTCGATACCACGCTCCCCACTACCCATATGTTCGTTAACTTTTGCAGTTGCACTACCAGTTGTGGAAGTATTGTCTGTTCGTTGAGCAGTTGTCGAAATAACTGGAGATGTGGCATTAGTAGGCTTAGTAGGCGTACCTATATTTGCAAATAAATCATTTGGATTGCTATGTTTAGGTTTCGTCTCTTCTTTCTTTGGTTCTTCTTTCTTTGGTTCTTCTTTCTTTGGTTCCTCTTTTTTTGGTTCCTCTTTTTTTGGTTCCTCTTTTTTTGGTTCCTCTTTTTTTGGTTCCTCTTTTTTTGGCTCCTCTTTTTTTGGCTCCTCTTTTTTTGGTTCAATCTTCTTAATTTTTGTTGTATTAATTTCAAGCGGGATTGCTTTTTCCTCTACAGCTTTTGGTTGTTCTATTGGAGGTTTTGGCTTTGATACCTGAGGCTTAGAAGGTGTTAGATTGGATGGTTGATTCACAGAAGCTGGAGCAACCTCTTGAGGAATATCAAGCGATATTGACACACTGATAGATTCTTCATTTTTTTCTACAAAATTTTTATTATGGTCTTTGTTGTGAGAAGTAAAATATAGCCATATACCGATCAAGGTAAAAAGGTAGATACCTATAGCATATATGGCACTAACCCAAGGCCTTATAGATTCATTGCGTAACAAGTGAAACATTTTGAAATCCAGCAGACTTAATCATAGACAACAATTTCATCACATCACCATAAGGCAAATCTTTGTCGGCTCTAATATAGATATCAGATTTCAAATCAAGTGATTTTGCTTGATGTACAAAATCATCGCCAAAGGCACTAAAGGTATATGAATCATTTTGAAAATAAATCTGAAGATTTTTATCAATTCGGACAGTTAGTGATTTTGGTTTTTCCACTTGTACAGTTTTTGAGCCATCTGGTAGTTTTATCTTTTCTTGATAAGTGATAGTTGGTGCTGTCACCATCAGTACAGCCATCAAAACAAGCATAACATCAACAAGTGGCGTTATATTTAAATCAGGGTTCTCATCCCAATTAAACATCAGTTTCTCCAATTTTTCTAGCTAAGATAATCTTTGACTCTGAATCAAGGAGAGAATTTAGCTCAAAAGCTTCTCTTTTGAGTACAAGGTGAAAAGTATAGGCAAAAATTGCTACAAATATCCCAACAGCTGTCACAAAAAGTGCTTCGGATATCGCAGGAGCAATGACACTCAAAGATGCACTCCCCTCACCACTTAGCGCAGCAAATGTCTCTAATATTCCTATTACAGTACCAAATAAACCTATAAATGGAGAAGTTGAAGATATGACTGCTAAAATAGTGAGATGTTTGGTAGAAGAACGGATCAAATCAGTAGATGCAGCTTGCAACAATTCTTTCGATAAAACGGACTCTTTAGTTGTATAAGCGTATAGCAAAGACCTTTTGTCTACTGTATCACTTCTACCCATATAAAGGTCTTTGAGCGACTTTGCCTCTATCTTTATCTTATTTTTTAAAAGATTATATCTATCTATAAAGACCCAAAAAGTCAAAATAAAATAAAACGATAAAACCAAAATTACAACAAGTATAATCGTACTTGTCGACGCTACAAAATGGGCTATGAGTTCTAGGAAACTCATCTTAAAATGACTTTCCTATCTGCTCAACTTTACTAACAGCCGCTGCAATAGCAGAGTTTGATGCTTCTGCACTTTTAAGTAGTGCTTTTGCTTCTTCGATAGCTTTTGCTATCTCACTATCATCGCCTACGAGTGCAATAGCTCCATCAACAATACATGTTGTTTTTGTCTCATCAACTTTAACATATCCTGAGTTGATTGCAACATCCATCTTTTTATCATCGCTAGTAGTTATAGATATAACCCCTGTATTTAGAAGTGAGACTAGAGTTGCATGCTCTGGAAGCACACCAAACTCACCTTCGCTTCCTGGAAGGGTTACTTGCTTGACATCATTGTCAAATATAAGACCATCAGGTGTGACAATCTCAAGCTTCATGAGTTTCATATGTGTCCTTTTAAGCAGCTTTTGCTTTCATTTTTTCATGTTTTTCGATTGCCTCACTGATACTTCCTACCATATAGAAAGCAGCTTCTGGCATCTCATCATATTTACCTTCAAGCAAACCTTTGAATCCTGCAATTGTCTCCTCAAGAGTTACATATACCCCTGGACTTCCTGTAAATACTTCAGCAACATGGAAAGGTTGCGAGAGGAATTTTTCTATTTTTCTTGCTCTCTCAACGACAAGTTTATCATCTTCGCTAAGCTCGTCCATACCCAAGATTGCAATGATGTCTTGCAAATCTTTATATTTTTGCAATATTTGCTGTACACCTCGAGCTACGTTATAATGCTCTTCTCCAATGATTTGTGGATCAAGCATTCTAGAAGTTGAATCCAATGGGTCAACTGCTGGGTAAATCCCTTTTTCTGCGATAGCACGGTTAAGAACTGTAGTAGCATCGAGGTGAGCAAATACAGAAGCTGGAGCTGGATCAGTCAAGTCATCCGCAGGTACATAAACTGCTTGAACAGATGTAATTGAACCTTTTTTAGTCGATGTGATTCTCTCTTGCAAAGCACCCATTTCACGACTAAGTGTTGGTTGGTATCCAACAGCTGATGGTATACGACCCAAAAGTGCTGACATCTCAGAACCCGATTGTGCAAAACGGAAGATATTGTCAATAAACATCAAAACATCTAGCCCCATCTCGTCACGGAAATACTCAGCCATTGTAAGACCTGTTAGTGCAATTCTATTTCTTGCCCCTGGTGGTTCACTCATTTGACCATAACACAATGCAACTTTGTCAAGTACATTTGAGTCTTTCATTTCATGGTAAAGGTCATTTCCTTCTCTTGTTCTCTCACCAACACCAGCAAATACAGAGTATCCACTATGTTTCATAGCAACATTGTTGATTAGCTCCATGATAATTACCGTTTTACCAACACCAGCACCACCAAAAAGTCCAACTTTACCACCTTTTGAATATGGTGCTAGAAGGTCTACGACTTTGATTCCGGTTTCAAAAACTTCTGTTTTTGTACTTTGTTCTTCAAATGGAGGCGGATCGCGGTGAATTGACCAAAATGTTTTTGCATTTACATCGCCAGCATCATCAATCGCTTCGCCAATTACATTAAAGATTCTCCCAAGAACCTCTTCACCTACTGGAACTTTTATAGAGTCACCTGTCGCTGTTACGAGCTGTCCTCTTGATACACCCTCACTCATATCCATTGCGATAGTTCTAACTCTTTTGTCTCCAAGTTGCGCTGCAACCTCCAATACCAATCGTTGCTCTTTCCCATCAACCTCAAATGTTGTCTCAAGGGCTTCATTAATCTCTGGTAAATAGTCCGTAAAATCGACATCGATTACTGGACCTAAGACTTGTACTACTTTTCCTGTCATTATCTTTCCTCTCTTTTATTATTTCATAGATTCCATACCACTGATAATCTCTATAAGTTCAGTAGTAATAGCTTCTTGTCTGGCTTTGTTGTATGCCACTGTAAGTGTATTTACCATCTCTTTTGCATTTGTAGTTGCAGCGTCCATCGCTTGCATCCTAGCACTATGTTCAGCTGCTAATGAGTCTATCAAAGCATAATAAAGCGAATATTCAATATAACGCTTCACAAGTTCTTCAAGTAGTCTGTCGTTATCATCTGGCTCAATTTCAAGCTCCGAAGTTGAAACTACATTCAAATAAAGTTTGCTTGAATCTACAGGCAAAAGTTGGTCTTGTTTGATCTCTTGAGTTATCATATTGACATACCCATTGTGAACCACAATAATCTTATCTGTTTTCCGCTCTAGGTACTCTTGTGCTATTGCACTAATAAGAGCTGATGATTTTTCATAATCAGGTGCCGAACTAAGTCCAATAACTTGACTCTCTAGAGTAACATCGTTGAATTTATAGTAGTCAATCCCTTTTCGACCGATTGCTCGAAGTCTCAATGTTGTATCAGTAGCCTTAAATTCACGAATAAGCTTATTTACACGCTTGATAGTCTGTGCATTAAATCCACCACATAGACCCTTGTCAGCTGTGATAAAAACTATATCCACTATTTTAGGATTTGATACCTCATTGAAATAAGGCATGTCTAGTCCAGTTACATTTGCTCCCACCATTTTCTGTGCTATCTCATTGAGAAGCTCTGTAAGTTTAGCTGCATATACTTTTGATTTTTTGGCAAGCTCTTCGGTACGCTTAAGTTTCGCAGAAGAGACAAGCTTCATTGCACGCGTCGTCTTTTGAGTGTTTTTTACACTTTTTATCTTGCGCTGTATATCTTTTAGGCTCGCCATATTTTACCTTTACACTGCAAATGATTCTTTGAAATCGGCTATCGCTTTTCTCAATGCTTCATCTGTCTCGTCATTAATTTGCTTAGATGCCCTAATTGTCTCTAAAATTTCTGGATATTTAGCATCCATAAATATGGAAAATTCTTCTTCAAATTTCGTAATTGATGAAACTGGAATACTATCAAGGAAACCTTTAGCACCTGCAAAAATGATTGCAACTTGCTTTTCAATTGGCACTGGCGCATATGGTCCTTGTTTGAGCACTTCCACCATTCTTTGACCTCTCTCAAGCTGTGCACGGCTATGCTCATCAAGATCACTTGCAAATTGTGCAAATGCTTGAAGTTCACGGTATGAAGCAAGGTCAAGTCTCAATGTTCCAGAAACTTGTTTTGTAGCTTTGATTTGAGCAGCCCCACCAACACGAGAAACTGAAAGTCCGACATTGATAGCTGGTCTTATACCAGAGTTAAATAGATCTGTCTCAAGGAATATCTGGCCATCGGTAATAGAGATGACGTTCGTTGGAATATATGCCGATACATCTCCTGCTTGTGTTTCTATAATTGGGAATGCGGTGATAGAGCCAGCACCTAATTCATCATTGAGTTTCGCTGCTCGCTCAAGAAGTCTTGAATGTAGATAAAATACATCTCCAGGGTATGCCTCGCGACCTGGTGGGCGTCTAAGGACAAGTGACATCTCCCTATAAGCAACCGCATGTTTTGAGAGATCATCATAAAAAATTACTGCATGCTTACCATTATCACGGAAATACTCAGCCATGGTAACACCTGCATATGGAGCGAGGAACTGCAAAGCTGCTGATTCTGATGCACCAGCATTAACGACGATTGTGTAATCCATCGCACCATGCTCTTCAAGTTTTTTTACAGTTGCTGCAACTGTTGATTGTTTTTGTCCAATTGCTACATATATACAGATAACATCTTGACCTTTTTGGTTGATGATTGTATCAATTGCTAAAGTAGTTTTACCTGTTTGTCTATCTCCGATGATAAGCTCTCTTTGACCTCGACCAACTGGAACAAGAGCGTCGATAGCTTTTATACCTGTTTGAAGTGGCTCGTGTACAGATTTTCTAGCCATAATCCCTGGAGCCTTCTCTTCGATAAAGCGACTTTCTGTTGAATCGATAGCACCTTTTCCGTCGATTGGTTCGCCTAGTGGATTGACCACCCTGCCAATCAAAGCATCGCCAACTGGTGTTTTAAGGAGCGAACCTTTTCTCTTTACACTCATTCCCTCACGAATACCAGTTGAAGCACCCAATACAACTACACCTACGCTTGCCTCTTCAAGGTTAAGAACCAGACCATTTGTACCATTTTCAAACTCAACAATCTCTCCAGCCATTACATTGTTGAGTCCATAAACAGTACTAATACCGTCAGCAATCCCTACTACTTTTCCTATCTCGTTGATATCTATATCAACTTCAAAACTCTCAATTCTCTCTTTGATGATTGCACTAATTTCATCTACTTGCAATTTAGCTGCCACTTATGCTCCTTTGTATAAATTTTATAATGACCGATTGATAAAATCTATCAATTGTTCTTTGACCCTCTGTTTTGAGAAGTTCACCTCTATCCCTAAATCCTCGACCAAAACTCGCAGTCCATCTATTTCTTTTGTATCTTGAGACAATACCACTGTAGAGCCTGTGAATTTATGTAAAGTCTCTTGAAGTTGGTTAATGTCACTTTCCTCAAGCTCACCTCTACTCTGTACAACCCCCTGATAAAGATTTGACTCTTTTTGCAATTGGGCGTTGAGTAATTTAACTATTATTGGGAGTAGATATAAACGCTTTTTTTCACCCAAAATTTTTATGAAATTGACCAAATGCGTATCTACTTTTTTATCCAATGCCAAAAGGACTAATTCAGTTTTTTTATCGTTATTGATAATAGGCGAATGCAATACCTCTTCTAGAGATGGCATATTGCAAATGGTCGTAGATAGATTTGAAAGTTCTGCAACATATTGTTTGAGTTTATCACCATCGCCACCTGCTGCTAAAAGTGCATTGGCATATCTTTGTGCTATTAGCTCTTCCATATATCACGCCACCTTTTTATTTAAGATTGAGATCACTTTTTTCTCATCGACCAAAATATCATCATTACCAATATTGTCGCCTAAAACCTCATTGATTGTCTCTTTTGCACTTTTGCGTGCCTCAAGATCGCTCTTTTCTTCAAATTGCTTTTCAAGATAGGCCAACTCTTGAAGGTTATCTTGCATAACTTTATCTGAAAGTATAATCGCCTCTTTCTTTGCATCAGCAATGATCTCTTTAGCTTTTTTTTCACTCTCCATGAGTTTCTTCTCTGCCTCTTTTTGAACCGCTGTTGCTTCCTGTAAACGCTTTTCTATCTCATCTAATTGTTTTGCGATTTGCTCTTTTCTGTTTTTGAAAAAATTACGAATTATATTTGCTGTCAGATAATAGAGCAAACTAGCAAAAATTGTAAAGTTAAAAACTCTTGCCCAAAAATCGGTATGCCTTCCTGTCATCTCAAAATATCTACCACCATCATGTCCACCTGCAGCCAAAAGAACTATTGGCAAACAAAATGCAATAATAATCATATAGCTTTTTTTCATCATGTCCCCTACAGTTTGCTAAATTTAGCTTTGAGTCCCTCTTTCAAAAGGGGCATTTGCGATAAAAGTGTATTTTTTAGACTTTGTTTTTCCACTACTAGTGTCTCTAAAAACTCTTGATATGTTTTTTCAAGCTCTTTTTGTTTTGTCTCAACTTTGCTAGAAGCAAGAAGTTTAGCTTCTTCAAATGCTTTTTGTTTAATTTGCATCGCTTCACTTTTGGCGCGATTAACCACTTCATCGGCTTTTGCGTGCAACTCGTCACTATTGCCTGTAAGTTTTTTTGTCGCTTCTAAATCTGCATTTATACTCTTCTCTCTTTGATCTATAAAAGTAAGTAGAGGTTTAAAAAGAAGGGTATTTAGAAGAAATATAAGAAGCAAAAAGACTACCAAGACAAACAACATCAAATTTGGATGAATATCAAGCATGTCAACTCCTGTAATAATTTCGAAGTAATTTTACCATTTTAGATTTAATACTTTGGTTAATTACTATCTCTTTTGTAACAATTGCAAGAATTTTTCAAATTCATCTCCATTGGCAAAAACAATCTCAAGTCTATTTGATTTGATTTTATATTTAAATGGCAGTATATCTTTTATAGTTTTCTCATGCGATACAAGAGAAAATTTTTGTAAATCTTTCTGAGGTGTCTCTTTTGTGGTAGCTTGATCATTTTTAAACCTACTCACCATCGCTTCGGTTTCTCTGACATTTAACTTTCGACCAACGATTGTATCAAAAGCTATTTTTTGCTTTTTTGCATCCAATCCAACAAGTATTTTTGCATGACCTTGTGTGATTTTTCCATCTACAACACCTTCTTGAACTTGCGGTATCAATGACAATAGTCTTAAAGTATTGGTGATTTGCGAACGGCTTTTATGGACTATATTAGAGAGTTCATCATGGGTGATTTGATGTACCTCAATAAGCTCTGAATATGATTTTGCTAACTCGATTGGATTGAGATTTTCCCTTTGGATGTTTTCAATAAGTGCCAATTCACGAAGTTTAACATCATCTATCTCAACTTGTACTACAATGGCTTTGATGGTTTCGATATCTACAAGCTTATGCGCCCTTAATCGTCTCTCCCCAGCTACGAGAAGATATCCATCATTTTTCTCTATGACAACTATTGGCTGCAAAAGCCCATGTTCTTTTATTGATGCCCCTAGCTCTTCTAATGCTTCATGGTCAAAATGCTTTCTTGGCTGATAGGGGTTGGGAGAAATTAAACTAACTTCTATCTCTTTTAGATGGGCGTTTTTTTGTCCTTCTGAAATAATAATCTCATTTTGGGCATAAACCTCATTCACCTCTTCTAAAATCGCTCCTAACCCTCTTCCTAGTGCCATATCAATTATCTCCCAACAATAACAGTAGCCAAATTCTCATACGCTAAGCTACCTTTAGAATTGGCGGCATACTCTCTTACGGGTTGTCCAAAGCTTGGACTCTCTGCAATTTTGATATTTCTAGGGACTACTATACATTCTTTGGATTTTTTAAATCTAAAGAGTTGGTCTTTGAAGTGGTAGACCAAGTCATCAAGTACCTGTTTTGATAGATTGTTTTGCGAGGAGTACATGGTTGGCAAAAATCCTTTGATTTTTAGCTTTGGATTGATAGTTTTTCGAAGCAAGCTCACTGTATTTAGAAGCTGTGCCAATCCTTCAAGTGCAAAAAATTCACACTGTATAGGGATAATAACCGAATCAGAAGCACTAAGTGCATTGATAGTAATAGGACCTAGGG
>OMKS01002782.1_pt1 | contig 14345 bp, 7 predicted proteins | sample 1674721 | NCBI WGS metagenome assembly OMKS01 (sample SAMN06264996, study PRJEB25208) | sediment metagenome | isolation source: hot spring sediment | place: USA: California | collected 2014-09-02
TCCTTTGCGGCCTGGGGGATGAAGATCGCCCGCTACAAAGTCCTCGAATTTCACCACCAAAATCGGCGTCCCGGCGTGGTCTATCTGAATGACGAGATATTGGGCAAACTCATCGATGACGATCATTTCGACAAACATGAAAATGCTTATCTGGAAGCGCTGCACGGCTGCGTCGAGAAACTCAAAGACCAGAACCACAAAATCATCACCCTGCGGTATTCGCGGCAGTTGCCCGTCAGGCAAATCGCCCAGCAATTATCGGTTTCGGCCAATGTCGTTTATAAGGCGATGGCAAAAATCCACTATATACTTCAGCAGTGTATTGAAAAGGCGACAGCCTCTTGAGGGTTGTTAATTATGCGGGTTCAGGACAAAATTCTGATTAATGAGTGGGTCTGCAAAGCCCTCGAAGGAACCATCTCCGAGGCGGAAAGCCAACGCCTTCAGGAGGCGCTTGTTGCGGAGCCGCAAGCCATTCGATATTATCAGTCTTGTATTCACGTCAATGCCGGACTGCAAAAAATCCAACCCCTGCTGGCCGATTCCTTCGCCATGAGTTTGTGCCTGGAAGAAATGGCCGAGTATGAGAAAAACGCCGAGGTGATCCACGTGGCCGAACCGGACGACGATACGCAGCGGACCCCCGTTCAGTTGGCTCCGGTCCCTGCTTCGGCGCGTCAAAACAGCCGTATGCTGCTCTATACGGCGATTCTTTCGACCGCGGCGCTGCTGCTGATGATGCTGTACGTCTATCACAATCCCCGGCCCATCCGCCAGGAAGTGGCGACCTTGATTGATTCACTGAATGCCGAGTGGGGCAATCCGGAACACGCCCTGCGAAACGGGCAACGGGTGATGACCGCCCAGGGACCGGCCGTGCTGAACCGCGGGATGGTCAAGCTGCTCTATGACGACGGTGTCGAGGTGGTGATCGAAGGCCCGGCCGAATATGAACTGCTCAGCTCGATGGAAATTGCGCTGCATGTCGGTCGTTTGTTTGCCTCTGTCTCGGATGCCGGCAAAGGGTTTACCGTCCGTACACAGAATACCCGCATCATCGATTTAGGCACGGAGTTCGGCGTCGCGGCCGATGCCGGCGGCAATACGGAATTGCACGTCTTCAAGGGCAAAACCGCCCTGATTGCCGGATTCGAACGTAAGCAAAAAGAAATTGTCGAAGTCAGCGCTCGCCAGGCCCGCCGTGTGGACGCCTTAAACGCCGATATCCGGGCGATTGAGCTGGCCGCGACCGGTTTTGCACGAGCCTTTGATTCGCGCAAAAGAACCGTCTGGCGGGGCGAGTCGGTTGTGGATCTGGCGTATGTGCTGGGCGGCGACCTGATCCCGATGGGCGCCGATGAGGCCGTCCTGGCTCGTCTGCCGGAAACGAGATGGCTCAAGCCGCAGCAAGATGAGCTGGGACCCGGCATCTTTCAGCCCATCGCGGACAACCCGTTTGTCAATGGTATCTTTTTGCCCAACGGCGTGGACGGTCCGATTGCTGTTTCGACGGACGCGCAATTGCGCTGGGAGGCGCCGTTGTCTCCGGTTCGTCAAAAAATCAGCTTTCTGCGGTTTGACATCCGCTCGCTCAGCGGCGATCCGTCCGGCGCCGTCCTGCGTCTGAACGTTCGGGATATGGTCGGCGTCGGCAAACCGATTGCCGTTTACGGACTGGTTCAGGATGACCTCGATGAATGGTCCGAAGCTCAGTTAAGCTATCGTAACGCCCCCGGTTTGCGCGATGCGCCGCTCGGTCGTTATGCCTTGGATCCGACGGTTTTGCAGCGGCTGGGGACGATCACGTTCAGCGGGTCGGGGGCGCATTACTCGGATCCGGACAGGCTCTTTCTGGATGACTTTGTCCGGCGCGACGCCAACGGCCTGCTGACACTGGCGCTGCTGTGTGAAGACAGTGATCTGTCGGCCGAATGGCGTTTTGTCTCCAAAGAAGGCGACCCGTCGCAAGCGCCGGCGCTGATTTTTCCCCATGCCGAAAACGGCCCGGTGGAGATCACCACCGCCCATGGAAACGGCGCCGATACCTATGCCGCCCATGACAACCATCACAAGGTGATCACAACGGAAAAAACCCACGGTGCGGAAACTGCCGTCCGTGTGCGGAATTACTGGAAGGAAACGATTCTGATCACCAACGCCGGCACGGTCGCGTTTGACGCGGCCGACGGCGGCGAAACCTGCACCTTTTCGCTGAATCAGCGGCCGGTCGGAACCGCGGCCAATCCCGCCGTCGCAATGCGGGCCAACGCCGGCGCGACCTTTGACCTGCACCAGATGCAGCGCTACGTGCCGGAGAATCGGCCGCCTCGCCGCTTTACGGCGGTGTGCGGCGTACCCGAAAAGATGGCCGATTATTCAACCGTCTATCGCGACGGCTATGTGCCGAGCGTCAATGTATATGTGCTCGTCGATGGCCGTCTTCGCTTCAGTCGCACCGATGTCAACCCGACGCGGGAGCCGGAGCGGATTCGGCTGGAACTGACGCCGGACGATCGTTATCTGACGCTGGTGGTCACCAGTGCGACCGAACAAAAAACGCCGTTTGACTGGTGTCTGTTTGTCAGACCCCGAATTCTGTTTGAATAATATTTTCACGGACGATTTTAAGGAGAAGAACATGATACCGAAAAAAAACAGTAAAAAAGGCTTTACCCTGATCGAACTGCTGGTCGTCATTGCCATTATCGCATTGCTGATGTCGATTGTCACCCCGGCAATGCGCAAGGCCAAAGAGTACGCCCGCAAGATTATGTGCCAGTCCAACTACAAACAATTGGGCCTGGCACTCGGCTCGTACGAGGCTCACACCGGTTATAATTTCCGAAATTACAAATCCGCCTTTGATGTAGATGATTTGTCACGCCACTGGTTTTGGTATAATGGCACTGGCGACTATGCGCACGAAGCGGCGCCCTATGCCATCCGGCATTTGAGAAATTCCGGCGTGCTGTCTTCCTCTGAAGTTCTTTTTTGTCCGGGCGTCAGGAACCTGTCATTTGACCAAAACTATCCGGCCAGCAAAGTGGCTGCGGGAGATTATACGCCTCAGAACACCGATCATATCTATGCCAGCGTGGAAAACGGCGCGTTGCCTTCAAACGACAGGCCGTTGTTCTGGAGTACACATACGTGGCTTTGGAAAAAAGAGATTCGCGATAATGTGGTTTCTATCAACAATATGTCCAGCGGTGCGATGATGTGCGATATGACCGATGGAGCGTGGGAATTTGCTGCGGCGACCAATTCTACATTTCGAAATTTCTTTAATGCCGTCGGCGTTTCCCGAATGTTTCAGCATGCCAATGTTTTAATGAACGATATGAGTGTTAAGAATCCGACCGATAAAGATGAAGAATTGGTTCAATGGCTATGGAATTCGGATCGCTGGGCGGGTATGGGGTATTGACGCGGCGTTGAGTAATTTTAATACCGGTAATGAGTTGCCGTTTCTGAATAAAACGGTCAAATGTCAATTTTTTTCGGAGGTGAATTATGATGAGTCGAAAGTGGTTAGCAGCAGGGTGTATGATGGTGTGTCTGGCGCTGATGACGCCGTCGGCCTCGGCAGAGGTTACCGACCCGAACATCATCACGGGGGTCATTCAGGTCAACAGCACCCGACCGGATGCGCCTGTTCTTGTCAATGGCGGGCTGACGGAAGGGGCAAAGATTTTCGTGGATCGCGACAATTTCTTCTACGGCGATGTAGGCGCCTTTGAGGGACTGGACTACATCCAGACCGTGATGGACGATAAAACCAACGCCAACGTGGAGTATCATGTCATCATCAACAAACCGGGGACGTTGTTTTTGTTTGTCGATAATCGCGTCGGAAACGGTGAAGCGTCAGATCCCCCCGTTCTGGGTGAAGGGGTGATGGATTGGGCGATTGAGATGGGCTTTGAAGTCAGTCCTTTTGCCATCAACTTCAGCGAGCCGGCCACGGCATATGCACTGCCGGTCAGCGGCGATCCCAATACCATTGTGTTGGGTCCCCAGAACGACGGCAGCAGCCGTGCGATGTACACTATCGCTGCGGCGCCGGCTGGCTGGAATTTCCCCCCCGTCGTAGAAGGCGTGCCCTCTTCGGCGCAGGTTGCTCCGGGAGAGACGCTCGAAATCAATGCCACCGTTAGCGATGATGGATTCCCGGATCCGCCGGCGGCGGTAACCGTTCAGTGGACGGTTGAGGCTGCCCCAAGTGAGGCGGTTGTTACCTTTGATCCCGATGCGTATTCGCCGCAGGTGGAAATCGGTTTCTCTGAGTTAGGCGAATACACCCTTAAATTGACTGCGGATGACGGCGACAAAGCGACTGAAAAGATCATTCAGGTTGCGGTTCAGATACCCGAATTTGCCGTTGCGGCGACCGACTGGATTGAGGCCTGTAACGATATTGATAAAGGGCCGAGTTCATATCACAAGCCGACTAAGTATATGTATGTTCGAAACCACAGCGCTCCAAGACGCCGCATTCAGTTTATCAGCTACGATATATCTGAGCTGAAGCAGGAAGGCAAGGTATTTGCCAATACGTATCTGACATTGAGGCGATATAAAGGGCATAACCATACAGTGATTTCTGTTTATGGTATTACGGAAGATTTTGAGATGTTGAATCTGAGCGGGAATAGCTGGAACACATTGCCGGGTCTGCAAAATACTCCGGCGCCGCCTATGGCGTGGCCTATTGCGCCGGAGACGCATCTTGATTTTTCAAAGCTCTCCAATCTTTTGTTGGAGCATGGACCTAATATCCCAAGCGGTTGGTCCGATACCCAGATATCAGCTGGATTGGATGAGTTTCTGAATGCGGATACAAACAATACGATTTTGCTGATGTTTGTAACGTTCTCTCCGGAAGATGCGGACCTTGAAATCTATGCCAGAGATCAAGGTGATTCCCACCCCGATACCGGTTTGGGCGGAATCCAGATTCGCGGCAATATGATGGCTCAGACCTGGGCGAGTAATCCGTCGCCGGCCATTAACGCCAATGCCACACAAATGCTCAGCACACTGAGTTGGAGCAATCCGCCGGCTGTTGGAGAGCTGACCTATGATGTGTATATCGGGACCGGCGAACCCAACTACGCCGAGCCGGATTATGGGTATGACGTGCTGGCAACCGGTGTAACGGGCAATTCAGTGCCCCTGAACGGCTATCCGCTGGAAGTCAACACGACCTATTACTGGATCGTGGATGCCTATGACAGCGGAACCGAAACACTGACCCGAGGTTACGTGTGGAGCTTTACCGTGCTCGACAACCTGGCCCCGACGGTGACCGTGACGGAGCCGGTGCAGTATATCTGGCTGAACAATGCCGGCGATCCGGAATCGGCGACGGTCGTGTTTGAGGCCGTGGGCGAAGATGACGGTATCCCCGGTCCGCTGACGTATCTGTGGGAACAGATTGGCGCCGAGCCGGCCGAGGTGGTCATTGACCCCAACGATGTCGATACGATCACGCTGGTTTTGCCTGAAACGGGGACCTATGATTTCAGTGTAACCGTCAGTGACGGCGAATTGACCGCGACCACGGGAGCGCAAGTGTTTGTGGGCCAAACGCCGTGCGAAGCGGCGCAGGCCAAGCCGGATTATGTGCAGAACCCGGCCGATTTCAACAATGATTGTTTCGTGGATTTGTCGGACTTCGCCTTCTTTGCGGCACAGTGGCTGGAGTGCAATCCTGCTATGGATGCTCCCTGTCACTAAGTGCGTTAAACAACGGCAAGTACTCAGTTGGCCGTTCGTGTGATGTTTTTCGGCAGTCGGGGAGATTTTTCCCGGCTGCCGTTTTTTGAGTCTTGTCAATGTATAGGGAAGATCAATACATTTCAGGGAGAGTACACAATGACCGGAAAAGTCATCGTTCAGCAATCGTCTCGGCTTATTGGATGGGTGCTGCTTTGCGGCGTGTTGACATCGTGTTCAGCCGAACATCGGGCGTTGAGGGATATCGCTCGGCTTGACAAGCAGGCCGCGGTCGGTCTGCCGGCCCACTCCGAGATATTGGCCAAAATGACGCTGGCCAATCGGTATTTTATGGACAAGTGGCCCGATCCGGGAGAGCCGATTGTGACCGACCGCCGGCGTCCGAGCAATATCTGGACGCGCGCGACGTATTATGAGGGACTGATGGCCTTCTATGAAATCAACCCCCGTCCGGAATTTTATGATTATGCCGTTGCCTGGGGCGAGGCGCATAACTGGGAGCTGGGTTACGGCGGCTGGCAGAGTCGAAACGCCGACAATCAATGCTGCGGCCAGACCTATATCGACCTGTACCGAATCGATCCGCAGCCCGAACGTATTGCTCATATCCAGAGGAGCATCGATGCAATGGTCAACAGCGAGAAGGCCGACGACTGGTGGTGGATCGACGCTCTCCAGATGGCGATGCCTGTGTTTGCACGGTTTGGCGTGTTGTACGACGATGACCGCTATTTCGAAAAAATGTACGACCTCTATATCTTTACCAAAGAAAAGCACGGCGGCAACGGCCTGTACAATCCTCAAGAAGGCCTCTGGTGGCGCGATAAAGACTTTGTTCCGCCGTACACAACCCCCGGCGGCAAAAACTGCTACTGGTCGCGCGGCAATGGCTGGGTGTTTGCGGCCTTGGTACGTGTACTGGATATGGTGCCGCCGGATGCGCCGCACCGCGACGAATACATCAACACCTTCAAGGAAATGGCCGAGGCGCTGCTGCCGATCCAGCGGGACGACGGCTTCTGGAATGTGAGCCTGGTCGATCCAGCCCATTACGGCGGCAAAGAAACAAGCGGCACGGCCTTTTTTGTCTATGGGTTTGCCTGGGGCGTACGCAAGGGGCTGCTCGACGAAGCGAGATTTTTGCCGGCGGCGATCCGAGGCTGGAACGGATTGGCCCAAGATGCGCTGCATCCCAACGGTTTTTTAGGCTACGTTCAGAGCACCGGTAAACAGCCCAGCGACGGCCAGCCGGTGACCTACGACAGCGTTCCCAATTTTGAAGATTACGGCCTGGGCGCGTTTCTGCTGGCCGGGGCGGAAATGGCCAAACTGGCACAATTGCCGCAGGGCCAATGACTTTTCGGGTTGCTCAGGCGACGGTGAGTGGATAGACTTAATGCGTGTAAGGGACGAGAGTATGGCAGTGTGGGTGTTCTGAGAGGCGCTCAATGAACATTATCGGCTTTCATCCGCTGGATATCCTGATCATCGTCGCCTATCTGTTGATCATCACCTATATCGGCCGGAGGATCGCCGAAAAGATTCACACCGAGCAGGATTTTTTTCTGGCCGGGCGCTCGATGAACAAGTTTTTCCAGTTCTTTTTGAACATGGGCATTCTCAGCGACGCCAACAGCGCCGTTCGCACCGCCAGTTTTACTTTCAACAAGGGCCTGGGCGGCGTCTGGCTGATGCTCATCGGCGTCTTTACCGGCCCGTACTATTGGTTTATGGCCGGCTGGTTCAGACGGGTTCGGCTGGTCACGATGGCCGAGTTGTTCGAAGAGCGGTTCAAAAGCAAAATTCTGCCCTCGATTTACGCTGTGGTGGGCATCTGGCTGAGCATCCTGATTATGGGCGTCGGCTACAGGGCGTCGCTGCGCACCTTTCAGGCGATGACCATCAAGCCCGTCGAGCGATGTACCGAGGCCGAACGGCATTCGCTTCAACAGTATGACGCCTACCGCCGACTTGATGCACTGTACAAAAGCGGCCGGCTTGAAGCGGCGCAACTGACCGAATACCGCATACTGGACAATTTGTACAAACAGGGACGAATCGCCGCCTATATATCTTACACCCAACCGTTCTGGTTTTATCTGGTTTATACGGTTTTTGTCGGGTTGTATATCATTCTGGGCGGGCTGAAGGCCGCCGCCATGACCGATACGATTCAGGGGGCGCTGATTATTGTTTTTTCGGTCATTTTGATTCCGCTGTCGCTGGTGCGGCTGGGAGGCTGGGACGAATTTGCCGCGCGGATTCCCGACGAGATGCTGTTCGTCTTTGGTTCCGGCGGCAACGAGTTTGCCTGGAATTCCATCGCGGCGCTGGCGGTCTTGACCATCGTGGGTATCACCGGCCATCAGGGCAATATGAGTATGTACGGGGCGGCCCGCGACGAATTAACCGCCCGCATCGCCAGCATCGGCGGCGCCTACACCAAACGGCTGCTGACGATTGTCTGGGCGCTGTGCGGGCTGTTTGCCTATGCGCTGTTTGCCGATTCCATCTCCGACCCCGACGCGGCCTGGGGCATCCTCAGCCACAACCTGCTCGGCCCCGGACTGCGGGGGGTGATGGTCGCCGGCATTCTGGCGGCCAATATGTCCACGCTCGATGCGGTGTGCGTCTATTTGTCCGCGCTGTTCGTCCGCCATCTGTATAAGCCGATGGTCCCCGGCAAAAGCCAGCGCCACTACATCAATGTGTCCCGGCTGGCGATTGTGGGGTTTTTGCTGCTGGGGATCTATGTGTCGGTGTCGATGATCAGTATCATTCATCTGATCAAGGCGCTGCCGTCGGTCAATATCATTTTCGGAGCGCCGGTGCTGCTGCTGCTGTTCTGGAAGCGGCTGACGCTCAAGGCCGTCTATGTGCAGGTCGTTGTCTGTACGATTGTGCTGGCGATTTTGCCTGAGTTTTTACCGATTCTGCCGTCTGTTCGTTATGCGCCGCAACTGACGCAGAAAACCCATGAACATACGCTGGTCTATCCGGTACAGGCCTCGGCTGATGACGTGGCCGACGGCCTTGCCGAGCAGGTCGGACAGCACATTGAAAAGCCGGTCATTGTCCCGGCGGCGCCGATCTATTTTGACGCCGTGGCCCGAACCGACCCGACTGATCTCGATGCGCCGATGACCGGAATCGGCCGACTGCATACGGAACTGGTCATTGCGCGATGCCTTGGTTTTGATTTACAGGCTTTCACACCGTCGGGATTGCTGACGCTGCGCTATCTGGTTGCCCTGGCGCTGCCGTTTGTGCTGCTGATTCCGATTAGTCTGCTCACGCATGACAAAGGGCTGGAAAAGACGATCGCCTGTTTTTATGCGAAGATGAAAACGCCCGTGGATCCCGACCCCCAAAAGGACGCTGAGCAGGTGCAACAAAGCTTCGCCGACCCGACGCGCTTCGATCACACCAAACTGTTCGCGCGTTCCGACTGGGAATTCTGCAAATGGACCCGAACCGACGTCGTCGGTTTTTTGATCAGCGTCGGCGTTACGCTGGGGATGATCGTTCTGTTCTGGGGACTGATTCGCATCATTGCCTGACGCGGAAGCCGTTCAATCGCATGCGACCGCCTCAATTGCCGGACCGCTGATGCGCAGATAGTCGATATTGGCCAGTCCTTCGCCGCCGACCGCCTCAAGCCGCACCTCTTTTACCCCCGAACTGAGAAGGAACCCCACCGATATCTCGTTCCAGTTGTCCCATGCCCCGGTGCCGGGGAAGCTGATTGACGGAACGATGACGGAATCGTTGATGATCAGTTTGGCCGGTCGGTCGCCGGAAGCGTTGGCATACCGCCAGCGAAACATATACGATCCATCTTCTGTGATACGGACTTTCCAGTCGATGCCGTTGCCGGCCGCGTTTGTGGTATCGCTGAATCCGGCGCCGGTGAAACCGGGATGTTTGCCCAAATCCACGATTCCGTCAACGCCGCAAAAACCGGTCGCATTTTCCTGAAGAATCAAACCTGCCGCTCCCGCCGCCGGCTGGGCGCATCCCTCGCTCGACGGCCCGGATTCATTGCCGTTCATATCCGTCGCCCGAACCACATAATAGTAAAATGTGCCGTTCACGACATCGGTATCCGTATAGCCCGGCAGCGCCAGCGGCGATGCATTCAGCCGCTGATAGTCCGTTCCCGACGCCGTGGTGCGATAGACCCAGTAGCCCGCCAGATCCGGTTCCTCATTGGCCGTCCAGTTCAGGCGGACTTGTCCGTTTTGACCCAGCGCCCATACGTTTTGCGGCGCTTCGGGCGGCGTTAAATCCGACGGCATGCGATACCAGTTGTCCGCAAAGAGCGCAAATTCAATATAATTGATCACACCGTCGTCGTTGTAATCCGCATCGAAAATGTCGTCCTCTGTCAGCCAGTACCATACGAGCGTCAGCAAATCCGCTTCATCGACCAGCCCGTTCAAATCAAAATCGCCGTAGAGTCCGAACAGCCAGTGCGGCGGATATCCCTCTTTGCCGTCGGCCCCTGCGCCATATTGGACGATGACGGGAACCGTTCGGGTCGGATCCAGGTTATAGTCATACGGCGGCATAAATACCGTGTCCGTGCCGGGATCGATTTGGCCGGTGCAGTCCTCAAAGAGGTTATCAGATGCGGAGATCTTGCCGTAATCGGCCGGCGGCTCGCCGGCGATATAAACATAATACGGATCGTTGATTTGCCGGAAGTAGTTGTTTTCGATGAGGCATTCGGCCTTGATTCGCGAACGCACACCATACAGATTGCCCGGACAGTCGTAAAAATTATTATAGAGATGTACCTTGCCGAATCGAACCGACGGGATCCGCTGCCAGCAAAGGGCGCCGAACCAGTTGTGATGAAACGTCACGCGAAGCTTGCCATAGTCGCTTGTATGGCTGTCGCTGGCGCCGATCAGACTGACGCGATTGTTGTTATAGCCCGGTCCTGTAAAATAAAATCGGCACCACGAGACGGTAACGTTATCCGACTCGCGCGTAATATCAAGCAGGCCGTCGGTGCAGTCATAGAACGTACATCGGGTCACGATCACATCGGTAATTTTTTCTTTGATGCTGACGCCGTCGCCTTCGCCCCAGTCGTAAGGATTGGTGATATTCAGCCGCTCAATGATGACGTTGGATACGCCGTTCTTGAAGCCGATCTGGCCGATAATCGTCGGCGAGGAATCAATGCCGCGAAGGGTTTTGTTGGCGCGCAGCGACACCTTCCCGCCGACCGATTCGAGGTTGATCGTTCCTTTGACCTGAACGATATAGGGCGTGCCCGCCGTTTCGACATAACTTTTGAAAAGCGCCGCCGCATTGGTCTGGCTGCCGTCAATCGTGATGACTTGACCGCCCGCGCCGCCGGTCGTCTGACGTCCGAATCCATCGGCTCGAACAACGGCGGACATACACATCACAATCAACGGCAATAGCAATAATTGTTTCACGTTTAAGTCTCCTGTATGAAGTTCATTTCAGAATGATATTCAGGGCGTCATCAGCCACTGTTCGGCAAATGTGGAAAATTCCACCCCGTTAATCAGGCAATCAGCGTTTCTGTCCAGGCCGCCGGCACGATCGCAGTCGTATTGCAGCCAGAATTCGGTAAACAGGGATAAGTCCTCCGCGTTGACGACTCCATCGCCGTTCAAATCGCCGTAGCGCCACGGCCGGGCCAGTCGGTCGTCGGGAATGCGTTCTTTGCCAAAGGCGTCCGAGGCCCAATAGACGCCCAACTCGTCATTCTCGCCGAGATCAAACCACTCGAGGCGAATCGGGTGCAGCCCGGCGGTGAGCAGAATCCCGCCGGACGATTCCTTCAGCCCGAACGCGCCGTCATTGTCCACCACTTCCGTCGTCCCGATAAACAGCCGGCTGCCGCCGGTTGATTCCGTTATGAAGAGGTACCAACCGTCCGCCGGAATGTCGATGAGGCCCTCAAAAACACATCCCAACCCGTTGTTGGGGTCCGCCATCTCTCCCGGATCAAAGTTAGCGACAGCGCCTTGCGCGATCGGTGTCAGCGCCTCAAAGTCCGGCAGAAAAGTCCACTGCCCCTCATAATACCGACACAACAGCCCCGGGCCGATGGTTTCGACCGCCACCGGCGCTCGCGCCGGTCGAATCTCCGCAAAACAAATCGCCGCCTGCGAACCGCCCGGCCCCTGGGCAATCGTCAGCCGACCGTCGGTTACCTGAACCACAGTCGTGTATTCATCGTAATCCCACAGCAACGCGCCGTCCGGATCGACGGCGACAACGCCTTCGATGCTTATCGTATTATTGCGATACACATTATTGGCCGGCGTGATGTTCCGCGGATCGCCCGGATCGCCGCACATCAGCGTAACGTGATACAGTCCGTTCGGCACGGCGATTTGCCAGTATCGACTGCCGTTGTCCATAGTGATCAGGCCGTTGCGGCGAAGATCCTGATCGACCGGGACTTGCGATGCCTCATCTTTGTAACTGGTCGTCAGCCGCCACAAGGCGTTGGCGGTATTCGCGGCGTTCCATCCGTAGCTGTAGCCGTTGCCCCGATCGCCGAAGACGTATCCGTAGTCAGACAAATACCCTTGTGTTTCCGGCCTGCCGGCGGGCAGAAAGTTGACGCGAATGGCGCCGTGTCCCGCATCATTATGAAATCCGCCCGGTCCGGCCTGAGCCGTGACTTTTGCCGGGACATCCGCGGCCTTGTCGGCCGTGTACGCATAGGGCGGAACAAAGTCGTGATCCTGAGCAATCGTATAGCCCGTTGTTTGATCCAGAATGTTGCCGCTGACCTGTACCCGTCCGCCGTTCTCGCCGTAGTAGGGGGATTTGCTTTGCTGAAAGTAGGTGTGTTCAAGCAGGATCCGAGTATCGGTGCGGGCGTTCATACAGTAGCTGCGCACCCCCAGAAAGTAGCAGTTAAAAACGTGGAGATCAGCACGGGACGAAGCGGTGTTGCGCTGCACCGTATTGTTAAACCAGCAGTGATGAAAGGTGTATTTGCCGATATGCAGCGGGTTTTCACGTCCGTCGGCAATAGAGGCCTTGTTGTGATAGCTGAAGATCGTCCGGGACACGGTCACATAGCCGGACGCATAGGTCATATCCAGCAGCCCGTCGCCGGCCCGCGACAGATGACAGCGGTCGATCCATACATGATGGGCATTTCGCAGCGCAATGGCGTCATAGTCGTTGACTTTGCCGTCATAATCGCCCATCATATGATAATCGCGGATCGTCAGATTTTTGATGATGATGTTGCTGACGCCGTTGAGATTCAGTCCCTGATTGATGATGGCCGCGTCATTGCCCAGGCCGATGAGGGTTTTGTTGCTTTTGACGTTGATCCGGCCCGGCGTCGGCGAGGCAATGTGTCCTTTGACCTGAACGATATACGGCGCCGTCTGCGTTAGGTAATAGTCCAGATCCGACAGGGTTTCAACAGTAACCGCCCGGCCTCCTGCGCCGCCGGTCGTTCCCCCGGCCAGATAATGAATCCCCTGGCCGTCCATCGCCGCAAACCCGACCGGCCCGCCGGCGAGGGTATTGCCCGCGGCGATTAAAACCAGCAAGGCACAGAAAGAAAAAACCAACCGTCTCTTGTGCTTGCAGACCGATGACATCACATCACCCCCATTGTCTTGTCCATAGCCGTTCTCCGCATTCGAAAAGCAATGGCCCTTGTCCCCGATTTCAACTCCGCAGTAAAAGACCATTTTTTCTGACGTTCAGGGCGGGCCGCACATACCCTCGCATCCCTTGGAATTATAGCAAAATCAGTCGAGCAAAGGAAACGGAACTTACGGTACACAAAAACTTTGCGCAAAATTAGCGTTTCCTTTGCACGAAAGTTATCCTCACATCGGTTGCGGTGTATTCCGGTTCATTGATGCCTTCGCGACGCATACCGTGTCAATCCCGGCGAAATTATCGGACGAGCGGGGTGAGGATCCGGTGTCAACAAGCGGACCCAATCAGTCTTGATTATGCAACTATCGGACACAGGGGGAGATAGAGAATTTATAGACTTGACAGAATAACGGTCGTTTAGTATAATAACAACGTTATTTTCGGATTGTTAACCAGCGGGAAAATCTTCAAATCGAAAGGGGCCGGCCTATGTGGATGCGTACGGTACTGGCAGCGGGGGTGTTGCTGACGGCGATGGTGGTGCTGAGCGGCTGTTTTGCGGCTCAGGCCGAAGATCTCAACGCCTTTTTGGCGCCGGACGAAGCCGATATTACGGGCGAGGATTACATTATCCAGCCGCCTGACCGAATCACGGTGGTCGCCAGCGATGTTCCCGAGTTGCGCGATAGCGGCACGCAACTGGGACAAACCCAGGAAATCCGACCCGACGGGATGATTTCCTATGAAAAAATCGGCGAGATTCCCGTGGCCGGAAAAACGCCGCGGCAAGTGGCCGAATTGATTGCCCAGCGCCTCAGCGATCTGTACAAACTGACCGGCGACTATCCCATTGATGTCCGTGTCAACAACCAGAGCAAACTGTATTATGTGCTCGGTCAGGTCCGCCAGCCCGGCGCTAAAATCTTTACCGGTCGCGAAACGACGCTCTCGGCGCTGGCCAAGGCCATTCCGACCGATTA
>OMKS01002783.1_pt1 | contig 14339 bp, 11 predicted proteins | sample 1674721 | NCBI WGS metagenome assembly OMKS01 (sample SAMN06264996, study PRJEB25208) | sediment metagenome | isolation source: hot spring sediment | place: USA: California | collected 2014-09-02
CGGCGCCCAGGGTGCTGTAGAGCATTCCCCGCTCGGCATCGGTGCTCCGCTCAAGCACGACGGCGCCGGCGCCGTCGCCAAAGAGGATGCAACTGGTTCGGTCGGTCCAGTTGGTGATCTTGGTGAGCGTCTCGGCGCCGACAATCAGGGCGTTCTTCAGACGGCCGGTCTCGATGAACTGTTGAGCAATATAAAGGCTGTAGACGAATCCGCTGCACGCGGCGCCCACATCAAAGACGAAGGCGTTCGTGGCGCGCAGGGCGCTCTGCACAAAACACGCGGTCGAGGGAAAGACCATCTCCGGAGTGATGGTGGCGACGATGATCATCTCGACGTCGGCGGGGTCCAGGGAGGCCTCGTCAAGGGCCCTGCGGGCGGCTTCGGTGGCCAGTTGAGCCGTGGTCTCGCTGTCGGAACTGATGTGCCGCGTCTTGATGCCGGTGCGGGTGGTGATCCACTCGTCGGAGGTATCGACCATTCTGGCGAGGTCATCGTTGGTGATGGTCTTGGGGGGCGCAAACGACCCATGGCCCGTGATGACTGCTCGGTAGGCAATAGGCCGGTCACTGGCTGGTCTGATCATCCGGTGTCCTTACACTGGCGGCGGCCAGGTACTCCACGACCCTGTCGTTGATGCGCGCGATATGGAACTTCTTAGCGGCCATGATGGCGTTCTTGATGGTTCGGCTCTTGCTGGTGCCGTGGCAGATAATGGCGGTTCCATTGACGCCGAGCAGGGGGGCGCCGCCGTACTCATTGTAGTCGTACTTCTGGTAGATTCGCATCATGACCGGCTTGAACTTCATGGCCAGGCGGAGCTTCTCCTGCATGAGTTCGTGCTTGATGGCCGAGAACAGGCAATCCACGACGCCTTCGGTGAGCTTGAGGACGACATTCCCGACGAATCCGTCGCAGACGGCCACATCGCAGACGCCGCGGAAGATCTCACGGCCTTCGACATTACCGACGAAGTTGATTTTCTTGTCGGCTCGCATGAGTTCGCGGGTCTTCTTGACGATTTCGTTGCCCTTGGCGTCTTCCTGGCCGATGCTCAGCAGGCCAACGCGGGGATTCTCGATGCCGAGCACATGCTTGGAATAGGAGCGCGCCATGATAGCGTACTGATAGAGGTTGATGGGCTTGCAGGCGATGTTGGCGCCGACGTCGCAGATGGTGATCGGACCGTGCATCGAGGGAAAGACGACGGCGATTCCAGGCCTGTTGACACCCTCGAGGTTGCGCATCCGCATCTGAAAGGCCGCGACGCAGGCGCCGGTGTTGCCCGCGGAAATGACGGCGTCGGCCTGGTCCCGCTTGACGAGCTTGGCGGCCACGGCGATGGAGCTTTTGGGCTTTCTTCGGAGACTGTCGATGGGCGTCTCGTCCATGCCGATGTTCTCCGGGGCGTGGACGATGCTGATGACGTCTCTGTAGCGGGCCTTGGCGGACACCTGCGCGCCGATAACGTCCTCGATACCCACAAGAATGAGGCGGTCTTCCGGCGCCAGCAAATCGACAGCTTCGATCGCCCCGGCGATGATTTCGTCGGGTGCATTGTCGCCACCCATGGCGTCAATTGCGATGCGCATAGTGTCAGCTTTCGTCCTTGCTCAGGTCGAGGGTGATGTTGGGGTTGACGTAGCCGCAGTTGCGACAGGCGGCATGAGGCAGCTTGGCCTGGCCGCACTTTTTACAGATCGCGTAGTTGACGGGCTTGACCCTGTGATGAGCCCGGCGTGTACGGGTACGGCTCTTGCTGGTTTTCTTTGTTGGTAGCATGACGGTCCTGTTCCAGAAAATTGGTGTAGACTGATAGCCCACGGAAAATGCTAAAACACAGCTTAATAGTTGAACGGGCCGGGGTTGTCAAGCGAAAATTTGATTGCCGTGCCCCCGGGTGTGACCCAAGGAAGGCCGGTTGGGCATCGGCGGCCGTGGGGCACACGCGAGCCGGGACGGTTCCGGGCGGAAAGTCGGCCCGGTTCGCAGATTGTGTTGGATGTGCCCGGCGAATCGAGTATGATTTAAGTTACTTTTCCAGTGGTTTTTGCTTGCGGTTGTGGCGCGGGTGGTGTAGGATCATAGCGCATTACGAACGGCGTGGTCTGTGGGTGTGCTCTTATGGCTCGGAATCGCGGCAAAAAGGCATTGTACGAGGTTATCGGCAAGAGCAAGATGCAGCCGGCCGGCGCGAAGGTCGAGCCGCTGCACCCGGAGCCTGAACCGGCGAAAGCCGAGGTGGAGCCTTCGCCGCCCCAGCCGGCGGAACAGGCGCCCGAGCCGACGGTGAACGTCGAGACGGAGCCGACGGTCGAACACGAGCCCGAAGACCAGCTCGTCAAGACCGAGATCGAGGCCGCCGCCGGACACGGCGGTGTCCGCTGGCGCAAGAGACCGCGTGCTGTCCAGGTCCATGCCGGTCGTATTGAGTTCTCGGTGCCGTATCAGGCGGCCGTGGCGGTCGTTTTGGTGCTGGTTTTGGCTGTGGTCGGGTCGTACCGCCTGGGTCAGCGATCCGGCGTAAGTCGTCCACCGGATGCCGCGGGCGATTCCCGACGAACAGGTGGCGCTGCGGGCGTCGCCGGGGTCCAGGATACCCCAACAGGCGCTGTGGGACCGCAGCCGGTCAGGCCGATGGAGCCTGTTACGGCCGCAGGGCCAACCGTTTCCGACGTGGCCGGTTCGGCGACAACGGCGGCTGTGGCATCGACAGGTTCGAATCGGATTGTTATTCAGACGTTCCCGCGCAAGGAGGACCTTGTGCCGGTTCAGCAGTACTTTGCGTCGAAAGGGATCGCGACGGAGATTCGCAAGATCCGCGACAGGTACTATCTGGTGACGACGAATAAGTATGATAACCCGGGCAAACCCGGTTCCGATGGCTACGCGGCTCGCGCCAGGATCATCGAGATTGGCGCCGGCTATAAGGCCCCGGAAGGTTTTGAGAGCTTTGCGCCGAGGCTTTTCAGCGATGCCTACGGCATGAAACTGGATGATTAGTTCAGGAGTCTGTATCGATGAGTGTGGATCGTTCGTTAAAGGTTAAGGGGGCCCTGTCCCGGCATCGCAATGTCCTCAGTCGGGCCGAGCGCGTTGAGGTGCTCAAGGACGAGGATCGCTGGACCGAGGGCGGAACCCCGTTGGGGCTTCCGAAAGTGGCCCATCGCAAGGTGCACGCCGGCAAGAAGGTCAAGGAAGATAAGCCTGAGGGCGAAGCCGCGGCCGCAGCACCGCCCGCTCCCGCCGCCAAGTAGCCCCGGCACAGGGGGGTGACCGTGAAGACACAGCCGCCCGGCTGTGCATAGAGCCAGCGGGCGGCTTTTTCCATGCGCAGCGAAAGGGGACCGGTTATGGAGTGCCGGACATTGACTGCAAGAGCCGTTCTGCTGGTACTGTGGGGGATTTGGGTAATGTCGGTAGATTGTCTTGGGCGAGGACAACCGATCTGGCCGGGGCAGACTTGGGAGCAGGCGGCACCGGAGGATGTGGGGATGGATGCCGCTTGCCTGGCCAAGGCGAGGGATTTCGCGATGAGCGGGGGCGGTTCGGGGATGGTGATCAGGCAAGGTCGGTGCGTAATGACCTGGGGCGACCAGCAGCAACGATATGACCTCAAGTCGTCCACCAAGGCGATTGGGGTTACGGCCGTTGGATTGGCCCTGGCTGATGGCAAGTTCGCAAGCCTCCATGACCGGGCTCGGATGTACCATCCGCAACTGGGGGCCGAGCCAGCGGGTCTCAGCAGGCAGTGGCTCGACAAGATCACCCTCTTTCACTTGGCGACCCAGACCGCCGGTTTCGACAAGGCAGGGGGGTACACGGAGCTACTCTTCGAGCCGGGAACCCAGTGGTCGTACAGCGATGGGGGCCCCAACTGGCTGGCGGAGTGCGTTACTCTGGTTTATGGGCGGGATCTGGATGAGTTGATGTTCGAACGGGTCTTCGGTCCTATCGGCATCGGGCGTCAGGACCTGACTTGGCGAGCCAACTCCTACCGGGAAAAACAGATAAACGGGGTAATGCGACGTGAGTTCGGGTCGGGAATCAGTGCGAATGTAGGTGCTATGGCAAGGATAGGGTATTTGTATCTGCGGGGCGGCCGATGGGGCCGGCAGCAGATCATACCTTCGTGGTTTGTCGATGCTGCCAGGGTAACACCGAAGGAAGTCCGGGGGCTCAAGGTGGTCCGGCCGGAGAGCTACTTCAACGCCTCGGAGCACTATGGGCTGCTGTGGTGGAATAACAGTGATGGCCAGATGGCTGGCGTACCAAGAGATGCCTACTGGTCGTGGGGACTGTATGACAGCCTGATCGTGGTCATTCCCAGCCTGGATATCGTCGCCGCGCGGGCGGGTAAGAGCCTGAACAAGGGGCGGGATTCGGCATACTCCGCCATCGAGCCTTTTATCGGACCTATAGTACAGTCTGTGGTGTTGGGGCAGAGGGGATGGACGCCGTATCCTCGCAGCCAGGCCATCAAGGAGGCGCGATGGGCGGCGACCGGGAGTATCGTCCGCAAGGCCGAGGGGGCGGATAATTGGCCGATGACGTGGGGGGATGACGACTGGCTGTATACGGCCTATGGGGACGGGTGGGGGTTCGAGCCGAAGGTTGACAAGAAACTGAGCCTGGGCCTGTGCCGGGTCAGCGGCGATGGAGCCGATTTTGCTGGGGAGAACATCCGCAGCGAAACAGGCGAGCGGCTCGGGCAGGGGGCGGCCGGGGTCAAGGCCAGCGGGATGCTGATGGTCGATGGCGTGCTGTACATGCTGGCGCGCAATGCCGGCAATTCGCAGGTCGCGTGGTCGCGGGACCGGGGCAAGACGTGGACCTGGAGCGATTGGCGGTTCGAGGAGAGCTTCGGGGCGCCGACGTTCTTGAACTTCGGTAAGAACTATGCCGGGGCCAGAGATGGGTATGTGTATGTCTATTCGCATGACAGCGACAGCGCGTATACTCCCGCGGATCGGATGGTAATGGCGCGGGTGGAGAAGGATAGAATCACTGAGAGGGTGGCTTACGAGTTCTTCAAAGGGCTGGATGCGGATGGGAGACCCCTGTGGACGGCGGATGTACGGGACCGCGGGGCGGTGCTGGTCAATCCCGGGCGGTGCTATCGCAACAGCGTGAGTTTCAACGCGGGATTGAGGCGGTACTTGTGGTGTCAAACCCTTTATGCGAAAGAGGATGCGCGATTGGAGGGCGGGATTGCGATCTTCGACGCGGCCGAACCGTGGGGCCCGTGGACGACGGTCTACTACAATGAGACGTGGGATGTAGGACCCGGCGAAAGCAGTTGCCTGCCCACCAAGTGGATGAGCCGCGATGGGCAAAAGTGCTATCTGGTGTTCTCCGGGCAGGACTGCTTCAGCGTCCGGGCCGTGGAGTTCGAGTAGCGAACTTCTGCTGATGGTAGAGAAGTGAAATGTGTGGGGAAACACCATGAAGAAGGAGTTGCTTTCTGACCGGGTGGGCTTGGTGGATGCCAGCGGGATACGGAAGGTCTTTGCGCTGGCGGCGCAGTTGGATAACCCGGTGAACTTCTCGATCGGGCAACCGGACTTCGATGTGCCCGAAGAACTGAAAGAGGCGGCCATTGCGGCCATTCGGCAGGGGGCCAACCGCTACTCCCAGACGGCCGGGGATGAGCAGCTGTTGGAGAGGCTCAAGGGGCGGATGCGGGAGGATTACGGGTGGGGTGAGCCGGCGGTGGTGGTTACGTCGGGGGTCAGTGGCGGGTTGCTGCTGGCGTTCATGGCGATGATCAACCCGGGCGATGAGGTGATTATCCCGGACCCATACTTTGTTATCTACAAGTATGTAGTGCGGATGCTGGGGGGCAAGTGCGTCTTTGTGAGCAGCTATCCGACGTTTCGGCTGCCGGTAGAGGCCATTGCGGCAGCGGTGACGGACAGGACGAAGCTGATCATCGTCAATTCGCCGAACAATCCGACGGGGGCCGTCTACACGGAGCAGGAATTACGGGCGGTGGCGGAGATTGCGGAGAGGCACGGCATACCCATCCTGACGGATGAGATCTATGAGAGGTTCTGCTATGAGGGGCCCTGTGCGAGTGTGGGGCGGTTCTACGAGCGGTCGCTGGTGCTGGGGGGGTTCGGCAAGAGCTACGGGATGACGGGATGGCGGTTGGGTTACGCGGCCGGGCGCGGGCCGATGGAGGCGGTCATCGAGGCGATGACGAAGCTGCAGCAGTATACGTTCGTCTGTGCGCCGACGCCGTTTCAGCGGGCGGCCGTGGCGGCGATGGATTGCGAGGTCGGCGGGTACGTGGAGGCGTACCGGCGCAAGCGCGACCTGCTGTGCGACGGGTTGGCGGAGGCGTTCGATGTCGTGCGGCCGGGCGGGGCGTTCTATGCGTTTGTGCGGGCGCCGGGGGATAGGGCAACGGCATTCGTGGAGAAGGCCATCAAGGACAATGTGCTGGTGATACCGGGCAACGTCTTCAGCGAATGGGATACGCATTTTCGCATCAGTTACGCCACGAGCGACACGGAGATCGAACGCGGGGTGCGGATACTCAGGGGGCTGGTGTAATATGGATTTGGATGATTGACGTGGCGGGGGCAGGGGGCTAGAATGCGTTTTATGAGGGTACTTGGGCGGTTCATCTTGTTGCTGTGTCTGGCCGCGACGGTGGCGATGGGGGCACAGGAGGCGAATTTGCCGGCGGATGGCAGTGGGGGGGAGAGCGATGGAACCGTCCCGGCGCGTGAGCTTGTGCAGGCCAGGGGGGCAGTGGTGGTCTGCGAGGGGATGATCGACGATGGGTTGTTCCAGTCGATACGGCGGCGGGCGGAGTCGGCGATTGCGGGAGGGGCGGGGTATCTGGTCTTCGAGATCAGCACCTACGGCGGGGCCGTGGAGGCGGCCGACGACATTGCGAAGTACCTGATCCTGGACCTGGGCAAGCGGGTGCGGACGGTGGCGTATGTGTCGACGGAGGCCATCAGTGCCGGGGCCCTGATCAGCGTCTCGTGTCAGGACATTGTCATGCTGGCCAATACGACGATCGGGGCCTGCGCGCCGATTGCACTGGGGGCGGAGCTGAAGGGGGTGGAGCGAGAGAAGGTCGAAAGCTTCATCCGGGCGGCATTCATGCGGGCGGCCGAGGCGAATGGGTACCCCGAGGCGCTGCTCAAGGCGATGGTGACGATGCAGATCGAGGTGTACCGGGTGCGGAACACTACAACCGGGCAGTGGGAGTTCTTCGAGGGGGACGGTCTGCCGAGGGATCCCAATACGTATGACCTTGAAAATAAGGAACTTATATGCGCCGATGACGAGATTCTCACGCTGACGGCCTCTCAGGCGAAGGAGCATGGGGTGGCAAGGGCGGTGGTGGCGGGGCGGGACGAGGTATTCGCGTTTCTGGCCGACCGCGATGGGGTGGAGTTTGTGGGCGAGCCCGCGGTTCTGCGGACGACCTGGTCGGAGGAAATGGTGCGGTGGCTGAATTCGCCGGTGGTAATGAGCGTCCTGGTGATGGTTGCACTGCTTGGGGTGTATCTTGAGTTGAGCACCCCGGGGGTCGGACTGCCGGGTCTGGCGGCGGTTGTGTGTCTTGCGGTCATCATCGGCAGCAAGTATTTGCACGGGCTGGCGAACTGGGTGGAGGTGGCGGTCCTTTTGGTGGGAATCGTGTTGCTGCTGGTGGAGGTGTTTGTCCTGCCGGGCTTCGGGATTGCCGGGACACTGGGTATCGCGTGCATTCTGGCTGGACTGCTGGGGATGCTCGTGAAGAATGCGCCGGGTGAGTTGCCGATTCCAAGGGGGCCGGAGGACTGGAATGTATTTGCGGCCGGGGTTCTGTCGCTGGCGGCCGGATTCGCGGGGTTCGTGGTGTTGGCCATGCTTAGCGCAAGATTCCTGCCGCGGATGCGGCTGTTCAGCGGGCTGCTGCTGACGGCTGGGGCCTCAGCAGGGGCGAGCGAGGCCACCGGGCAGTCCGTCGGCGGGTCGGACCTGAAGGTCGGCGACAGGGGGGTAGTCGTCTCGACACTGCGGCCGGTCGGGCGGGCCAGGTTCGCAGACCGCTTGGCGGACGTTGTAGCGCGGGCCGGAATTGTGGAAAAGGGCACGGCGGTGGAGGTGGATGAGATTCACGGTAATAGGGTCGTGGTAAAGGTCGCCAAGGTCAAGCAGGATACTTGAGGCCACGATGATGTCTTGAGGGCCAGGCTTATGGGTTGGTGGTTGCTGTTTGCGGTGTTTCTTTACGTCGTGTGCGCGGCGCTGCTGATTGCGGAGGTGTTTGTGCCGAGCGGGGGGTTGCTCAGCCTGTGTGCATTTTGCGCATTGGTGGGGGGGGTGTGGATTTTCTTTCGGCAAAGCCTGGCGATGGGCTGGATCGGTGTGTTTGTCGGGGTGGTGATGATTCCGACGGTGTGGATTGCCGCGTACAAGTGTTTCCCCAAGACGCGGTTCGGCAGGAGCGTAACGCTTCAGAGTCCCAATCGCGAGATTGGAGACGCCGTCGCGGATTTGGCCGGTTTGAAGGAGTTATTGGGATCGGTGGGGACGGTGCTGACGCCGCTGCGACCAGTGGGAACATGCGATTTTTCGGGCAGAAGGATTGAATGCGTGGGCGAGAGCGGGTATGTTGAGAAGGGCCGGACGGTCAAGGTGATCTCCGTGCAGAGCACGCAAGTGACGGTTCGGGTCGTAGAAGCAAGCTGACGAAAGGGCAACGGTATGCGCGATATGGTGAATTCGGTATTGGCGCTGACGGAAGGCGGGAAGATAGCGGCGGCCGTCGTGTTGATCGTCGTAGGGATTGTTGCATTTGTTCTCGTGCTGCTGTTCCTGAAATTCTTCCGGTTGTGGTTGCAGGCGTGGCTTTCCGATGCCAATGTGAGATTCTCGGAATTGATCGGGATGTGGCTTCGGCGGGTGGACACGCGGACCATTGTGCTGAGCAAGATTACGGCGATTCAGGCGGGGCTGCAACTGACGACGAAGGACCTGGAGAGCCATTATCTGGCCGGGGGGCGGGTGCCGAACGTGGTTCGGGCGCTGATTGCCGCGAATCGGGCGAGCATTGATCTGTCGCTCAACACGGCCACGGCGATCGACCTGGCGGGGCGGGATATTCTCGATGCGGTGCAGACGAGCGTGAATCCGAAGGTCATCGACTGCCCGGACCCGGCGAAGGGCCGCGGAACAGTGGACGCCGTGGCGCAGGACGGGATTCAGCTCAAGGCCAAGGCTCGGGTAACGGTGCGGGCGAATATCCAACGGTTGATCGGCGGGGCGACGCAGGAGACCATCATTGCTCGGGTGGGCGAGGGAATCGTCACGACAATTGGCAGCGCCATCACCTACAAGCGTGTGCTGGAGAGTCCGGATGAGATATCGAAGGCGGTTCTGGCGAAAGGACTGGACGCCGGGACGGCCTATGAGATTCTGTCGATTGATATCGCGGACGTGGACGTGGGGGAGAACGTGGGGGCCCAGCTTCAGGCGGCTCAGGCGGAGGCGGATATGCGGCGGGCCAAGGCGGAGGCAGAGAAGCGCCGCGCGATGGCGGTGGCCCGCGAACAGGAGATGCGGGCCCTGGTGGTGGAAAACGAGTCGAAGGTGCCTCTGGCGATGGCCGAGGCGTTCTCGAAGGGGAATCTGGGTGTGATGGATTATTATCGGATGAAGAACATCATAGCGGATACGTCGATGCGGGACTCGATCGCCAAGCCGAAGAAACAGGAATAGTGTTTTGCTGACGACAGGTTCGGGATTTATGTTGTGGGTCTTGTCGGCGCGGGATCCCGACGCCGATGGCTGGATGAATCTGCTGCTGCCGGTTCTGGTGGCCGTGTTTTGGGCGGTCGGCGGACTGGTGAACGCGACGAAGCAAAAGAAACAGCAGAAGGCGGCCATGGCGGATACCCGCAAGGTGCCGGCAACGTCGTCCGAACCTCCCATGGTTTCGGTGGAGCCGGTTAAGCTTGCGGATGTGGGCCCCAGGCAGGCCGGCAAGGGTCCGACGGGCCGTAAAGGGGCCAAGAAGAAGCCCAAGCCGCCCAAGCGACGGCCGCCTGTCGTGCCCCAGCGGGCGGGGCTGCGGTCTGTGCCCGCGATGGACATGCCGCTGGAAGAGTTGCCGCAGGCAGCGCCGGAGGGGGTTCGGGCGGCGAAGTATGAAAAACCCACAGGCAAGCCCGCAGAGGCCGCTCACCCGCACCTGGAGGACTTGGCCGCTTCGTACAACGATCCCGAGATATTGCGGCTGGCGATTCTGCACAGGGAAATCCTGGGCAAGCCGGTTGGATTAAGGGACGACGAGGAATATCTTTCCTGAGCAGTGGTATGCCTGACGGACCGCGAAAAAACGGGATGTAAACAAGGTCCCATAATGTATGTTATGTTTCATTGGGCAGTTTGCGGCGGGAGGGGCCCAATTGCGGGAATTCTGGGTTCCAAGGCCTCTGGGGGCGGGTCGTGGCGCTATTCGGGGAGATTTGCGTCGGAAGCCTTGTTGGCGGTGTCGGTGAGGCTATCCCACATGGCGGCGACGCGGTCGAGCAGGCCGAGGTTCTGGAGAACCACCGAGATGTTCACGGTCGCGTCGGCACAGGCGAAATTGTCTTCCATGTACCGGTCAAGGTTGAGCAGCGATGAAGCGAACTTGACCTTGTCGCAGTAGAGCAACGCCGTCTTGTAGTGCAGATCGAGGGTCTGCGGGTCCAGTTGGGAGCAGGGTTTAAGGCATTCGAGGGCCTGCTCCTGGCGGCCGGTCTCGTGGAGGCAGATGATTCGCTTGTTGCGGGCGCGGGTGAATGTGGGGTTGATCTCCAGGGCCTGGGCGAAGAGGTCGGCGGCACAGTCGAGTCGGCCAGCCCCCATCATGAGCATACCCAGACGGTGGTACAGGTCGGGATTCTGCGGTTGGCGTTCGATCTGGCGCCGGTGGGCTTCGACAACAGCCTCGGTGGTTTGCTGGGCGGATTCGGGCTCCAGCAGGCCGGGCGCATCGGAGGCGGCGGCGAAGATCAGATTGGCGACTTCGCCGAAGAGGAAGGCGCTGTTGGGCTCAATGGCGGCGGCCAGGGAGAGCGTCGCAAGGGCCTCGGCCTTCTTGCCGGCGATCTTCTGAGACAGGGCCAGTCCGACATAGGCGTCCACGATCTTGTCGTTGATCTCGACGGCGGCGTTGAACTGTCGGGCGGCCAGTTGTTCCTGGTTCACACGCAGGTACTGGGTGCCGAGCTTGATGGTGGCCTCCAGGAAGTCGGGGCAGGTACGCAAGGCCTGTTCATACTGCTCGATGGCCTCTTCGGTGCTGCCGAGCATACTGAGGACGTCGGCGCGTTTCATCATCAGATCGGCCCGGTCGGAGTGTTCAGCGAGCAGGTCGTCGAGGACCTCGACGGCCTCCTGCCACTGTCCGGCCTGGAGCAATTCGTTGATGTTCTCGTCGCCGCCCATAAAGTTGTCAGGGTGGATGAGGATGGCTTTGTTGAAGACATCGACGGCTTCAGGGGCCCTGCCGGCGAGGATATAGAGGTGGCCCAGTGTACAGAGGGCGGCGATATCGTCGGGGTACTGGTCCCTGATGAGTTCGTACTGTTCGATGGTGCGGTCAGTGCGGCCGTTCTTGAAGTAGATGGCGGCGAGCCGCTGGGCGGGCAACTCCAGGTAGTTCTTGAACTTGAGGCAGTCCTGGTAGAAGGCGACGGCATCGGGTTCCTTGTGGAGGCGTTCGTAGCAGTGCCCCAGGGCGTACAGAGCCATCGTGTTATTAGGGCGTCGGCAATAGACGCTGTTGAGTTCCTCGATGGCGTCGGCGAGCCGATTGCGGGCAATGCACAATGCGGCGGCGGCCATGCGGCCGTAGATGCAGTCCGGGTGGTCGAAGAGGTAGAACCGCAGTTGTTCGGCGGCTTCGGAGGGCTTGTTGTCGGCAACGAGGTCGACGACGCGGCTGAGGCGTTGATAGCGCTGGGGGTCGTTGAACTGCGGCGGCAGGCTGACGACGTTGAGCCAGTGCCAGATCAGGTCGGCGGTGTCAACGATAATTCCCCTGCCGAGGATTTCCAAAAGATCACTCATACACCCCTCACGTCCGGATATTACTGTGTCCGCGGACTGAACCCCCCTGCCCGGCCCGACGGAACGATCATGGTTGCGTGTCCTAGTTGCCTATGCCGGAGGTATCGACCATCGCGGGGGCGGGTTTTAGGGGGCGCAGAGCCAAAGAAAGGCGACGTCTGAGATTACGGCGGCTGTTGTGGCAGGTGTGTGTACTGTAGGGGTTGTTCCGATTCGACGGGGCTGTTATCGGTCCCGCGGCGGAGGCCGCGGGCGTCAAGCGGGCATGTTACCCCCCTGCCGCCGCGATTGCACGCCGCCTATGTACGGCACGGGGCGAGCGGACGGGCGAATCGGCATTTGCTGATTGCGTGGTCGTCGTCGGGGGCTATAATGGCGGCCGTTGTGGGCCTTTGGGCGGTCTCGTGCCGCTCTGATGGACATGGATATTGAAAGGACTTGGCCATGCAATTCAATGCGTTGGACATCGCGGTGTTTGTGGGATTCATCGTGGCGGTGGTGTCGGTCGGGATCTTCAAGAGCCGGCACGAGAAGACAAGCGAGGATTACTTTCTGGCGGGCCGGGGACTGAGCTGGTGGCTGATCGGGTTCTCGTTGATCGCCGCCAATATCAGCACGGAGCAGTTTGTGGGGATGAGCGGCAACGCGGCGAGCCACGTGGGTCTGGCCATCGCCAGTTACGAGTGGATGGCGGCGGTTACACTGGTCGTGGTCGGGTTTGCGTTCCTGCCGTACTTCCTGCGAGCGGGAATCTACACGATGCCGGAGTTCCTGGAATACCGGTACAACGGGACGGCCCGCAATATCATGGCCATCGCGACGCTGTTCATTTACATGCTGCTGCTGGGTTCGGTCACGTACAGCGGCGCGCTGACGATTCGGACCCTGGCGGCACAGATGGGCCACAACGTCCCTCTGGCGATGGGTTCGCTGGTGATCGGCATTATCGCCATGTGCTACGTGGCGGCCGGCGGGTTGAAGGCCTGCACCTGGGCGGATCTGATCCAGGGCAGCGCCCTGATTCTCGGCGGAGCGGTGATCATGATCTACTCGTTCCTCAGACTGGGCCAGGCCGACGAGGCGGCGAGGATCGTGGATGTCACGACGGGGGCGGTGGCCATCGAGGCGCTGAAGCCGGGCGCCGGCGCGGTGGAACGATTCTGGGAGTTGAACCGGGTACGGATGAACATGTTCTTGCCGAAGACGGACCCGGTATTGCCCTGTACGGCGCTGATTCTGGGGCTGTGGATTCCGAACTTCTATTACTGGGGGCTGAATCAGTATATTACGCAACGAACGCTCGGCTCTTCATCGCTGTCGCAGGGACAGCGGGGCATTGTGTTCGCGGCCTTCCTGAAACTGCTTATTCCCTTTGTCATTGTGATTCCGGGGATTATCGCGTTCAATCTCTTCGCGGGGAATATGCAGGAGGAATCGGTTAAGGACAATGCCGCGGTGTTTGCGAAGTATCTTAAGGCCAACGCAGGCACACAGTTGGTGGTTGCCAGGGAGAACGTGTCGGAGGATGAGATTGCAGCCTGGTCCGCGGGCAAGTTCGCAATCGCCTTATACGGGGACGAGGCGGCGATCAAGGCGGTCAAGGTCCGAAATCCGTTCGTGCTGCCCATGCTGAAGGAGGACTTTGACAAGGTGTCCGTCAAGCCCCATACGCTGTTCAAATCGGACGACAAGGCGTGGACGAGTGTGATGCCGGCGCTGGCGGCGGAGCTGGAGGTATTCAACGGGGGCGTGGAGCAGGCGGCCAAGGCAGCCGGGGCCAAGACAGCAACCGAGAAGTTCATCGCATACAAGTATGATACGGCCATGGCGCAGCTCCTGGGCAAGGTGCTGCCAAACGGGGTGGGGCTGGTGGGTTTCGTGCTGGCGGCACTGTTGGGGGCGGTGGTCAGTTCGCTGGCGGCGATGTTGAACGCGGCCTCGACGATTTTCACGATGGACATCTATAAGAAGTATATCTCACCTGATGCTGCACAGAAGACGGTCGTATTCCTGGGGCGTGTTTGCGTGGTGGTCTTTACGGGAATCGCCGTGGCCCTGGCGCCGCAGTTGGGTAATCCCAAGATCAGCAACAGCATCTTCACGATCATCCAGGAGAGTCAGGGATTCATTTCACCGGGGATTCTGGCGGTGTTTGTGTTCGGACTGGTTGTTCGCAGGGCTCCGGCGGTTTCGGGCGTGGTTGGATTGCTGTGCAGCATATTCGGGTATGGGTTGCTGAAGGTGGCCGTGCCGAGGATTCAGTTCCTCAACCG
>OMKS01002784.1_pt1 | contig 14336 bp, 10 predicted proteins | sample 1674721 | NCBI WGS metagenome assembly OMKS01 (sample SAMN06264996, study PRJEB25208) | sediment metagenome | isolation source: hot spring sediment | place: USA: California | collected 2014-09-02
CCTTTAAGCTGGTTTTCGAGTTGACTAATAGTCTCGGCTGATCCCGATTCATCATTAAGTGTATTGATTTCGGACTTAATCCGCTTTATCTCTTTGCTTATCGGGTCGTTTACTTTTGCAACAGTGTTTACAAACTCTTTAACACCAAACATGTTACCGTGGTCGGTAAGCGCAAGTGCGTTCATGCCCATTCCTTTGGCTTTTTCAACTAAGCCCTTAATGCTTGAGGCTCCGTCGAGTATTGAGAATTGTGAGTGGACGTGAAGATGTACAAACTTGCTCATGACTGATTGTTAAACTGTTACTTACTGTTTGGGTTACTATTGCAATCCGTACAAAGTTAGCAAAACTGATGTCAAGATTTGTTGATGTTGAAAACTATTGAATAAAATACGCAGCATGCTAGTAGAGAAGGTTTTTGATGCGTTCAGGCGTTATTTTCTTGCATTAAGAGAGAAAAGCAAATTATAGTGTAAAAACTCTGATAGTAAATAAAAAAAATGCTATCTTTGCGCGGCAAAAATTATAGTAGGTTTAACTAAAAAAGCGTTTAAGTATGCCTGTAAAAATCAGACTTAGCCGCCACGGTAGGAAGAGAGCACCTTTCTATCACATTGTGGTGGCAGATAGCAGGGCGCCACGGGATGGCAGATTCATTGAGAGGATTGGTTCGTACAATCCTACAACTGATCCTGCTACTATTGAATTAAACTTTGATAGGGCATTGGATTGGCTGCAGAAGGGCGCTCAACCTACCGACACAACTAGGGCTATCCTATCGTACAAGGGTGTTTTAATTAAGAAACATCTTCTGGATGGAGTGAAAAAAGGTGCTTTAACCGAAGAGCAAGTAGAGGAGAAATTCAACGCTTGGCTTAAGGAGAAAGAATCGAAAATTCAAGCCAAGAAAGATCGTCTTGAAAAAGGCGAGAAGGACGAAACAGCTAAGCGACTTGAGGCTGAGGCAAAGGTTAGCGAAGCACGTGCTCAAGAGATTGCTAAAAAATTAGCCGAGGAAGCAGCCCAAGAGGCTAGCGAGGCTAAAAAAGCAGAAGAATCAGAAGAGGCTGCTGAAGCCCCAGAGGTTAATGCAGAAGCAGAAACCGAAGGCGAGCCAGAGGCTGAAACCAAAACAGGGGAAGCTCAAGAGTAAGGGATATCCCTATGAACCAAAGCCATCTTACTGAGGTTGGAATAGTTCAACGTACTCATGGGGTGAATGGTGAGGTTCAAATCTTGTGGAAGAATAATTTCGATCCTTTAGAACACGAACTTGAATCGGTATTTCTTCGAATTGAAGGAATACCGATTCCTTTTTTTATTGCCTCCATGCGTAGTAAGGGTGAAACGGCCTCAATTGTTCACTTTGATGAGGTTGATAGCCATGACCTGGCAACCAGTTTGGTTGGAGTATCGGTTTTTGCTGAGATTAAGCAGCGTAAGCCAAATGATGAGCTTTACCTCGATGATCTGGTTGGTTTCTCAGTAGTAAATAACAGCGGTAATTTGCTAGGGCAAATAGAGGAACTTCAGGACTTTTCCGGAAATCTTGTTTTTCTAGTTGTGAATAGCGCTGGCAACGAAATCCTTATCCCTGCTACCCCCGATTTTATTCTTGAGCTGAACGAGGAAACCAGAACCCTTATCATGGAACTTCCCGAGGGTATTGCCGACCTATAAATCAAAACTTGTATCGCTTTCGTATGCTGCTATGCGTTCTCTCCATCTACTTGGAATAGGAATGCTCGTGTTTTGCTTGCCGTGGTAGCCAACCATAGTCGATTCGCTTTGGGCTGCAACCTTTTGGGTTGTTAGGTTAAAAATTTGCTGAGCCATTTGTAGGCTCTTGTTGCCAATTTTGTGAATTTTAGTTCTTACCTCAATGTCATCGTAAAGCTTAACCTGCTCGTTAAAGCTAATGCTGATGTTAACTAATATAAGACCCTCGTTTTCCCAGTTCATTTGCTCGTTAAGCACTTGGGTAAAGTAGTGCATACGGCCCAAATCAAAATACTGCTGATAAATTGAGTTGGTTGCATGCCCGAGCATATCCAAATCGCTAAAGCGTTTTTGTATGGGATGTTTATGAAAAAATTCCATGTTGCTTTTTTGGGGTTACTCTCTTATCACTTTTACCTCTCCACCAGTACCCAAGCTTATTATCCCTGATGGAATAGGGGGGTTGCCCTCGTCGTAGATGCTTGGTACAATATAGTCGACTCCAGCTACAATTTCGCTGTCAATTTCGCTAAAGTTTTTTGGGAATGGTTTTCCGGCAATATTTGCTGATGTTGATACAATGGGTTTTCGGAAAGTTTGAATTAGCCTCTGGCAGAATGCATGCTTCACAATTCTTATCCCAACGCTGCCATCGGCAGCAATAAGTGATGGCGCAAGGTTTTTGGCTCTGGGGTAAATAATGGTAAGAGGTTTAGTGGTGAGTTCAACTATGTCCCATGCCATATCGGGTACTTGTTCAACATAGGAGTGCAGCATGGTTGGGTTTTCGAGCAGGATAATCATGCTTTTGTTTTTGCTGCGATGCTTAAGCTCATTTAGTTTTGCCACAGCATCGGGGTTGGTGGCATCGCAGCCAATACCCCAAATAGTATCGGTAGGGTAAAGTATAATACCACCAGCTTTTAGCGTATCAACGGCTTTACTAATATCCTCTTTCATTTGGTTGAGGTTAATATAAACTGAGGTTGCACTTTTAGCGCAACCTCAGTGGTTCTTAAATAATCCGTTTAGTATCTGTAATGATCGGGCTTGTAGGGTCCTTCAACCTTAACTCCAATATAGTCGGCTTGCTCCTTGGTAAGCTTTGTAAGCTTAACGCCAAGCTGCTCGAGGTGTAGGCGAGCAACCTCTTCATCTAAGTGTTTTGGAAGTCGGTAAACATCTATATCAAGGCTTTTTTGCCATAGTTCAAGCTGAGCTAGTGTTTGGTTGGTAAAGCTGTTGCTCATAACAAAGCTTGGGTGACCGGTTGCGCAACCAAGGTTAACCAAACGACCTTCGGCTAGGATGAATATAGAGCGGCCATCTTCCATGAAATACTGATCAACCTGAGGTTTAACCGTTTCCTTGCGAACCCCAGGAGCATTGTTTAGCTTCTCAACCTGAATTTCGTTGTCGAAGTGACCAATGTTGCAAACAATGGCCTGGTCTTTCATCTTTAAAAGATGATCGAGTGTGATTACATCGCGGTTACCTGTTGCTGTTACAAAGATATTTCCTTCGTCAAGAGTATCTTCAAGGAGTTTAATTTCAAAACCTTCCATAGCGGCCTGTAGGGCGCAAATTGGATCAATTTCAGTTACTATAACCCTTGCTCCGTATGCGCGCATGCTTTTGGCACAACCTTTCCCCACATCGCCATAGCCAAGCACAACAACCACTTTTCCTGCAATCATTACATCGGTAGCGCGCTTTATGCCATCGGCAAGCGATTCGCGGCATCCGTAAAGGTTGTCGAATTTGCTCTTGGTTACCGAGTCGTTAACGTTAATGGCTGGAACTAGCAATTCGCCACGTTCCATCATCTGATAAAGGCGATGTACACCAGTAGTTGTTTCTTCCGATACGCCTTTCCATTCTTTGGCTAGCTTGTGCCATTTTTGGTTGTCTTCGGCTAGGGTTTCTTTCAGTAGCTTAAGTATCTCTTTCTCCTCAACGCTTTCGCCCACACGCTCGATAGTGGTTGGGTCGTTCTCGGCTTTGTAACCCATGTGGATTAATAGGGTAGCATCGCCGCCATCGTCAACAATTAGGTGAGGCCCTTTATCGTCAGGAAAGGATAGGGCTTGCTTGGTGCACCACCAGTACTCTTCAAGGGTTTCGCCTTTCCAAGCAAATACGGGTATGCCAGCGGCGGCAATAGCAGCAGCAGCATGATCTTGAGTTGAAAATATGTTGCAACTAGCCCAGCGCACATCAGCGCCAAGTTCTACAAGGGTTTCGATAAGCACTGCGGTTTGTATGGTCATGTGGAGCGATCCGGATATTCGGGCACCTTTTAATGGCTTTTCTGCAGAATACTTATTTCGAATAGCCATTAGGCCTGGCATCTCTTTTTCGGCTATGCTAATTTCTTTTCTTCCCCAGTCGGCCAGCGATATGTCCTTTACTTTGTAGGGTAGTGTTTCAACTAATACGTTCTTCATTATGCTTATTTTGTTTTGTTGATAATATATAATGCTTTTCTTACGGTTTTGTTCAAGAAAAAGTTATTGGTTTTTTGGGGTTACAAAGGTAGTTTAAATTGCCATAACAGCAAGTTGATGTTGATTATTCGGTTTCTAAAATAGTGAGTGCCTTAATTTTATCGATAGCTAGCTGCAATTTTAGCGATTCTAACGAAGGGAATTGCATTTCATCTCTAATGCGCTCAGTAAAATGTATATGAATTTGCTCGTTATATATGTTGTGCTTAAATCCAATGATATGAGCCTCGATGGTTCGATTTAGGTTTGAACCTAGCGTAGGTCTATGCCCTATGTTTAGCATAGCAGGGTATTTTTGGCTGTTGTATTCAACCCATACGGCGTAAACACCATCGCGAGGAATTAGCCTAAGCGGTTCAGAAGGTTTGATGTTGGCCGTGGGGTAACCTATGGATCGCCCAATTTGTTTTCCACCCTCAATTGTTCCGGTAATGCAGTATGCTCGGCCTAGCATATCGTTGGCCAATTTCAGGTTTCCTTGTTCAAGGGCACCTCGAATTTGCGTTGAGCTTACTTTAATTCCGTTAACCTCAACCGGATTAACTCTTACTGTTTGATACCCGAATTTTTCTTGATGCATTTGCACTAGGTTGAAGTTGCCCTCACCTTTATACCCAAAGGCATGATTATAGCCCATAACAATTGTTGATGCTTGAATTTGGTTAACCAAAGTGTTTTGCAAAAAGCTGTATGCTCTTTCCTTGGCAAATTCTTCGGTGAAATTGATAATAAGCAGCGAATCAATTTCGGCTTTTTCGAATTGGTTTATTTTTTCGTCGAGCGATGAGATAAGCTTCAAACTCTGAGCATCGTTGTTTAGGGCAATTCGGGGGTGTGGCCAAAATGTTATAACCAAACTTTGCGCTTGCTTGTTAATGGCATGCTCCTTTAGCTTTTTGAGAATATGCTTGTGCCCAATGTGTAATCCATCGAAAAACCCAATGGTAACCGAAGGAGAGTTGGTTTTAAGCTCGTTTATGTTATGGAGTATTTGCATGGTTAATAGGTAAAGCCATGCTAAAATAGAAAAAGTAGCCGATATTGCTGGCTACTTTTTCCATAAACTTATTTAAAGACTAGCTAAACCCATCGAACTAGCGTAAAGTCCATGCGGTGGGGTAGCTCATTGTGCTTGGCGTAAATCCGAATACCGGAATCGTAAACACCAGGTTCGGAAGGGATGAACGAGAGCCTATAGGTTGCTCGTTGCCCTTCAACATGCTCAAGATCGAATTCTTTGGTATGCTTAATTGCAGCATCGCTGTTTTCAATTAGCTCGGCTATTACGAGTTCAACCCCAACTTCGTTGGGTGAGAGTTTGCCGAGGTCGAGCACAACTTCGGAGTTGTACTCTTTGCCAAGCACAATGGCTTGCCGCGATGTGTCAAATTGGTCCGCAGTAATTATCTCAAGGCCATCCCAGTAACGTGTAACCTTTCGTTTCCAAGTGGCAATTTTTCGGGTAAGCTCTGCATCTTCTTGCTTAAGCCTATTGGAGCGCAGGTAAAGCTTGTGGTAAAACCTATCCTCGTAATCCATCATCATACGAGTAGTGGTAAACTTTGATGCGACCTGAGAGATAGATTTTTTTACGTGTGCTATCCAATTAACGGGCACGTCCTCTTCGTTTCTGTGATAGTAGGTAGGCACTATATCGTTTTCGATAATTGTATAAATCATTTCAGCGTCAAGCTCATCTTGGAATTCTTGCTGCAAATAGGTTTTCTCTTCGGGCAGTGCCCACCCAGCATTGGGGAGGTAACCTTCGACCCACCAACCATCGAGCACGCTAAAATGCAAAGCGCCGTTCATTACGGCCTTCATTCCGCTAGTGCCCGAAGCTTCGAGAGGGCGAGTTGGTGTATTAAGCCATATATCCACACCTTGAACCATTTTTTTTGCGAGCTCCATGTCGTAGTTCTGAAGGAAAAGTAGCTTGCCGGTAAATTCGGGTTTCTTGCTTACTTCAACAATTCTTCGGATTAGCTCCTGCCCAGCCTTATCGTTGGGGTGTGCCTTACCCGCAAAAATGAATTGTACGGGTTTGTCCTCTTTGTTCACAATTTCGCTAAGCCTTTCCAGGTCGCGAATTAGCAGGTGGGCGCGTTTGTATGTGGCAAATCGACGGGCAAAACCAATGGTAAGCACATCGTCGCGGAGCTTTTCCTGAATCTCAACAACCTGTCGTGGGTTTTCGTATTTTACAATTTGCGGATCGACAAGGCGTGTGCGAATATAGTCGATTAGCTTTTTTCGGTTTGCGTTTCGAATGCTCCAAAGCTTTGCATCGGGTATATTATTAATATTATCCCAATTTGGCTTATTATCGAAGCTATGCTCATTAGGGCTGGTTTCAATTAAATCTCTAATTTTGGGAGAGGTCCAAGTTGGGTAGTGTACCCCATTAGTAACGTAGCCTATGTGCAGTTCGCTTGGGAAATAGCCTGGCCACAAATTGGCAAACATGCGCTGGCTAACAGCACCGTGTAGCTTGCTAACTCCATTAACTTCTTGCGATAGGTTGGCTGCAAGGTAGCTCATTGAGAAACGCTCGGTTAAGTCGCCTGGATTAAGCTTTCCAAGATCCATAAACTGCTCCCAGGTTATGCCAAGCCGTTCGGGGTAGTGTGCCATGTAGGTACGCAGCATGTCCTCAGGGAACGAGTCGTGCCCTGCAGGCACAGGAGTATGCGTAGTGAATAGGCTAGCAGCCCGAACGAGTTCAAGTGCTTCTTCAAACGAGTATTTCTCCTCAACAATAGCTAGCTTAAGCCTTTCCAATCCGGCAAATGCAGCGTGTCCCTCGTTTAAGTGGAAAATATCGGGGTGTATGCCAAGCTCATCAAGTGCTCTAGCGCCTCCAATGCCTAGTATCATTTCCTGTTTAAAACGGTTTTCCCAATCACCTCCATACAGATGATGGGTAATTGCCCTGTCCTGGGGTTGGTTCTCCTCAAAATCGGTATCAAGAAGATACAATTCGGTACGGCCAATATCGACATGCCAAATTCGAGCATTTACGTTGCGACCCGGAAGGGCAACGCTAACGGTTTTCCATTTGCCATTAATGTTACGTACAGGTTTAGCAACGGTTTGAGTAAAGTTTTGCTGATCGTACGAGGCTATTTGCTGTCCGGCCGATGATAGCTGTTGGGTAAAATATCCGTAGCGGTAAAAAAGACCAATGCCAACTAGGGGTACATTTCTATCAGACGCTTCTTTTAGATAGTCGCCCGCCAAAACACCAAGTCCGCCCGAATATAGTTTTAGGCTGGTGTGTAGGCCAAACTCCATGCTAAAGTAGGCTACTTTAGGTCCTTTTCGTCCGTGCTTTTGTTTCATGTAACCATTAAAATGCCGATGTACCTTTTTTAGCTTCTCAATGAAAAACTCATCGTTTTCTAGCTTTTGAAACTTTTTAAGCGAAATTTTGTCGAGGAAAAGGATGGGGTTTTGCTCGCACTCGCTCCAAAGCTCTTCATCTATGGATTCGAATAGCTCGACTGCATCGGGATTCCAACACCACCATAGGTTTTTCGATAGCTCATCGAGGGCATTGAGCTTTTCGGGGATGCTTTTCTGTATAAGCAGTCGAACCCAGTTGGGCTTGTTTATGTGAAATTTTTTCTCAACTGTTGGGAGCTGCTCCTCGCGATCAATATCCATAAACTGCTGCGTGCGATGCTCAACCTTTTGCAGCGCAATGTTATACGCTTGTTTATAATGGTTAATTAGGTTCTCCCAAAGGGCAATTTGCGATACCTCATGGGCATTTTTCCTATATACTTCCTGATTAACTAGGTCTAAAGCAGCGTAGCTGCAAAGGGTTGATGATATCTCGTCAATAACATGCTCATCGTTATCGTCGGTTCGCTCAATAACCTTTATGCCTGGGTGATCGTTGGTAAAGTAAGTGTTTACCCAAAGGCCAAAACCGGCAAGCGTTGTGGTGATGGTTGGTACGTGAAAGGCTAGGCTTTCAAGAGGAGTGTATCCCCAAGGCTCGTAGTACGATGGGAAAACAGAGATATCCATTCCGATTAGCAGATCCCAATAGGGCAGGTTGAAAATACCGTCGGTGCCGTTGAGGTAACAGGGAACAAAAAATATTTTTACTTTATCGCTTGATGAGTTGAAAAGACCCGCTGATTTGATTTTATTCAGAATTGGGTCGTACTCGGGGTCGTTGAGGTAATGGGTAATGTGTGTATTGCTTAGCACAACTACATTTTCGTTATCCTTTTCAACTAGGTTTTTGAAAACATCTTTGCGCGGACCGTGGTGTGCCGATGGCATTAGGATGAAGGCAAGAACCTCGCGCTTTAGGTTTGGGCATTGATTGAGCTTTGCAAGCGCATCGATAAAAACATCAATTCCCTTGTTTTTAAACTCGTACCTTCCGCTAATGCCAACAATCATGGCATCTTTGGCAACATCGTGAGCAAGCAGAGCCTCGGCTACCTCATAAAACTTCACCTTAGCCTCAATACGGCGTAGCTTAAACTCTTCCCCTTTGGGTACAAAGCTGTTTTCGAATCCGTTGGGGGTAACAATATCAACCTTTTTGCCATGAAACTGTTCGCACTCCTTAGCTGTAATGTCGCTAACAGTTGTGTAGCAATCGGCTTCTAAAGCCGATATTTTTTCGAGCGATTGCTTTGATATAACGTTAAATTCAGCTGCTTTTTGCTCTGCATTGTATTTTTCAAGCTTGCTATAGAGTGGAATGTTGTTTCCGGCAATGCATCGTCCCATAACAGTGGCGTGGGTTGTAAAGATATTGCCTATTTGAGGGGTGTGTTTTTTGAGGTAAAGAAGCCCCGCTCCTGTCATCCACTCGTGAAATTGGGCAACAATACGATGCCTTTGAGTAAGCTGAAAACGCATAAAACTTTCAATTACCTTTCCTGCTGCAAAGCCGAATAGGGCTGGCTCAATGTAATCCCATTGCCCGGTAATTGAGTCGAGTTTATACTCCTCCCACAGCTCCTTAAAAATCTCATCCTTTTTGGCGAAGAAGGGAGTGAAATCGACAAGAACCACAACGGGTTTCCCTTCAATGTTCCAGCGTCCAATTCGAATTCGAAGGCCCTCGTCGGCTGCCTTGTTGCGCCACGATGTGTAAAGCTGGTTGTCCTCAATAAACTCAGGGTTGCTAACAGTGTCGCGCCAAACATCGGGGCCAATCATTATTAAATTATTCTTGTACTCTTTTACCAACGTAAGTGCTTTGGTTGAGATAACCGTATGTATGCCCCCAACCTTATTGCAAATTTCCCAGCTTACCTCAAACAGATAGTCGGGTTTAAGTAGTTTCTCGTTCATAGTTTTTTGTTTTACATTGGTTTTAACTCTTTTGAAGTAGAATTACTTATTTTTCTTAGAGGATGCTTTTGGTGAAACCTTTTTTGTCGTTCCCTTAACCCCTGATTTTGGTTTCGATCGGGTTACTTTTTTTGGTTCGGTTTTCTTTTTAAGCTGCTTAAGCTCTTTCAGCTTCTTTTCGTACTCTTCAATCATTACATCAACCTCCTCAGGAAGAGGTGTTTCATCCTCGGCTTTGCTGTCAACCTCTTTGTGCGCTTTAACCCTTAGCTTAAAATCGCTAAAGGCATTCATAAAGGTTATAAATGCATCGTATGGCGAGTCGTAGGGGTTAAAGTACTTGTGAACATCGCCATCGCTAAACCACTTGGTGCACATATAGTAAAAGTGGTCGCTGGTTTGCAGGTAGCGCCAGTCGCGCTGAATGTCTGGGTCATTATTGCTATTTATTTTGTCGATTATTGAGTAGAGGTTATCGAACGCATCATCCTGCATTTCGTTGCCCAGCCATGCTGTAAGGTCGCGTTCCTCATCGGCCCAGCTAATAGGGTAGGGTACATGGAGTGGCGCAATGGGCTGATGCTTCTTGGCTGCCTCGGCAGGGGTTAGAAATTCGAAGTTGGAGTCAGCAAAGACCCTGTGCGGAAGAGCTTTGAGAAACTCAAAAATACCCGTTTCGGCCCACTGGTGCTCGCCAAAGGTTTCGTAATCCATAAATAGGTTAACAATCTCATCCTTAGGGTCGATGGAGTTTAGCCAATTCACATACTTTTCAGTAGTTAGCGGCCACTCTTCCCAAGCAGTATTTGAGAACCGAAATGCGATGTCATCGCTTAGCTGGAAATTTTTTAGTAGCAGCTTTAATTTTGGGTTAATGGCATTAGTGTAAAGGTAGTTCGAACTTTTCCAGCCCATAATATGCTTTGCACCTTCGGTGAGCATGGCCTTATAGCCCATTTTGGCAACCATGGCACCAATTTCATCGGAGTAGATTAGCTCGGTATTTCTGAATGTGGTTGGTTTTTGCCCGAATAGCTGCTCAATTTTTTCAGCTTGCGCTTGAACCTGTTTCTCGAATTCGGATGGACTTTTAAGAGCCGATAGGGAGTGCGAGTAGGTTTCGGCTAAGAACTCAACGCAACCTGTTTGTGCAAGCTGTTTAAAGGTTTCGAGAACATCGGGGGCGTATAGCTCAAACTGATCGAGTGCAGTACCCGAAATGGAGTACGATATTTTAAACCGGCACCCAAATTGGTTAATTAGGTCAAGCATTAGCTTGTTTGTGGGGAGGTAGCATTTTTCGGCAACCTTTCGCATTATTGATCGGTTCGAAAATTCGTCGAAGTAGCTATGGTTTTTCCCAATGTCGAAAAATCGGTAGCGCCTGAGCCTAAAAGGCTGATGAACCTGAAAGTAAAAGCAGATGGTTTTCATTGTATTGGCTTTTTAATTCTTTTTTTTGCTGTTTTTTTAAAGCTAAATCGTTATTAACGATTTGTATACCTCTTTAACCTCGTTGGCTGCGTTTTCCCACTTAAGATTGTTTACCTCGCTTTGCCCGTGCTGCTTAAAGTATTTCGATAGCGCATCGTACTTAAGCAAGCCGTGAATTGAGTCAGCCATGGCATCAATATCCCAAAAGTCAACCTTAAGCGCATGTTTAAGCACCTCGGCAACGCCCGATTGCTTTGATATGATAACAGGAACGTTACTCTTCATTGCTTCCAATGGGCTAATGCCAAAAGGCTCCGAAACGGAGGGCATAACGTAAACATCGCTTTGCGCATACATGGTGTGCACCTCGAGGCCCTTAAGAAAACCCGTAAAGTGAAATTTGTTCGATATCCTAAGTTCAGCGGCACGTTTAATCATTCTGTTAAGCATGTCGCCGCTACCGGCCATAACAAACCGAACGTTTGGGTAGCGTTTTAACACCTTATTGGCTGCTTCAATAAAGTAATCGGGACCTTTCTGAAAAGTAATACGCCCAAGGAAAGTAACCACTTTTTCGGGTACGCCTCGGGTTGTGAGAGTTGGGTTTTGGTTGTCGGAGAAATCGACTGCATTGTGTATTGTGACTACCTTATCTTCGGGTATTCCATACCTACTTATCACAATGTTTCGCGTAAGGTGGCTCACAGCAATTACCTTGTCGGCCATTTGCATGCCTTGCCTTTCAATGTCGTAAACGGCTTGGTTAACATTTTCACCGCTTCTGTCGAACTCAGTGGCATGGATATGAACAACCAGAGGCTTGCCCGAAACCATTTTTGCTGTAATACCAGCCAAATAGGTTAACCAGTCGTGCGCATGAATAACATCGAATTTTTCGTTTGCTGCAATGCTTGCAGCAATTAGCGCGTAGCGCGAAACCTCTTTCATGAGGTCTTTACCGTACTTCCCCGTAAACCTAAAACGATGAGCTGATTCTGTTATGTTCTCCTCTTCTTTTTCTAGCTCCGATTCGGTGATTAGCCTTTCAAATTCTTCAGGGCCAACGTAAGGGATAAGATTCGAGCTAACCTCGAGGTAGCTTACCTTTTTCCAAAATTCTTCAAGCTCAATTGAAATATGGCTTACGTCAACATCTTCGGCAGGAACAATGCGCACAGCCGATTGATCTTCGTCGCCAAAGGCCTTGGGAACAACAAAGGCAATATCAACATTATGCTTTGCTAAACCTCGGGTGAGGCCAAAGCAAGCTGTACCTAAACCTCCTGATATATGAGGTGGAAATTCCCATCCAAACATTAATATTCTCATGCCATGTTTTTAGCGTGGTTAAACTAAGTGTAACTTTCGTACAATCTTTTAATTCTTATTACCTCAGCTACGCTCCAAGCTTGTGATATGCAACCGCCAGGTCGTTGGGGTGGGTCGCCATCGTAAACCTCGGAAATGCCACAAATGCCATGGTCCGACATGTTGTCGCAAAACGAATCAAGTACCTCTTTGGCTAGCGTATTGGTAGCTTTTCCGTTTAGCCTGTAGCTGGCTTCAATGAAATGACCCAGAAGCCATGGCCATGCAGTACCTTGATGGTATGCGCTGTCGCGTGTGGCCTGATCGCCCTCGTATTGGCCAGTGTAGTTTGAGTTTTTAGGCGATAAAGTTCTTAGCCCTTTAGGCGTGTAAAGCTCCTTGTGTACAACGTTGAGCACTTCCTTTTTCATCTCATCGGTAATGGGGCTGAAGGGTAACGACGCAGCAAAAATTTGGTTAGGCCTAACGTAAAGGTTTTGGCCATTGTAATCAACAAAATCGGCTAGGTATTGCTTGTCTTCATTCCAAAAGGTTTGGGTAAACGACTGTGGTATTTGGTTGGCTATTGGTGTCCACTCTTTTACAAATTTTGTGTCATTATGCTTATTAGCTAGCGAAAGGGTTAGCATAATTGCATTGTACCAAAGCGCATTAATTTCAACCTGATAGCCTGTTCGAGGGGTAATAGGAATGCCGTTTACTACTGCATCCATCCAAGTTAGCGCAACGCCTTTTTCACCAGCCCAAATTAACCCGTTTTCGTGCATTTTTATGCTATAGGGTAGCTGTCCGCTCCGGTATGCATTTAGAATGCCCTTCATTTTTGTACCATATGCTTTCCACGTTTCGTCGGTTGATTTTTGATGCTGTAGATACATTTGAACCGCCCAAAAGAACCATAATGGAGCATCGACTGAGTTAAACGCCGTTGATGTGCTGTTGCCCATGTTTGGGAATAGCCCGTTTTTTACCTCTTTTGTCATGGTATCTAGAACATTGCGGCAAAGCTTATCTTCGCCAATGGCTAGCGTTAAACCGGGGAGGGCTATAAAAGTATCGCGACCCCAACGGCCAAACCAAGGGTATCCGGCAATAACCTCCGTTTTTTTGCCGCGCTTCACAATAAACTGGTGGGCTGCATTGCGAAGACAGTTTTCCAGATTATCTTTTTTTGGCCGTCGGCCAATTTCAGCATTAAACTTTCGGGTTAGCGACATGGGTTTTTGCTCGGTTGTTGCTGCCGAAAATATTATGCTTTCACCTTTCTTTATTGGTATCTCAAAAAAACCTGGTACAAAAAGATCTTCATGCCCCTCGTATCCTCGATTAATTTCTTCTTTGTACTCAATGTTGTAATACCAGTCGGGGACTGCAACAAATTCGTTACTCTTGTTAAGTTGCATGTGTAGGTAGGGGAAGCCTTGGTAAAGCCGATACTTTACACCGTTAGGTGTTTCGCGGTAGCGTTTATCGGCATATAGGTTCGATTTTGAAAGTTTGTGGGCATTTCGGAATGCTAAGAATGGTCGTATTCTCAGTTTGGTTGGGATGTGAGCATCAATTAGCGTATAGCGTATCATGAACTGCTCTTCGTTATGCACAAAAAGTAGCTCTTTCTCAAAAATTACTCCACCTACCCGATAGGTTATTTTTGGGGTTGGCTCGTATTCAAAATCAATAATATACTTATGGCCTCTTGGTTCGTATATTCCGGGGTACCGATGAATTCCTAGGTTGAATTCCTTTCCGCGTTGGATAATGGTTTCGTCAACCGACGAAAGCAATACATGGTTTTCGCCATCGAACTGGTCGAGGGGAAGTACCATTAGTCCGTGATACTTGCGCGTATTGCAAAGCACAATGGTTGTGCTAAAATATCCACCGGCTCGGTTGGTGCTCAGTATCTCTCTGTTTAACGAGTAGGCCAAGTTGCCTAGCTCATGCTTATTAAATTCAAGATAACCCATTGGTTTGTTAGTTTTAGGTTAACACGTTAAAAGGTTAATGCCTGATTGAAAATAT
>OMKS01002785.1_pt1 | contig 14335 bp, 10 predicted proteins | sample 1674721 | NCBI WGS metagenome assembly OMKS01 (sample SAMN06264996, study PRJEB25208) | sediment metagenome | isolation source: hot spring sediment | place: USA: California | collected 2014-09-02
CTTCGTCGGCAGCGTCAGATGTGTATAAGAGACAGCGTCCATATATATCCGGGGATCCCCGATTCCGCCCCAGTCAAATTCCTTCATTAACTTTTGGTACATAAAATCCGTATCAACACTTCCCAGGAACTCGGGATTATTTTCTGAAACCGGGGCAATTCTCAGAATCAGATTCTCCCTGATAAAATGGTCCTCCAGGTTGAGGTAGTTATCAGAAGACACCGTGGTTGAATAACAGATCGGACGTTCCCATTCATTATTTCCCAGCATGTTTAGTACGGTAAGCAGATTTTTATAGAGTACATTGTCCGTTATGGAAAAACGAACTTCATCAACCTGACTGTCTCTGAATTGTTCCGGCACAACCCATTCAGCCAGTTTATCATCATCGGCAGGAATAATAAATTTCTTTGCGGGAAGAAAATACTGTCCGTCCTTAAATCTCGGATCATCGGAAAGAAAAAAGTCCATCACATCCTTCAGGGGGGCATAATCGCCGTCAATTCTTTTAATCAGCTCCTCCATTCTAAGATTCTGGGTTTTGATCCCTTCCCCATCAAGTTCTATCCGGTTGATTATCTCCTGGGTATTAAATGTCCTCAGGTAACCGTAAAGCTTTACCGGGTCCATATTGTCTCTGAGTTCCTCAATTGCCGCAAAATCCTTGGGATGGTTTGCAGGCAATAAAGAAGATTTCAACAGGTCGAGCGACTTTTTGTAAATATCCCTTAACTCCGGATCATATTTATCCCGGTTATACCGGTATTTTTGCTGAATAAGCACCCCGGCTGTTTCAACCAGGTAGGCATAATCACGTACGCCCTGAATATACTTATCTTTGGTCTTATTGATCGGCAGGGGATCGCTGTCATAGAACTTATAGGTCATCTGCTCGATATACCAGTCGGCTGTCAGGTAACTCAGGTTAACCACCCTCACATCCGTTCTGAATCCTTCAACTTCCTGGTAATACCACAGCGGGAACGTATCATTATCGCCGTTGGTAAACAGGATGGCATTGGGTCGGCATGAATTCAGGAAATTATGGGCAAGGGCTCTGGCGGTATACCGGTGTGAACGGTTATGATCGTCCCAGTTCTCTTTAGCCATTATTCCGGGAACAATCAGAAGGGTTATCAGTAAAATGAAAACCGGTGTCATCCATGATTTAACTTTTGAGGAGGCCCAGTGTGATAATGCTGCAAAACCAATGCCTATCCAGATTGCATAGGCATAAAACGATCCAGCATAAGCGTAGTCCCTTTCCCGCGGCTGAAGAGGATACTGGTTAAGGTATACCACAATGGCAAGCCCGGTCAGGAAAAACAGCAAAGCCACAATCCAGAAGTCATGCAGGTCTTTGCGGTAGTGAAAAAATGCACCGATAAGACCCAGCAGAAGCGGAAGCATATAATATTTGTTATGCGCCTTATTATTTTTAATAAAACCCGGCAGATTATCCTGCGGTCCCAACCTTGCCCTGTCGATAAATTTAATGCCGCTAATCCAGTTTCCCTTGGTCAGTTCACCGTGTCCCTGGATATCATTCTGTCGGCCCGCAAAGTTCCACATAAAATACCTTAAGTACATGTATCCTACCTGGTAACGGAAAAAGAATCTTAAATTCTCGCCGAAAGTTGGTTTCCCGACAGGACGGGAACGGTCGTAGGTAAACTCTCCCATCGATCCGCGAATCGGATTTCCGTTGGCATCTCTTCGGACATCGTATAAATTCGATTCATCCAGCTTGCCCCAGTAAATATATTCTCCGGCATGTCTTGACTGGTTGCTCCACATCCTCGGGAAAATTCCCTCAGAATGCCGGTCATATTTATATTCCCTGCTACGAACCACTTTGTAATACTCATTATCACCTTTATAATATGTGGGTTTCTCATCCTCAACGCTTATTGGTCTTGCATTGAAGTACGGACCATAGACTAATGGGTTGTTACCGTACTGTTCCCTGTTCAGGTAGCTGTAAAGGGCAAACATATCCTCCGGATTGCTTTCATCAAGCGGGGTATTCGCTGCTGAACGGATGACTATGATGCTGTAGGAGAAGTAACCGATGACCACCATAAACAGTCCCAACAAAACGGTATTCCATATCACTTTACCTTTTGCATGGGTGTAATATATGCCAAGAATAAAGCCTCCTACCAGGAGCATCCCAAAAAATACCGCTCCCGAATGGAACGGGAGCTTGAACCCGTTTACAAATATCAGTTCAAATCTTGAAGCAACCAGTGTTAGTCCCGGAATCAGGACGAAAATTATTCCGCCCAGAATAATCCCCGATATAAGGAGAGAAGCAATTATTCCTTTTACCGTCGGAGTGTATTTTCTGAAGTAATAAACAAAAATAATGGCCGGAATCGTTAAAAGATTCAGCAGGTGAACACCGATGGACATACCCATCAGATAGGCAATAAGAATGATCCATCTGTTCGCGTAAGGTTCATCGGCAATATTCTCCCATTTAAGAATGGCCCAGAAAACAACGGCTGTAAACAGTGATGAGGTGGAATACACTTCTGCTTCACCAGCGGAGAACCAGAACGAATCGCTGAAAGTAAAAGCCAGTGCCCCGACTGCTCCTGAACCCATAATGGTAATCAAGGCCCCACGGGAAAGCTTTTCCTCTTTGTCATAAAACTTTTTAACAAGGTGTGTGATGGTCCAGAAAAGGAACAGAATAGTAAATGCACTGGCCATCGCAGATAATATATTCATCGTAATGGCAATCTTTGTTACATCGTTCCCTGCAAATAAGGTAAAAAATCGGCCAAGGATCATAAAAATAGGTGCGCCCGGCGGGTGACCGACTTCAAGCTTGTAAGCCGTGGCAATAAATTCACCGCAATCCCAGAAACTGGTTGTGGGTTCAATGGTCAGGAGATAAACAACGAGCGATATTAAGAATATCCCCCATCCTGTGATGAGGTTCAACCGGCGATAATTTTCCATTTATTTAATTGATAATGTTTTACGATAAGCGACAAAGATAAGTGTATTCATCATTCAAATTGATTTTTCAGCCTGTAAAACTGTTAAAATTCCTTAATAAAACCAACGAATAGCAGCGTTTTTACTCTTTTTATTTCAATAAATAAAAGCGCCAGGGAACATTCTTCCAGTAATCCCCGGCATATTCAATTCCTATCCTCGGACCTGTTCCGATTCGTCGTTTTTCGTTTTTTCCCTCGATCCAGATTCTTTCGGAAGAATGAAGGTCTTCACCATAAAAAGAACCATCGATGCATAATTCCTTTGTCAACCTGCCCGGGCCGTAAACCTGTTTTGAACCTCTCAGGAGAACGGCCTGGGGATCTCCCGCTTTACCGGTTACTACATTCATCATCCAGTGCATACCATAAACGAGGTACATATATAAATATCCTCCCTGTTCAAACATGATTCTGTTTCTCGGTGTCAATCCCTTACTGGCATGGCAGGCAAGATCATCCGATCCTTTATAGGCTTCTGTTTCAGAAATGACCATCACCTCCCTCATTCCCCCGGGCATTACCCTTATGAGTTTCATGCCCAGCAGTGCCGGCGCTACCTCCAGAACATCCCGGCAATAAAAATCCCTTGAAATTCTTTCAGCCATCCTCAAGCCACCTGTAATGGGGTCCGAAAATAAACATCATATAAAAAAGCGCAAAGGGTGTAACGCCGGCTGAGGTTTCAATGGTATCTTCATTCAGCATAGATAATCCCATGATCAGAAGAAATACAACAGCCATATAGGAATCCCATCTCTTCTTCATAAATACCGGTCCAATGATGGCCGCCATACAGATTATGAATCCAAATATCCCGAAGTCGATCAGGAAAGTGAGATATTGATTATGGGCACGCCTCCGCCTGTTTTCGTTAAGCGGTGAATTTGTATTTTCATAATAGGTTTTGAAGGCCTTATAGATATCTCCGGTGCCAACGCCGATCCAGAAATTCTCCGCTGCAATGGTTCGTCCTGCCTCAAGATAAAGCCATCTCTGAATGATGGATTTGTCGTTGGGACTGTACCCCAGCCTCACCCGGTGTATCTCCCAGATGATTTCATAAACACGCGGATAAAGGGAAAACTTCTTATGATAGATGTAATTGGCAATGCCATTTTCAACCGCCTGAATATCCTTTTGTGTTAACCTGCTGAAGCCTTCAGCATCCTTCCTTAATCCTTTTGACGTCATGTATCTTAACAATGTCTCCTGAATAGAATTCCCGTTTTTTGTCATCCCGTTAAAATCGACGCCGCTGACACGGTTCCATTCCCTTTCAAGCTCATCCCTGCAGACATACATCCAAACAAAATGACCGTTCTCAATTTCTTTCCGCTCTGTAAGGTTAAGATAAGCATTCCCTTCAGCCGTCAGTCTGTCAACTTCTTCGGGTACGATAAGTTCCGTGGTGTAAAAACGTTTAACCACATATCCTACGTAACCTGCAGAGACCAGGGGAATGATCAGGGCAAAAATAAAAACCATGAATCGTATGGAAACCTTCCTGATACGAAATGTTAATCTCAACAACAACAAATACATCAGGATAATAAAAATGGCTATTCCTGAAAGCGACTTCAGAGCAAGCAGGAACAGTGGCAGCCAGATGAGATTAACAATATAAAACCATCTTAAAAATAACGGCAATCTCAGTCCTGAGAAAAAAAGGAAATAGACAATAACACCCGTGGCAAAAACGATCATCAATGCAAACCTGATATAACTGATGAACAGGGATATGTCCCTGTAACCGTTGATTTCAAAAGGCAATAAGCCTGTGAGTGCTAAAGCACTTGCCAGGGAAGCAACACATACGGCCCCGGTAAAAAAATGGAGTATCAGGTCTGTTTGACGTCTCAGCAATGGAACCGATGTCCCGATAACCAGCGGCAGTACCAGAAGAGGTAATTTTATCCTGATATCCTTCAGCCCGTAGGCCATGTCGGTGGTCCATAACATTCCCAGCAGATGCATCCCAAAAAGCGACAAAAAAAGCCAGAGAGCCCGGTCGCTTTTAAACCTCTGCCATTTCTCCCCGTATTGTGCCTCGGCAACCCAGTTCACCATAAGGACGATCTGAAACACCGATGTAAAAAATATGGATAATGGCAGGCTGACCGCCAGTAAAACCAGTGACCAAAAGTATATCTGTTCATGTATCTGCCGTGGAAACATAGCTGCAATGAAACTTTAAATATATAATTTCATCCCCAATATCATCCCCGTCGTAAGTTAAATAATTTAATTTTCAGTCTGGTCGGCAGTCGTCTATTCGCCCATTCGCCTGACAACCTTTTTCCACACCCAAATTGTTAATATCTTCTTGTTTTATTGATATTAATTGTATTTTTGCGAACCACAAAATCAGGGTGAAAATTATATAATTACACGAATAAATTTTTAAAGATAGTGGATACTTTAAGTTACAAAACCATCTCGGCAAACAAAGAAACCGTTCGGAAAGAGTGGTTCATCGTTGATGCGCAAGATGAAGTACTGGGAAGGCTTGCATCGAAAGTGGCAAAAATATTAAGGGGCAAACATAAGCCCGATTTCACGCCTCATGTCGATTGCGGAGATAATGTGATTGTCATCAACGCTGAAAAAGTCAAACTTACCGGAAAAAAAATGTCCGATAAGAAGTACTTCCGCCATACAGGATATCCCGGCGGTCAGCGTATTGAGACCCCGGAAGATTTATTCAGAAAGCGACCAAAAGCCGTTGTGGAAAAAGCCATTGCCGGTATGCTTCCAAAAAACCGCCTGGGACATAAAATATTTAACAATCTGTTCGTTTATCTTGGTTCCGAACATCCGCATGAAGCTCAGCAACCTAAAAAATTAGACTTAAACAGCATTAAATAAAGAATATGGAGTTAATTAATACAGTTGGAAGAAGGAAATCAGCCATTGCCCGTGTTTACATGAGTGACGGGAAAGGCCAGATAACTGTAAATGAAAGGGATTATAAAGATTATTTTCCTGATGAGCAGCTTCATTTTGTGATTGAACAACCACTCGACCTGCTCGAAGTGAAAAACAAATACGATATTAAAGTAAATCTTAAAGGAGGCGGCATAAAAGGTCAGGCAGAAGCGCTGCGTCTTGCCATTACAAGGGCATTGATAAAAGCAAATCCTGAAAATAAATCATCCCTGAAAGCAGAAGGATTTGTCACCAGGGATCCAAGAGTGGTGGAACGTAAAAAACCCGGACAGCCAAAAGCACGGAAAAGATTCCAGTTCAGTAAACGTTAATCTATTTTTAATCATTGCGAAATTGGTAAGACTTCCAGGATGGAACTACTTATCGATTGACCAGCAAAAATTAATAAAATGCCTAAAACAAGTTTTGATGAATTATTAGACGCAGGTGTTCATTTCGGACATCTCAAAAGGAAATGGAACCCTTCAATGGCTCCTTATATTTTCATGGAGAAAAACGGGATCCATATTATTGATCTCAAAAAGACACAGGTTAAGCTTGAGGATGCCGGTGCCGCTTTGAAGCAAATAGCCAAATCCGGAAGAAAAATATTGTTTGTCGCAACAAAAAAGCAGGCCAAGGATATCGTGGCAGACCGGATCAGCAAAATCAATATGCCTTATGTTACCGAGCGCTGGCCTGGCGGGATGCTAACAAACTTCCCAACCATAAGGAAAGCTGTGAAGAAAATGTCGACGATTGACAAAATGGCGACGGATGGTACATTTGATACCCTGTCAAAACGCGAAAGGCTTCAGATTACCCGCCAACGTGCAAAACTCGAGAAGAACCTCGGCAGTATCGCAGATCTCACAAGACTGCCTGCCGCTATGTTTATTGTGGATGTGACCAAGGAATATATTGCCGTCAGGGAAGCAAACAGACTGAATATTCCCGTATTCGCCATGGTTGACACCAACTCAGATCCCAAAAACATAGATTTTCCGATCCCTGCCAATGACGATGCGTCAAAATCAATTTCTCTTATCATCGATTATGTGGCTTCAGAAATTGAAGAAGGACTGACAGAAAGAAAAATGGAACGCGAAAAGGAAGCTGCTGAAGCAAAAGAGAAAAAAATGAAGAAGGAGGCAAAAGCTGAGGCAACGAATGAGGAGAAAAAGGTAAAAAACGAACAATCCAAAAGTAAAGCCAAAGAGCAAGAAAAAGCACCCGATGATAAGAAGGCAGAACATAAAGTCGGAACAGGCGATAAACAGGAAGTAAAAAAGCCTGAGGCTGAAGAAAAGAAGCAAGAAGCAAAAGCTGAAAAAACCATGGCTGAAGAAACAAAGCCTGAGACTCATATAACTGAAGCTGAAGAAAAGAGGCCTGAAACCGGACTAACAGAAGAAGATATGACCGCTGAAACAGAAGAGGCTGAAGAGCAAACAATCACCGGTAAAACTGCCGAAGAATAATACATTAATCATTATAAATATATTACAGAAAATGGCTGAAATAAAAGCTGCAGATGTCAGTAAACTGAGAAAAGCCACCGGTGCCGGTATGATGGACTGCAAAAGAGCACTCCAGGAGGCAGATGGCGATTTCGAAAAAGCTATAGATATTATCCGTAAAAAAGGGAAGGCGATAGCCAATAAACGCGCCGACCGGGAAGCGGGAGAAGGAACTGTCCAGGCCGGAGTGAAGGGAAACTTCGGCGCCATTATTTCGCTTAATTGCGAAACCGATTTCGTTGCAAAAAATGAAGATTTCGTTGCATTTGCAAAATCAATTCTTGATCTTGCCCTCAATGAAAAGCCAGAAAACCTCGATGCGCTTAAAAAACTCAATCTGGATGGGAAATCGGTTGAAGAGAGAATTATTGAACAGACAGGGATCATCGGAGAAAAACTCGAACTTGCCTTTTACGATTTTATTAAGGCAGAGAACGTAATGGAGTATAACCACTTTGGAAATAATTTGGCAACCATTGTCGGATTCAATAAATCCGATGTAGATTACCAGGTTGCCAGGGATGTTGCCATGCAAATTGCAGCCATGTCCCCCATCGCCGTTGACAAAGATGATGTGCCTGCACAGGTTATCGAAAAGGAGAAAGAGATTGGCCGCGGAAAGGCCCTTCAGGAGGGAAAACCGGAAAATATTGTGGACAGGATTGCAGAAGGAACCGTTATCAAATTCATCAAAGAAAATACATTGATGAACCAGGAGTTTACCAAAGATTCCAAAAAGACTGTAGGACAGTATTTAAAGGAATATGATAAAGATTTGTCAGTTACCGGTTTTAAACGGTTTTCGCTAAAATAGCATATATCTTCATAAGTAACGGAGGGCTGTTCGCTGATGCGGACAGCCCTTTTTTTGGCATTGACTGAAAACCCTGCTTATAAAATTAAATCATTAAATTCGTAAAAAAATCTCTACTTATGATGCCTGCATTTAAAAGAGTACTGCTGAAATTAAGCGGCGAAGCCCTTATGGCAAACGGTTCACACGGCATTGATCCCAAAAGGCTGAATGATTATGTTGACGAAATCATCGCAGTATCTGAACTCGGCGTTCAGATTGGCATCGTTATCGGCGGCGGAAATATCTTCAGGGGCCTCTCCGGACTGAAAGAGGGGTATGACCGGGTAAGGGGTGACTACATGGGAATGCTGGCCACCATTATTAACGGACTTGCACTGCAATCCGCCTTCGAGTCAAAGAAAGCCAAATCACGGATTTTTACTGCGATAAATATGGAACCAGTTGCTGAATATTATATGAAATCAAAGGTTACAGAAGCCCTCGAGCAGGGGTATATCACAATATTTTCAGGCGGTACGGGTAACCCGTTCTTTACAACCGACACCGCCTCGACGCTCAGGGCGATTGAAATCGAGGCGGATGTTATGTTGAAAGGAACCAGGGTGAACGGGGTATTCACCGACGATCCGGAAACCAATCCGAACGCAGAAATGTACGATGAAATCAGTTTTAATGAGGCCCTGAAAAAAGAGCTGAGGATTCTTGATCTTACCGCATTTACCATGTGCATGGAAAATGCATTGCCCCTTATCGTTTTTAATATGAACGTAAAAGGCAATCTGAAAAATTTGATTTTGGGCGAAAAAATTGGAACTTTAGTTAAAATTTAAATAAATTAGGAGCCGTAATTTTTTAAAACAACCTGATATGAATGAAGAAGTTCAGCTGGTTTATGAAATGGCAAAAGAAAGAATGGACAAGGCCATTGAGCATCTTGAATGTGAATTGAGCCGAATCAGAGCAGGAAAAGCTAATCCGCATATCCTCGATGGAATTATGGTAGAATATTACGGGGTCCCGACACCGCTGAACCAGGTATCAAATATCAATACGCCTGATGCAAAGACAATCATTATTCAGCCTTGGGAAAAGAACCTGATCGGATCCATTGAAAAAGCCATCCAGAGCTCAAAAGTAGGCATTACCCCCGTCAATAATGGTGAAGTCATTCGCCTGATTATTCCTCCTCTTACAGAAGAACGCCGTATTCAACTGGTCCGTTTGGTTAAAGCAGAAGGTGAAAATGCCCGCGTAAGCATTCGGAACACCCGAAGGGATGCAAATGAAGAGTATAAAGTGATGCAAAAAGAGGGATTATCTGAAGACGATGAGAAAAAGGCTGAAGCTGAAATACAAAAAATGACCCAGGAGTATACCGAAAAGATTGATAAGATTATAGAAGGAAAAGAAGTGGATATTATGACCATCTAGATTACTGCAGATCCAATATCCTGTACAATTCATCAAGATTCGGCGACAGAATAATTTCCGTCCGCCTGTTTTTTCTTCTTGCTTCATCTGTTTTAGCCGGATCGACCGGCAGGTATTCTCCCCTTCCCGCCACGGTAATACGCGTAGGATCAATGTTTGAACTTTCAAGCAATATCCTTACTATGGAAGTTGCCCGCATTACGCTGAGGTCCCAGTTATCCTTAATCGAGGAGCCTTTCCTGAACGGCACATCGTCGGTATGACCCTCAATCATGATACTGATTTCGGGATTCCTGGCAAGCACCGCGGAGAGTTGTTTCAATGCCCTTACTCCATTGGGGTCAACCACGGTGCTTCCCGACTTAAATAGAAGTTTCTCTTCCAGGGAAACATAAACTTTCCCGTTTCTCCTGGTAACCGAAAGTCCCTCACCCTCAAATCCCAGCAGGGCATCTGAAACCTTCCTTCTCAAATCTTCAAGGATGGCATCTTTCTGGTAAAGCAGTTCCTCTAACTCCACCAGCCTGGCATTCCTGGCCTCCAACTCTGCTTTCAACTGGTTCACATCCATCTTCTGTGCATTTATATTGCTTTCCAGCTCCCTGAGCATCTGTTCTTTCCTGGCAAGATCATCCTGTGCACCCTGCAGTTCATTTAACAACCTCCTGGTCTCTCTAACATTACCCCTGAGCAATGATTCGTGTGTCGATTCAAGATCGATGTATTTTCTTTCAAGCTGAGCAATCTCTTTTTTCAGTTCTTCAATTTCTTTATACAGCCTGATACTGTCCTTAACAAAATTTCGTTTCTGCTCTTCAACCAGGTCAATATTTGCCCGCATTTCGCGATTCTCAACCGTCAGCCTTTCATTCTCTGCCTTCAGATCATCCCTTTCATTCTGCAAAGTGTAGCGTTTACCTTTTAATTCTGAAAACTCTTTTGCAGGAACACATGATGAAACCGCAATACTCAGAACCGTTAAAATTTTTATATAGTTAATCATATGGTTATAACGAAAAAGCTTGTGAAAATTACATAAAAAAAACCCGGGATCCACAGCTTTTTTTCACAAAGAAAATTTAAGATATTAACATCAACATTATTCGTATCTTTGTATTAAATTAATAACCCATTTGGAATAAAAGGTGGATTATAAGTTATTAAGTAAGATTAACGGACCGGATGATCTGAAGGTATTGACACCTGGTGAGCTTATCCAGCTGAGCTCGGAATTAAGAGCATTCATTATTGATATTGTCTCCTCCAATCCGGGTCATCTTGGTGCCAGTCTGGGAGTAGTGGAACTGACTGTCGCCCTTCACTATGTCTATAATTCTCCTCACGATAAAATTATCTGGGACGTGGGCCATCAGGCTTACGGCCATAAGATACTTACCGGGCGAAGGGATGTCTTCCATACCAACAGAAAGTTCAAAGGTATCAGTGGTTTCCCGAAACCCGCGGAGAGTAAGTATGATGCATATGGCGTGGGGCATGCATCGACTTCCATTTCTGCCGCCTTGGGTATGTCGGTGGCACACGAGCATCTCCGGCAGAAGGATAAACATGTGGTGGCGATTATCGGGGATGGTTCCCTTACCGGCGGGCTGGCTTATGAAGGATTGAACAATGCCGGACATGAAGACAAAGATCTGCTGGTTATTCTGAATGATAACAACATGGCTATCGACCCCAATGTTGGGGCGATAAAGGACTACCTGCTTGATGTCACTACTTCCGAAGCCTATAACAGGGTAAAAACAGATATCTGGAATCTCCTGGGGATCCTTGACAAGATCGCCCCGAATGCAAGACAGCATATACAGAAGATCGAAAATGCCCTGAAATCTCTCGTACTGAAGCAGAGTAACCTTTTTGAATCCCTTAACTTCAGGTATTTTGGCCCTGTTGACGGTCATGATGTGGTTCACCTCGCCTCCGTTTTAAAGGATATAAAGAGAATTGACGGCCCAAAATTGCTCCATGTGCTTACCAAAAAAGGCAAGGGTTTTGCAATGGCCGAGAAAAATCAAACCGCCTTTCATTCACCCGGGTTATTTGACAAACATACAGGAGAGTTCATTACGGTTAAGTCCCGGGAATCCCAGCCCCCGCTTTACCAACAGGTGTTCGGTCATACTATCCTTGAACTGGCGAAAGCCAATAAACGCATCGTAGGGATCACACCGGCCATGCCAACCGGGTCATCCCTGAAAATCATGATGAATGAAATTCCCGAGAGAACCTATGATGTCGGGATTGCCGAACAGCATGCCGTTACGTTTGCAGCGGGACTGGCATCGGCCGGTATGATCCCTTTCTGTGTCATTTATTCCTCATTCATGCAAAGGGCCTACGACCAGATCATTCACGATGTGGCCCTTCAGAAACTCCCTGTAATCCTCTGCCTCGACAGAGCCGGACTGGTTGGCGAGGATGGTGCAACACATCATGGTGCCTTCGACCTGGCCTATTTGCGTTGTATCCCCGATCTGATCATTGCCTCCCCGATGGATGAAATTGAAATGAGAAACCTGATGTATACGGCCCAGCTGAGTCTTAAAGGACCATTCGCCATCAGATACCCCAGGGGACAGGGGGTAACAAGGAACTGGCAAAAACCCTTCAGGGAAATTGAGGTCGGAACCGGCAGAATGGTTCAGGATGGAGAAGACATCGCTATTCTGTCCATCGGCCCGGTAGGCAATGTGGTGAGCGAAGCTATTAAAGTTCTGGGGAAAGAACATATTCATCCGGCGCATTTCGATATGAGATTCCTTAAACCAATCGATAAAAAATTATTAAAAACCGTCTTTACCCGTTTTAAAAAGGTCATTACGATTGAAGACGGCGCGGTGGTTGGCGGACTGGGCAGTGCAGTGATTGAATATATGAACGACTATAACTACAATGCAAAAGTAATCAGACTTGGAATACCCGATCACTTTATCGATCATGGCACCCGTGAGGAACTCTTCAGGCTTTGCGGATATGATGCGGAAGGAATCACCCGGACGGTAAAGAGCATTGTAAGTTCAAAAATCCTTACCAAGGCCATTTGACCCTGCCCCGGGTTACAGATCAAATTTTATTCCCTGTGCAAGCGGAAGCTCGGTCCCGTAATTGATGGTGTTAGTCTGACGGCGCATATAAGCTTTCCAGGCATCTGAACCGGATTCTCTTCCTCCTCCTGTTTCCTTCTCTCCTCCAAATGCACCGCCTATTTCAGCACCCGATGTCCCGATATTGACATTGGCAATACCGCAGTCGGAACCTGCTCCTGAGAGAAACTTTTCAGCTTCACGCAGATTATTGGTAAAAATTGCTGAAGAGAGTCCCTGGGGAACATTATTATTGATGGCAATGGCTTCATCAATGGTTTGGTATTTGATGAGATAAAGCAACGGGGCAAAAGTCTCCTCCTGAACAATTTTGTAATGATTCTCCGCTTCAGCAATTGCAGGAACCACATAGGTTCCCGACTCAAACCCGGGATCATCCAGAACATCACCGCCAAAAATAATATTTCCTCCCTCCTTTTCCACCTCGGAAAGTGCATGTCTGAATGATTCAACCGCCGCTTTGTCAATCATCGGACCCACAAGCACACCCTCCTCAAGAGGATTTCCTATCCGCCTGGCAACTTGCTGATAGGCTCTGACCAGGCGGGCCTTTACTTCATCATATATTTTTTCATCGATGATCAGGCGGCGGGTTGTCGTACATCGCTGACCTGTTGTTCCCACCGAACCGAAAACAATGGCAGGAATAGCCATTTCAAGGTCTGCATCCCCTGAAACAATAATAGCATTATTCCCTCCCAACTCCAGGATGGATCGCCCGAGCCTTTTACCCACAATCCCTGCTACGCGTTTTCCAACAGCTGTTGAACCGGTAATGCTGAACAGGGGTATCCGGCTGTCCTCGGCAAAATTATCCCCTACCACCGACGATTTTGCGATTATCAGGTTAAAAACACCCTCCGGAACGTTATTCCCTGCCAGAACCTTCTGGATTATTTTATGCGTTGCAATAGCGGTTAGCGGGGTTTTCGAACTGGGCTTCCATACCACCACATCCCCGGCAATGGCAGCAATCATGGCATTCCATGCCCATACTGCAACAGGAAAATTGAATGCGGTTACCAGTCCGACAATACCAAGCGGATGGTATTGATCATACATCCGGTGATTGGGCCTTTCTGATTGCATGGTGAATCCGTAAAGCTGACGGGACTGGCCAACAGCAAAATCACATATGTCAATCATCTCCTGGACTTCACCCAATCCTTCCTGGTAAGTTTTGCCCATTTCAAGGGAAACCAGAAAACCCAGATCCTCTTTGGCCTCACGCAAAGCAACACCAATTTGCCTGACAATCTCGCCCCTGGCAGGTGCAGGAACGGTTTTCCAGACCTGGAAAGCCTTCTGCGCCCCGGTAACGATGTGTTCATAATCATCTGCTGTTGCATTGACCACCCCGGCAATTTCTTTTCCATCAATCGGCGACACAGAAGAGGTTGTTACCCCCTTTGTGTTTAACCATTTTGTCCCGCTTGTTGCACCCGGATTAATATCTTTAATATCCAGCCTGTTTAACACAGCTCTTGCCTTTTTCCTGTATTCCTGATT
>OMKS01002786.1_pt1 | contig 14322 bp, 15 predicted proteins | sample 1674721 | NCBI WGS metagenome assembly OMKS01 (sample SAMN06264996, study PRJEB25208) | sediment metagenome | isolation source: hot spring sediment | place: USA: California | collected 2014-09-02
ATTCTAAATTTACCGAATGCTAACATATTGTAGATTGCCTGTTTGCTGAAACAGGTTCGATTAATGGTAAAATATGGATTAAGGCAGTAGCAGAGGAGAGCACACTGTATGGCTGATTTGGCTTCATCAAGACGTACTGCAAAATTAAGCGCCGCCATGATCAAGGAGAAGTTTCTTGCCTACCTGTTCATACTCCCAGCGGTATTGATCATTGGCATTTTTGGTCTGTTTCCCATCTTTTACTCCGTATACATGAGCCTTTTCAACTGGCGTGTGGCAAAAGGGGGGTTCGTTTTTCTCGAAAATTACCAACGCTTGTTCGGTGACGGCAAAGGGCTGCTGATCTTCTTGCTGGGGTTGGTATTGTTGGCAGTGGCTTATTGGCTGTGGAATTCTGCCTTCAAGACCAATAAAAAATATCAAAAAGCCGCCAAGATCATTGCGGCTTTTGTGTTTTTGGCGTTCGGGGTGGCTTTCTCGGTCGGTTGGAACCAGATGGTGGCGGCTGGTGACGGTAAATTTTTCAAATCGATGACGATCACTCTGTACTATGCGCTGCTTTCGGTGCCCACCCAAATGATCATCGGGTTGGTGGTTGCCTATCTTCTGTTTCAAAATATCAAAGGCAAAGAAGTTTTCAGAATGTTTTACTTCCTGCCCTATGTCACCCCCACGATCTCAACGGCGGTAGTATTCCGCATCATCTTCAGCCCGCGTGAAACCGCCCTGGCCAACACATTGTTAGGCGCCTTCAATTTGCAGCCCCTGCAGTGGTTGTATGAGAGGACTGCCTTCACCAATTTATTCTTCCAATCCGGGCTGGAAGGCTTCTGGGCGGGTCCCAGCCTGGCGCTGATCACGATTGCTATTTACGGCATTTGGTCCTTTGCCGGTTACAACGCAGTCATATACCTGGCGGGATTGGGCAACATTCCCAAAGAGGTGTATGAAGCCGCCCAAATTGATGGTTCCAGCGGCTGGCACCTGTTCTGGCACATCACCTTTCCGTTGATATCACCGATTTCTTTTTACCTGCTGTTGATATCGTTCATTGGTACATTCAAAGCCTTCAATCACCTGTATGTGATGCGGGTGCCCTCTGCCAGTGATACTGTGATAACCGCCAGTATCCGCATTTTTGATACTTTCTACAAGGAGAATAACTTTGGCTATGCCGCCACACAGGCGATCATTCTCTTCATCATCATTGTTGGGCTGACATTTGCACAGAGCAAGCTGTTGGGAAAGAAGGTGTTCTATGGCTAAGAGGAGCAGAATCACCCGCGTCATTGGCCAATTTATCCTGTATTTTCTGCTTACTTTTGGGGCGATGGTCGCCATGATACCTTTGTTTTGGATGGTGTCGACATCGCTTATGACAATTGGCGAGACCATCAACCGCCAGTTACTGCCAAACACACCCCAGTTCATCAACTATGCGGAGGCCTGGGACCAATCACGTTTTGAACGCTATTTCTTAAATAGCATTATTATCACGACGATCACCCTGATCGGGCTGATGATCTCCTCAGTGCTGGCAGGCTATGCTTTTGGCCGGATCAAATTTCCTGGCAGAAACATAATATTCGCCATTCTGTTGTCTACCATGATGATCCCCGAGTCGGTGACGGTGCTGCCCAACCAGTTACTGGTGCGCGGCCTGATCATACCCCTGCCAGGGGTTGACCAGCGGGTGTTTGATACCTGTATCGCGGATGGGGGGCAATGGCTGTCTTGCCAGTTATCCAGTTTTGGCATGGGTGTATCGTGGATCAATTCTCTGACCGCGTTGACACTGCCATTCATGGCGAGCGCGTTCAGCATTTTCCTGCTGCGGCAATTCTTTGCGCAGATTCCGGATGAATTGTGGGATGCTGCGCGCATGGACGGCGCGGGCCACATGCGTTTTCTGTGGCAGATCGTGCTCCCGATATCTAAGGCCCCACTGATGACGGTGTTTCTATTCGGCTTCATCGGTTCGTGGAACGCCTTTATGTGGCCGCTGCTGGTGACTACCAAGGATGTGAAACGACCCATCATGGTTGGCTTGTGGTCATTTGTGACGGAGGCGGGTCCTGAAACACACTTGTTGATGGCAGGGGCGGTGATCGCGTTGATTCCGATCCTGATCATTTATTTCCTCACCCAAAAACAATTTACCCAGGGTATCGCCACTACAGGATTGAAGGGGTAAAATAGAAGAGGTTATATACGGATGTATCTATCCGATATGAACAAAAGTTTCTTTATAAGCCAAAAGGAGGCAGATAGTAATGAGAAACAAGTTTAAATTTTTATTTGTGTTGTTGTTGATCGTGGCGCTGGCTTTTACAGCATGCAAACAGGTTGAAGAACCGGTTGTTGAAGAGCCTGTCGTCGCCGAAGAGCCCGCCGTTGAAGAAGAGACGGTTGTGGAAGAACCGGCAGAGGTTGAGGAACCTGCTGAAGAAGAAGCGGTTGTCGAAGAACCTGCCGAAGAAGAAGTCGTCGAAGAAGTTGCCGCAGGCCCTTATGACGATATCGTCCCTGCCCAGAACATCGTTTTCTGGCACCAGCACAGCGGTGCTCGTGAAGAATCTCTGCAGGAAATCGTAGCCACCTTCAATGAAACCAATGAATGGGGCATCACGGTGACCGCCGAAAATCAGGGCGGCTATGGTGACATCTTCAACAAGATGCTCCCGATCCTGAACACGGCTGATGTGCCCGACATCGTGGTGGCATACCAGAACCAGACGGCTACCTACCAGCTGGCAGATTCCATGACTGACCTGAATCCGTTGGTTTCTTCCGCCAAATGGGGCCTGACTGATGAGGAAATTGCGGACTTCTTCCCCGGTTTCTACAACCAGGATGTCTTCCCCACCTTTGACTCACAGCGCCTGGGCTTCCCCCCCAACCGCTCCATGGAAGTGATGTATTACAACATGGACTGGATCGAAGAACTGGGTTTTGATGGTCCTCCGACCACCCCTGCCGAGTTTAAAGAAATGGCATGTGCTGCCACCGCCAACCCGTTCTCGGGTGCCACAGCCGAAGGCTCGATGGGTTACAAGTTATCCATTGACGCTTCCCGCTTTGCTTCCTGGACTTTTGCATTCGGCGGTGATGTATTCGATTATGACAATGATGAATACTCCTACAACTCGGATGCGGCTGTCGAAGCAATGAACTTCTTGCAGGACCTGTTCAATGAAGGCTGTGCCCAGCTGGTAACCGAAAGCTATGGCGACCAGACTGACTTTGGCAATGGCACCCTGCTCTTCACGGTTGGTTCCTCTTCTGGTATTCCGTACTATGAGTCAGCCGTGGCGGATGGTGCTGCTTTCGATTTCTCTGTAGCTGCCATTCCTCACACCACCCCGGAACCTGTTATGAACATTTACGGTGCTTCGGTGAGTGTGCCCAAGAGCACGCCCGAACGTGAACTGGCCGCCTGGCTGTTCATCAAATACTATACCAGCACCGAGGTGCAGGCAAAATGGGCGATCGCTTCCAATTACTTCCCCGTTCGCTTAAGCGTGGCTGAAGGTTTGGGCGACTATTTTATCGAGAACCCCATCTATAAAGCTGCTTTTGATATGTTGGAATATGGTGTGGGTGAACCGCCCGTGCCTGGTTACGACTTCGTGCGCGATATTGTAGCAGAGGCTATGGCGGCCATCGCTGCCGGCGATGATGTCGCAGCAACCCTGGAACAGCTGGATGCTGACTCTGACGCCATCCTGGCTGACCAGATGGCAACCATGCAATAACAGTTGTAAACAATTAAATACAAGAAAGAGGCTGTCCCAGTCTTTTGGGACAGCCTCTTTTGATCTCTGGTCAAATAACCAATAATGATATGATTTATCAGTTCATGGCTCTTATTCGATGACCGCTTCAGAAGCGATGATCTTGGTGCCATTTACCATGACATCTTCAACCGGGCAGCGGTTTTGGATGAACTTCATAAAGTCAGCCACTTTTTCCGGGGCAGCAGTGGTCTTGATGTGGGGGATGATGCGGACTTCCTGGAAGCCCATGCGCACACCTGGTTTTCCTTTGAGGAAACCATCCAGATCAAGGTCACCTTCTAATTCCAGCCAAAAATCCTGCAGGTCAATGCCCTGTGATTTGGCGAAGGCGCCTGCCACGATCACCTGACAGGAGCCAAGCGCGATCAGCAGAGCTTCCACCGGACTCATACCGGTATCTGTGCCGCCCAGGCTTTTTGGTTCATCCATGCGGACAACAAAATCACGCACGAAGTTATCTACTTGCAGTCCTTCGACCAGTTTGCTGGTTGCTTTATAAGTTGAGATAGGCATTTTATATGTCCTTTCTGTTGTTGTTATCTAAACATCTTACTTAATGTTACTACGGACACACAATAGTTTTATTAATTATGATAAAAATAATGTATCAAAATTATAAGCTCCCGTCTGGATTGTTGCAGGCGTTTGCATTGGTGGGGAATAAGTTGATTTAGGCCTGGGATCAGGCTCGGGTCGCCTCATCCACAAAATTTGCCAGATCGTTCTTGATCTTTTTCAATGACGGGACGTGCACATACATCATATGGCCTGCTTCGTAATATGCCATGCTGATATTGTCCTGCAGCGCGGCAGGGATGCCGAGGTGGTTGAAGGTATATTGGGTGGCGAAATACGGTGTGGCGAGGTCATAAAAACCGTTGGCAACGAAGATCTTCATGGCGGGGTTGGTAACCATGGCCTGACGCAGGACCTCTGCCATGTTGACGTACTGGTTCTGCCAGCGGTCATACTTCCAGTTCTGGAAGAGGTTGGTGAGGATGTTGTAGGGCAGGTCCATGGAGAAATCCAATTCGCGGCGCACATAATCTTTGAGCGTGGCAGAATAAGCCCCACCGGTGGCGCTCAGGCTGGGGTCGCGCTCCGGATATTCGCCGGCGGCGTCGCGGTCATAGCCGGTATAGCGGCTGTCGATGCGTCCGACGGTCAGGCCTTCGTCACGACGCAGCTCTTTGCAAAAGCGGTGGATGTTGATGCGAAGGTCGGTGCGATCGATGTAGTCTTTGCTCAGCCCGGTATAGGTATGCAGTTTGTCGATGATGCGGGCGCGCTCCTCAGCGGTCACCTTTGCGCCTTTCATCAACGCCAGGGTGTAATCGTTGGCGGCGAATTGCTCGACTTCGCTGAGGAACTCATTCAGAGGACGTGCGAGTTGCTCGCTGTCCAGTTTTTGATGGTAACGGGCGGTGGCGGCATAGGTCGGCAGGAAAAGGATGTAGGGCAGGTCGTTGCCGGCATCGAAGCGCGCGGTCACGAAGTTGAGGATGGAGGAGATCAGCATGATACCGTTCAGGTACAGGCCGTGTTTTTCGCCCAGGTAACCGGACAGACCGGCCGCACGTGTAGTTCCATACGATTCGCCGATTAAGAAGATGGGTGATGCCCAGCGCAGGTTGCGGGTGGTGAAGAGATGGATGAAATCGCCGACTGATTCGATGTCGGTTTTGTCGGTGTGGAATTGTTTGGCTTCTTCGCCGGGTACACTGCGGCTATAGCCGGTGCTGACTGGGTCGATGAAGACCAGGTCGGTCTTATCGAGCAGGGTGTATTCGTTCTCGAGCAGTTGATAGGGCGGTGGCAGGGGCATACCCTCGTCATCGAGGCGCACACGCTTGGGCCCCAGCATGCCCAGGTGCATCCACACTGAGGAGGAACCGGGTCCGCCATTAAAGGAAAAGGTTAAGGGACGTTTGGCGGGGCTGTCATCGGTTTTCAACTGGTAAGCGATGTAGAAGATGGTGGCTTTGGGCTTTTCACCCTCTTTTTCATCTTCGGCCTTAAGCAGCATGGTGCCGGCGGTGACGGTGTATTCCAGCACTTTGCCGTTGATGGTGATGCTGTGTTCGGTAACCGAAGTCTTTTCTTCGGGGACAGGTTTGGTCTCTCTGGATGCTTCGTTTTTGTTATTGTCTTCTGGCATGGCTTTCTCCTTCGGGGTGGGTTTGTTTTTATTTTGCATGGGCTTTGGGTTACCGTCGCAACCCAAAGCTCTCAAGGCGTGTTAACTCTTTATCGAACAATCTGTAGGGGATTATAACATTCTGGATTGTGAGATTGGACAGAAGCGATTTTTGGGAATTAAGATGAAAAAAATCTTGCGGTACGGGAATAATACATGGTTCTAAAAACATTTTGACAGAGAGCTTTAGGTTATCCTCGTAACGCAAAGCTCTCAAGGGGAGTTGATTATTCATTCAATGGCGTGCCGTGAATTACGGCATTCTCATTTTTGAGATTGAGAACCAGAACCTTGAGTTACGAGAATAACTCAAGGTTCTCAAGGCAGGTTTACTCTTCCTCGAAAAACCTGTTGGGGCTTATGGGAAATCATTTATTGAGAATTGTATCGCATCAAGATTGTCAGGAGAGCGGATAAAGCATGGATATATGCTGCGGCAGCACGTTAAACCAGGTGACTTCTGGCAATGTGCCAGCCCGCAGGATGATCTCACTGAGGGTGCCGTTGTCGGTGGCGAAGCGCGCATGGGCTTGCAGGATCACGTTTAGATATGCCATCAGGGCAGCGCCGTGGGTGAAGATGATCACGCGCTGGGGTGGGGGTTGAATCAGGGGTAAGATAACATCCTGATGAAAGGCAGACATGCGCTGGTGCAGTTCCTGCAAGGATTCACCTCCGTGGGGTTTGAAAGCGAAGTCATCACCGCGGAACCAGCGCACCGCCTCGGCGGGACAGCGCTGCTCCAGGGTGCGCCGGTCAAGACCCTCCCATTCGCCATAATTGATCTCGCGCAGGCGTGCGTCGGTTTCGATGTCGTCCTGTCCGTTGACAGCGATCTGAGCGGTTAGCAGGGCGCGCTGCAGGTCAGAACTGAGAATGCGCACCGGTGCAACTGATTCCATAAAGGCGGGCGCCAGCACGGGTTGCAAATTGCGCGCCTGTTGGCGCCCGGTCTCGTTCAGCGGCAGGTCGCGTTGGCCCTGGATGCGCTGCTGGGTGTTCCAGTCGGTTTCACCGTGGCGGATAAGGATCAGGGAGAGCATGTTTTCATTGTAACCGAAGGGAGGGATTGTCAGTCTGTGTTTCTTGGGTCAGGCTGGCAGGAAGGGCAGATGTAGCAGGCGCCGCCTTCAAAAGAGAACTTGATGATCTCGTCATCGCATGAAGGGCAGGGGGTACCTAATGTGGCACGGCCCATCATCACCTCATAGCCGCCGGGTTGATCATATAAGTCACGTTCGGTGGTGCGGCCATTGGCCTTTATCGCCTGAATGGTGACCAGCTGGATGGCGTCCAGTAGATGCATGGCTTCATCGTCATTGAGGGTATCCATTTTGCGGCGCGGATGCAGACGGGCATGCCACAGGATATCCTGGGTGTAGCCATTACCCAGACCTGTGATGTATTTGCGGCTGATGATGAATTTTTTCGCATTGATCTTGGACGCTTCCTCCCAGGCGCGCAGCCAGTTTAGGAAATTGCGCCGGGTGACTTTGTGATCCAACGGGTCGCGTGCTTCCTGCAGTACCGCCTGTTGATGGGCGATAGCGTCTGCCACGTTGGCATAGGCGCGGATGCAACCCCACATCTGCACCGACATGGTGAGAGTGGTTCTGTCGGTGAAGGTCAGGCGCAGGTCGAATTTTTTGGGGATGGGTTTGTTGGAAGGCGTCAGCAGCAACTTCCCGCCGGTGTCGCCGATGGCAAGCACCGCACCTTCTTTGGTGAACAAATACAGGTGGTTGCCGCACGACTCGACATGGTCAAAGGTTTTGCCGTGTAATCGTTCGCGAAACACCGGCTGGGTTTCTTCTGAAAAAACGAATTGCTTGACCATGCCGGGAAAGGAGACGATGTCGATGGTCTTGCCAGGAATGACTTCTTGCAACTGGCTGGCGAGGTGTTTGATTTCGGGATATTCGAGCATAGGTATTTTGTCCTGATCTTCTCGTATGACTGCTTCCATTATATACGCGTCTGTTACAGGATGCCATTGAGTGAATCCGGAAAAAATCAAAGGAACTGCCCGGCTCAGGACAGCTACCTTCCTCTTTTTCAAAGATCGTGGGAAGCACCCAGCGGGCCGAAGATGCGGCACAATTTCTGAACGCGTTCGGGCGTGTCAACCGCCCAGGAAGCGATCAGGTTGGTGATCGGCACCGCGCTGAACAAGCCCAAAGTACCGACCAGCGAACGCACTATCTCCTCGGCGATGAAGTTAATGTTCACCAGCAGCAGATAATCGGGGTTGTTGAGTGAGAAGAGCAGGAACATCATCAGTCCCGCCCCCACATACGCCAGCACCAGGGTGTTGACGGTGGCGGCGATGTGATCGCGGCCGATGTGGAAGGCAGCGCCAAAGCGTTCACGGAAGCTCATGTTAGGGTTGGCGCTGTATAATTCCATCACGACGGATGCCTGCGATATCACCAGGTCGTCCAGCACCCCCAGGGTGCCGATGATGATGCTGGCGATGAGGACGTTCTGGATATTGAGATTTTCGCCTTGCTGCATCAGGTACATGGCGCTTTCGTTGCCGAATCCGTTCAGGCTGGTGTAATTGACGAACCACACCGCCAGAAAGCCGGTGATGGTCATGGCGATGACGATGGCAACCAGTGCCACCTGCGTTTTAAGCGTCCAGCCATACACCAAGTATTGCGTGACTGCCAGGAAAATGAAAGATCCGACAATGCTGGTCCAGATGGGATCAGCGCCTGCCAGAATGCGCGGGATGATGAAGTAGAAGATGATCAGCAGGCTGACACCCATGGAGAGCAGGCTCTGGAAGCCTTTCCACCCACTCACCAGGATCGATGCGACCACGAACATGGCAAATAACACCAGCATCGGCGTAAGGCGGATGTAATCGATGAAATAGGCGCGCAAGGCACCGTCAGGGGTTTGCCCAACCGTTACCAGGATGCGTTCGCCTGTGGTCAGACTGAACCCTCTGGGCAGGATCTGGTAAGCACCGTGATCAACAGAAACCAGCGTGTCTTTGAAGTCACCTTCCAAAATGCGCACCTGGGCGATCTGGTAATCCTGTTCGATGGAACCAAGCTGGACAGTGCCAGATTCAAGGATTTGCACGACCTCGCCTTTAACGGTGCCCGATCCATAGCCGATAGCGTCCGGGGTTTGGGCAGGGCGTGAGGTTTCTTTGACAATGATGGTGATTGCCATGGCAAGCATTACCAGCACAGTGAAGATCAGATTTCCATTCAGTTTGAGGCGGATTTTTTTCATTATTCGGCGCCCCTGGCGTATGGCCAGTTTTTTTGCGATGATGATACCATGAAAGCGCCTGCTGCTCTCTTGCGAAGGTGTTTTGTGGGGTGAAAATGGGCAGGTTGTGTCCATATTTCACCATGATAATTGGTTGATTTCGTTGCCAACGCCAATAAGCTATGGTGTAATTGGCATGTTTACAATCGCTAAAAAGGGAAAAGAGCAATGAATGGTTGTGAAGAGATCTTAAGGGTTGAGAATCTGTCGTGGAGCGCTGGCGGACAAAAGATCATCGATGATGTAAGCTTAAGCGTGGCGGAGGGCCAATTCGTAGCGGTGGTTGGCCCCAGCGGTTCCGGCAAAAGCTCGCTGTTGAAGTTGATCAACCGCATGATCGAACCGGATGAGGGGCATGTCTATGTGTGCGGCAATGAGTATCGTTCGTTGGATCCACAAACACTGCGCCAGCAGGTCAGCTTGATGATGCAGACGCCCCATTTGTTTCCCGGTACGATAGCTGAGAACGTGGCTTTCGGGCCTTTGCAGCGCGGAGAAGAGATCAGCCGAAAAACCATTGAGCAGCTTGTAGAGGCGGTTGGGCTGGCAGGATTTGCTGACCGCAAGGTTGGCGAATTGTCAGGCGGTGAAGCCCAGCGGGTATCACTGGCGCGGGTGCTGGCAAACAAGCCACAGTTATTACTGCTGGACGAACCGACCTCCGCGCTGGATGAACAGATCAAGCTTAGTGCAGAAGAGGTGATCTTGCGGGTGATTCGCGAAAATGAGCTGACCTGTTTGATGATCACCCATGACAGGGCGCAGGCAGAACGTATGGCGGATGAAATCGTCATGCTGGAGCAGGGCAAGCTGGTCTCATCTGTGAAAAATGGAGGAAACCATCATGTTGACAATGTTGATTGAAAACGAGCGCTGGCTGGCGTTTGCGCAGGCTATGGTCAGCGGGCTGTGCGTGCTGCTTGTGATAATGGCATCGCGCCGGTTGAAAATCTATTTGGTGAAAGAAACCGTGATCGCCATGCTGCGCGGTATCGTGCAAATCGTGGTTGTTGGTTCGATCCTGTTAACCATGTTTGCAGCACCTACCTGGGCAAGTCTGCTCATTTTGGCGGTGATGATCACAGCGGCATCCTTCATGGGGGCTGCACGGCTGAAGAACTTTTCCGGCGGGGTGCCCATCTTCTTGTTCGGGGTCGCAATAAGCTCGGTGGCAACCATCGGCAGCATGGTGCTGCTGGGGGTGATCGCCTGGGAAACCAAAGCCCTGGTACCACTGGGCTCGATGATCATCGCCAACACCATGAATACCAATATCCTCGGGCTGGAGCGTTTCCGCTCAGAGGTCAGCTCGCATCATGGCATGGTGGAGACTGCCCTGGCGCTGGGTGCAAAGCCTGAGATTGCGGTGGCGCCTTATGTGCAGAGCGCGATCAATGCCAGTCTGATACCGCAGGTCAATTCTTTGCGATCACTTGGCATTGTGTGGATCCCGGGGGCGATGTCGGGCCTGGTGCTGGCAGGCGCTGACCCGGTCTATGCTGCCTTTTACCAGTTCGTGGTGGTCGCCATGATCTATGTGGCCGCCAATATCGCCAGTGTCATCAGCATTCTGCTGATGCGTAAGCGTATCTTCAGCAAAGCAATGCAGTTGCTGCTGAACACGGATGGAACACTGGCGTAATTAATCGCCCCCCCACCCCGGCGGTGTCGAGGGTGTGCAGTTGTTCCTCTGTCAAGATAAGGTGCGCTGCCGCCAGATTTTCTTCCAGCTGTTCCAGGGAGCCAGCGCTGACCAGCGGGATGGTGTGCGGGCTGTGCTGTCTCAGCCAGGCGAGAATCACCTGGTTGACGGTGGCGGCAGTTTCGTCTGCCACGATATGCAGTGCTTTCAGGCGGGCGTCGCTATCGCCGCCATGGTCAAGGTAGGCGCCCAGCATCTGAAAAGATAACGCTTTGGAATCGCGCGCGCCGAAACGCATCGCTCCCGGATAGATGATACTGACCTGCAAATCGGTCTTGCCATGTTTTGCCGTTAATGATACAATCATACTATGATACATTGATACAATAGGAATAACAATGCACCACAAAATCCAGGTAAATTTTCACAGCAAAGAGCCGCTTTATTACCAGATCGAGGAACAGATCAAATTCCTGATCGTGTCTGGTGATATCGGTTCTGGTGAGCAACTGCCCACGGTGCGTGAACTGGCAGAAGATTTGGACATCAACTTTAACACCATCGCACGCGTGTACCGCCGGCTGGATCAACAAGGCTATGTGTCTTCACAGCAGGGGCGCGGATGTTATGTCCTTGACCGACAGGTGCCTATCGAAGAAGATCGGCGAAAGGTGTTTGAACAGCTGACCGAAAGTTATCTGCGGCAATGTGAGGCATTGCGTATTCCAAAAGAAGAGGTCCGCAAGCACTTTCTGCGGATATTAGCAACCATCGATTGATTAACAGGAGAAAAAACATGTATACCTACATCCCCAAAAAAACATATTTATACAAAATGCTGCTCAGCGTGGTCTTTGTCTTTGCGGTCATCTGGGTCAGCCTATACATTCCGATGTATTTCATCATGCGTGAGGAGGGCGTGGTCGATTACCAGAGCAAGGCATTGTTCTGGGCCACGATCCCCAACCTGGTGTGGGCGGTGCCGGCCTTCCTGCTGATGTTCCCGTTGTATAAACGATACCGCTATGAGCTGATGGATGACGAGATCGTGGTGCATTCGGGCTATATCGTGCAGAAGGTGGCGCATGTGCCCTACCGTATGGTGACCAACATCGAGATCCGGCGCGGGTTGCTTGATCGCTGGCTGGGCATTGGTCATCTGAAGATCGACACGGCTGGCAATTCAGACCCCAACCAGCGGCCGGAAGCGCGTTTGATGGGATTGGAAAATGTTGATACGGCCTATGAAGAAGTAGCAGGATGTCTGCGTGCCTTTGATGAAGCCCAGCAGCGCCTGCCATGGGAACGGGTGCGCCGCCCGGTCACAGAGGCGGTTGATGCTGAGCAGGATGTGATGCGGGCGATCCTCAGCGAATTAAAGAGCATCAACGGCAAGCTGCCATAAAAAACATCGTGAACGCATTTTAGCCTCCAGCGGTGCCTGATCGAACCGCTGGAGGTGTTTGTCCTTAGAGCCAGACAATATCTGCACACAAGCCGTAATGGTCGGAGGGGTAGAGCGTGGGGTCGTGGGGTGCGGATTGTGTGCCGATCTTCTCACAGGCGGTCACCTGCAGGGCTTTTGGGGAGTAGAACAGATAATCGATGGTGTTGGTGTGCGCCGGTGTCGGTACCACCAGCGGGGTAGGATAAGTAAGGTCCGGTTCGCTGCCATGCACGCTCTCATAGGAGGAGCGGTGGCTTTGCTTGATGTTAAGGATCGTAGCAGAATCGGGTTCGGCATTGAAATCCCCACTGATGACACACGGGCAGGGTAGTGCTTTGATCCAATCCATCAGGGCGATCGCCTGCGGCAGACGGATGCTTTCATCACGCCAGGGCTCATGGTGCAGGTGGGTGTTGGCAAAACACAGCAACCTGCCTTCATGCCTGATAGTGATGCGCTGTGCCACCCGCCAGGGGCCCGGCAGAGCGATCGATTCGAAGCTCTCGGCCGGCAGGCGGGACAGGATGGCGATGCCTTCCTGGTCTCTGGTTGCCTCACGGGTGGGGGTGAAGTACACCCGGTAGGGGAGTTGGTTTGACTGCATGTTGACTGCCTCGGCAATCAACTGTGCCTGGTTTTTGGGCCCTACTTTGATGGAAACTTCCTGCAAACCGACAAGGTCAGCGTTGGCATTTAGCAAGGTAGCTACGACCAGCGGGAAACGTTCTTCCCAGCGGTCGCTGTGGTGGCGGAGGTTGAGTGTGGCGATTTTCATGTCGGTCTCCCTGGCTTAATGATGCGATTGTGAAAGTGTATATGGAAACGAGTATACAAAATTGTTACTTGAGGAAGGGGCGCATGACATCCACCTGCCAGCGCGGGTTGCCGGCTTTGTCCATGATGGCAAAGCCATCGTCGCCTTTGCCCAATGACCAGATCGTCCAGGAGATGTTCATATCCTGGCACAGAGAGAATGCGTCATGCAGCCACTTTTTGCCGACTTCCTGCGGCACCTGTGAATAGACGCCGAACTCGCCCAAATTGAGCGGCAGGTTGTGCTTTTTGGCCACATCCAGCGCCAGCTGGAAGCGGGATGCCATGATTTCTTTGGTGAACGGGACGTTCTCGTGCCAGGCGTCCTTGCGGTTGATGGAACTGAGGCCGCTCTTGAACTGGGCATACAGGCCGAACAGCCAGGCGGGCATGTGGAAGGGGCGGCCGGGGTAGTGTAATTTGAAAGGCACCATCGTGATCGGCGTCCAGGGGGCGTGGTAGTGGCTGACCAGGATCGGCTCATAGAAATGGAAGTCCAGCATCATGTTGGGGTCATTCTCGGGCACGGTCAGGTCTTTGAATGTGCGCGCCTGGTTCCACAGGTTGGAGCCGAGGATCAGCACACGCTCCTTTTCTCTGGCGCGCAGGGCATCATAGGCCTGTTGCCAGACCGTATTCCAGCGTTCATTGGCGCGTGCGACGGGTTCGTTCATGAACTCGAACGCCAGTTTGTCAGTGGAATAATCGTGCAGGTTGTCATGGAGGTCAGTCCACATCTTGACGAAATGCGCCTGGGCGGTGGGGCTGGTGAATAGCGCGGGCTCCTGCAGATCGAGGAAGTTGTGCGAGCGCAGGATGTGCAGGTTGACATTGGCGACCAGCCCGGCATCCAGCGCCCAATCGATACCGCGCCGCAGAATATCGATGGCGCGTGGGTTGAGGGTGCCGTCCTCCGCCCAAAAATACTTTTCTTTCAAACACAGACGCACATGATCCAGGCCCATGTCGCGGATCTTGCGCAGGTCATCCTGCACCAGCCATTTTTCACGCTGTTCCAGCGGGTCATCGCCGTGGCACAGCCAGCGGCCGATATTGACGCCATGTTTCTGTTGGTACGCCATTATCTCATTCTCCTTAGTATCTCAGATATGCAGGTACAAGAGAATCTGTCTCTTAT
>OMKS01002787.1_pt1 | contig 14314 bp, 12 predicted proteins | sample 1674721 | NCBI WGS metagenome assembly OMKS01 (sample SAMN06264996, study PRJEB25208) | sediment metagenome | isolation source: hot spring sediment | place: USA: California | collected 2014-09-02
CAATGCTGCCCGGAGGTTCAGACATGAAACCCCGAAACTCTCATAACAACTGGACCAAAAAGTGGGGGGCTTTCAATGGTTGATGAGGAAGTTACACCCGTGATTGTGATACAGATGATGCAGGCATCTGTCTTGCTTGTTATGAAGTGGTTATGATGAAAGTTGAGGCTGACGACAAGAATTTTTGGTTTCATGGGAGAAGGAGTTTCGTCGTGGTGGCTGATTCAAGACAACGGCGCGGTGGATTCACGTTGATTGAACTGATGATTGTAATAGCCATTATTGCAGTTGTAGTGGTAATTGCAATCCCGAATCTCTTGCGCGCCCGAATTCAATCAAACGAGTCCGCCACCATTCAAAATATGCGCGCCATATTATCCGCACAGGCGGCCCATCATGCGGCGAAAAACGCGTACGCCGCGGAGATGGAGGAACTCGTCAACGCTGATCCGTCTTTCCTTGAACATGATTTCCTGCAGGAGCCTCTGGCGGGATATGTATTCTTGTTCGCGGGTGATGGGGAAACTTATACGATAAACGCAAATGCCATGCGCTGGGGCAGGACCGGTGTTCGCGGTTTTTTTTCTGACGCAAGCGCGGTTATACGCTACAAGGTCGGCGGGCCCGCCGACGCGGAAAGCCCAGTGCTCTGAACAGCCCCTCCCGATTCTGGTAATATGCTTTTACAGTCTTTGTTCGGCACATCTGCGCGAAGCATGTTGATGTCTGGCGCAGGTATTGCATCATCCGCCGTCAAATCCCGCTTTCCCGGGAATGACGGGAAACGTCAAGTCAGTGTGTATTACTTGGGTTGCGGGCAACGCCCGCGTTGGGCTTACAAGTTGGTTGGAATAATTTTCAACCGTCAAAAATGAATCTCCTACATGAACTTAAAACAGGTTGATATAGCCACGCCTTTTTCCGTGGCGCTTTTTCTTTTTGGCTGGGCGCTGACGCCGGTGTTCGTGCGGTATATGAGCGACGCCTATGATCCTTACACGCAGGCGTTTATCCGCTATATCAGCGCTGCCGCCGCGTTGTGCCTTTATTCCCTCCTTTTTTACCGCCGCGATTTGATGCGCGCCATCGCAAACTGGCGTGTGCTTGTGCCCATGAGCGCAATGATAATCTGCATGCAACTGGCATGGACGATAGCGATATACAACACGACGGCTACCATGGCGCAGTTGGTTACCACGCTGCAGGCGCCGTTGGTGATACTTCTCAGTTTTGCGGTTTTTCATGAGGAACGCGCCGTCATCCGCAGTCCGGGCTATATCGTCGGTTCGCTGTTGTGTCTTGTCGGGGTTACCGCGGTGTTCATGCGCGACGACGGCGAATCCGTCCGAATCATCATAGACTTCGCCATGATTTTATTGCTCTTTGTCAGTATTTCGTGGTCGGTATACGCCGTGTGGGGCAGGCATACGGCGAAAGGATTGCATCCCGTCGCCATGTTTACTGTGATCAGCGTCTATGTGAGCATCGGCTTCATTTTTACCATGTGCGCTTTTGGCGCCCCGACAACACTATGGAGCGCCGGGGCGCATATGAACGGCATCGCCTTTATATCAGGCGTGGTGTGCATTGCCGCAGCCCATTGTGGCTTTCACTATGCCCAGGTGCGTTTGGGCAGCGCTTACTGCACCAGCATCCAGCTTGGCACACCGTTCATAACGCACCTGCTCGCTTTTGCCCTGTGGCCGGACGAGGCCCTGCTGTGGATACAATGGGCGGGAGGCGTCATGCTTGTGGGCGGCGGTTTTCTTGTGGTAAGGGCACGAAGAATACAACGTACCGGGGAGCAATAACACGGAAGTATTTGCGGCAAGCAATAAGGGATTTTTAGCGACAGATAAATTGATTTTTACCGGCAAGTCATGCTATAAATCACTATCCTTCAGATTTTCCGCCTTGCAGGCGGTGATGTTTTTCGCTGTTCCCCCCCACGATAAGATACGGTTGCGTGTTCACGGTGTGCGCAGCCGAGCATAGGAAAGCGGCAGTATGTTAATTGGCAGCCAATCCACCAGTACCATTGTAGACGTGTTTCGTATTGGCCTAACGGAAATGATACGCGCCACGGGGCTTCCGGAAGAAGCGGTATTCAATACCGACGGATGCGAGATTTATGTCAAGGGAAAGAATCTTGGCAACAGAATAGACACAATGCGCGTTATGTTTGATTTGCGCGACAACATTACGCCCGAGGTGTTGGAGGCGGCGGCGGCGAACGCCAAGCTAGGCTTGCGCGTAAAATGCGAGGAAGGAAAATGCTCCCTGTGGGTGCCGCCGTTCGAATGGCGTCAGCTGCCCTTGCTTGCGCCGTTGGATGGTCTAATCGAAAAACATTCAAAGCGCAGCATGAGATCGCAGACATGGTCGCTCAAGGCTGTGTCGTATATTTCAAATAGCTTTAATATCAATGTGCTTATCGAGGCGATGCGCGCGCGAAACGCGTCAGACATGCATCTGCGCGCAGGCAACCGCCCGTTCATTCGCGTGGACAATGATTTGCAGCCCCTTTCTGACATGCCCATTATCACAAGCGAGGATATGTATCAGTTTGTGTTACAACTGGGCGGACAACAGGAAATCAATGCGCTGGAAACCGAGCGTGAGACCAGCTTCCAGTATCACGCCGCGGGCATAGGTTATCTGCGGTGCAGCGGTTACGTCAAGAACGAGGCGCTGGCCGTTGCATTGCGTCTTATCCCGGAAGAGCCGCCGCCTTTTGAAGAGATAAATATCCCCGATGTCGTCAAATCCGTATGCCACAAGCATCGCGGGCTGTTTTTGGTGTGTGGCGTGACGGGCAGCGGAAAATCCACAACACTGGCCGCAATGATTGATTATATTAACCAGCAGCGCCGGTTGCATATCATTACCATCGAAGACCCGGTGGAATATGTGTACACAGACAAAAAAAGCATAATTTCACAGCGCCAGGTCGGCCGTGACACCCACTCTTTTGCAAACGCGCTGCGCGGATCGTTGCGCGAGGACCCCGATGTGATTCTGGTGGGTGAAATGCGCGACATGGAAACCATTCGCGCCGGACTGAGCGCGGCGGAAACAGGCCATCTTGTGTTCAGCACCCTGCACACCACCACCTCCGTGGATACCATCAACCGCATGATTAGCTATTTCCCGCAGAATGAACGCGATCTCATCCGGCAGGAGATAGCCTATACACTGCAAGGAGTCGTGTGTCAGCGGTTGCTCAGAAAAATCGGGGGAGGGCGCGTGCCGGCAGTCGAAATTTTGCTGGGCGGGAGACCTATTGTGCGCGACGCCATCTTGGACGGTGATCTTGATAAACTGTACGGCATCATCGAGGTTGACAGCGATATGCGAAGCTTTGATCAGTATGCAGTGGAACTGTATCAGAAAAAAATTGTTACCAGAGAGGAAGCAATCAGCGCGTGCAGCAACGAGGAAGGATTCCAACGGATTATTTCGGGCATTAAGTCTTCCGAAGGGCGCAGGCTGCTGAAGTAAGCGCGGGGTGCGCCCATATCCTGCGAGTGATACGCATGAAAAAGAGACTCTATCTTATTGACGCGATGGCTTTTGCCTTTCGCGCCTATCATGCCATCAACGCAAGGCTGATGGACGCGAACAACAGACCCACGAACGCCGTGTACGGGTTCACGCGAATCGCCTTGAAACTGTTGCGCGAACATGAGCCCGACCTCATAGCGGTGGTGTTTGATGCGCCGGAAAAAAACTTTCGCGACGAACTCTTCCCTGAATACAAGGCCACCCGTGTGGAAACGCCCCAGGAACTTATCGAGCAAATACCGCGCATGTATGAAGTGGTGCGCGCCCTGAATCTACCCCTGCTGGTCGTGCCGGGAGTGGAGGCGGACGATGTGATTGGCACCCTCGCGAAGCAGGCGGAAGCAAAAGGAATGGAGGTCGTTCTGGTCAGCGGCGACAAGGATTTGATGCAGCTAATCAGCGAAAACGTGCGCATGTACGATGCCGGAAAAGAAGACGCAAAAGCCTGGTTTGGCGTGGACGAGGTGGTGGCGCGTTTTGGGGTCGAACCCGCGCATGTGAGAGACGCGCTCGCGCTGATTGGCGATGCCGCCGATAATGTCCCCGGCGTAAGGCAGGTGGGCGAAGTAAAGGCGCGCAGGCTGCTCGCCGAATATAAGTCCCTTGAAAACCTTTATGATCATATTGGCGAAATTAAAGGGAAACTTCGAGAATACCTCGAGCAGGACAGGGAACAGGCGTTTTTCTCCCGGGAACTGGTTACCATAAAAACGGATGTGCCGCTGGACATTTCTCCTGAACAGTGTGTCCGGAAACCGTGGGATGCGAAGCAACTGCAACAATGTTTTGAAGAACTGGCATTTCACTCGCTATTGAAGGAGATGTTGCCTGAAAGCGCGCCAAAAAAGATGGAAGGCGCCTATACGCTTGTTGACTCGCTGGAAAAACTGGAAAGCGTTATCAAGGAGATGGAAAGCGCGAAAATGATTGCCGTTGACACGGAAACCACTGATGTACACCCTATGTTCGCGCGTTTGGTCGGTGTATCGCTGTGCGCGCATCCCGGGGTTGCGTATTACGTGCCCGTGGAGCACGCGCCGCTCGACCTTGAGGAGATGATGAGCGCCGACGGGGGCGGGGGGCATGACTTGTCTATTGACGGCAAACGCGCGGTGGAACTGCTCAAACCCCTGCTGGAAGACGCATCCATAGGCAAGATCGGGCACAACATAAAATATGATATAATTGTGTTGCAACGGGCGGGAATTAGGGTGCGTGGGGTGGTCATGGACTCCATGGTGGCCTCGTACTTGACAGACGCCTCCCGTTTAAGGCACAATCTAGATGATCTGAGCCTTCACTATTTTAACCACAAGAAAATCCCCATTTCCGATCTTATTGGCAGCGGCGCCAAATCCATCACTTTCGATTATGTTCCGGTTGAAAAGGCAACCGCTTATGCGTGTGAAGACGCGGATATGACGTTCAGGCTGGCGGCGGCGTTGCGGCCGTTGTTGGAAAAAGACGGGCTTGACGCTCTATTCAATACGATCGAATTACCTCTTGTCCACGTGTTGGCCGACATGGAGATGCAGGGAATCGCAATTGACACGGAGCAGTTCGCATCGTTGCAGGCGGAAATCGTTGAGAACCTCAAAAAACTTGAATCACGTATTCACAAACTGGCCGGCGAGACCTTCAATATCAACTCTCCCAAGCAACTGCAGGTTGTTTTGTTCGAGAAACTCGGGTTGACGCCGGTCAGGAAAACCAAGAGTGGGTATTCAACCGACGTGGATGTGCTGGAAGCCTTGGCGCCGGAGCACCCGTTGCCTGAGGCGGTTCTTGAATATCGGACATTGGAGAAACTGCGCGGTACGTATGTGGAGGCGTTGCCCAAACTGGTGCATCCCGAGACAAAACGCATTCATACATCGTTCAACCAGGCGGTCACGGCCACGGGGCGCTTGTCGAGCAGCAGTCCCAACCTGCAGAATATTCCCGTGCGTACGGAATATGGCCGGAGGATTCGACAGGGGTTCGTGGCGGGCGCTCCTTCGTTGCGGCTAGTCGCCGCCGATTATTCGCAGATTGAACTGCGCATCCTGGCGCATTTGTCAAAAGATGACAGATTATTGGAGGCGTTCAACGCTGATGAAGACATTCATCGTGATACGGCGGCGCGGGTGTTCGGTATGAAACCTGAGGAGGTTACCCCCGATATGCGACGCCAGGCGAAAGCGGTTAATTTCGGCGTGGTATACGGCATAAGCGATTTTGGACTAGCGCGGAACTTGGGCATTGCGCGCGGTGAAGCCCGGAAATTTATTGATAATTATTTCGAGACCTATCCCGGAGTGGCCCGATGGCTGGAAAAAACAAAGGAAGAGGCCAAACGGGACGGGTATGTGACCACAATGTTCCAGCGACGCCGCTACATTAACGATATTAAAAGTAGGAATACCGTGTCACGCAATGCCGCTGAACGGATGGCCATTAATACGCCGGTTCAGGGGTCCGCAGCGGATATCATTAAAATCGCCATGGTGCGTCTTTATGAGGCGTTAAAGAATATGGAAAAGACCCATCTGTTGTTGCAGGTGCATGACGAGCTGGTTGTCGAAACGCCCGCAGAACACGCGGATGCGACAGCCGCGACCATGAAGGATATTATGGAGGGCGTGGTGGAACTGGCCGTGCCGTTGAAAGTGGATATCGGCGTCGGTTCCCACTGGGCGGAAATACATTAATCAAACAAAAAAAAAGGGAACGTCGTTTGTTGCGGCGTTTTTATAGAATCACTCGCTTTCTGTACTGACAAGGAAGCGCATCGAAAGGAATACACATGCCGGAGCATACAGCTTCAGAAAAATCCCACAACCACAGAACCAACAATCCCCGCCGAAAAAGCGGCCCGGGCAGGGGGCCGCAGGGAAAATCGAGCAAGCCGCGGCGGCCCGGACAGGGACACGGCCCGCGCAAACCCGCCATACTGGACGTGGCCAATGAGCCCATGCCTGATTTGGGGGACGGTCCGGATATTGCCATCCGTGACATGAAGTCCATGACCATGCAGCAGCTGATTGATCTGGCGGAGCAACTCGGCTTGCGCGAATATGGCGGACTCAAGCGGCAGGACCTCATATTCCGCTTGTTGCAGGCCAGCATTGAAAAGGCCGGTTCCGCCTATGGTGAAGGAACCTTGGAGATATTGCCGGATGGTTTCGGTTTCTTGCGTTCGCCGGATTACTCCTACCTGCCCGGGCCGGATGACATCTATGTGTCCCCCTCGCAGATTCGGAAGTTTGGACTGCGCACCGGCGACAGCATCAGCGGGCATGTCCGACCGCCCAAGGATGGCGAACGATATTTTGCCCTGCTTAAAGTGGAATCGGTGAATCATGAAAGCCCGGACGAAGCCTATAAGAGGATCAATTTTGATAATCTGACGCCGTTGCATCCCGATGAACGGCTGCACCTCGAGACAACGCAGGATGAGATTGCCATGCGCATCATGGACCTCATCTCGCCCATCGGAAAAGGACAGCGCGGCCTTATTGTGGCCGCGCCCTTCACCGGCAAGACGGTCTTGTTGCAGAAAATAGCGAACAGTCTTGCCGTGAATCATCCGGAGGCAACCGTTATCGTGCTGCTTATTGATGAAAGACCCGAAGAGGTGACTGACATGCAGCGGTCCGTCAAAGGTGAAGTGATCGCCTCCACCTTCGACGAACCCCCGGAGCGCCATGTGCAGGTTGCCGAGATGGTGTTGAACAAGGCGAAGAGATTGGTGGAACATAAGCGCGACGTCATTATTCTGCTCGATTCCATTACGCGGCTGGCGCGCGCATACAACGTAATTGTTCCCGCCAGCGGCAAGGTGTTGTCCGGAGGTGTTGACTCGAATGCGCTCCAACGCCCCAAGCGTTTCTTTGGCGCCGCGCGCAATATCGAGGAAGGCGGAAGTTTGACCATACTGGCGACGGCGCTGATTGAAACCGGAAGCCGAATGGATGACGTCATCTTCGAAGAATTCAAGGGCACGGGCAATATGGAATTGCATCTCGACCGCAGACTCATGGAAAAGCGCATATTCCCGGCCATTGACGTCAACAAGTCCCGCACCCGAAAGGAAGAACTCCTTATTTCCAGTGAAGAATTGGAGCGCATCTGGCTGTTGTTCCGAGTACTGAGCCCGTTGGAATCCACGGAGGCGGCTGATTTGTTGATTGGTAAACTTAAGAAAACCAAAAATAACGAAGAATTTCTCGCTCTTATGCAAAAGATGTGATTGCCGCCGCATCCTCGGAGCGGCAACGCACGCATTGAAAGAAGCGCGGGGCACAAGATAAAGGCGACGGCAGATTCAACATGTTTTTGACTGCGTAAGCCATGCCGTTCGTGATGGCTTTGTTTTTGGAATTGATGCGTACAGGAGCCGATTATGCGTGTTGCGCTTGTTGTGGCAGCCTTGTTTTGGGCGACTGCAACGCCTGATTCCACCGCCATTGGCTTGGAGGCTTTTCCATTGCGTATTGTTTGGGACCTGCATATTTCTCCCGAAACGGAGCATGTAACCGAATGGCTTGCGCGGCAGGGGTGGTGCTGGGCCGTCGAAGTGCCGCCACATGCGGCGCCCGAACAGGTGCTCGGCCTCAAGAATGCAGGTTTTGTGGTCGTCGGCCAAATCCACGCACACCCCGAAACCCGGATTTGGCACTGGTCCCGCCAAAACATGGCAACGCCCGATATTGAAGCGTTTGTAACCCTTATCCGGCAAGCCAATGAAGAAGCGCCCCGCATACAGTTCTTTATGGAGGATGATTCGGCGGGAGTCGGCTTTTCCGCGGCATATCTGCGTAATCCGCCTGCATCGCACGCCGCCGCAAAAGCGATGTTCGATGAATACCTTGAAACGGCGATGGACGCGGCGCGGTGTTTCCCCGATGTTGTGCCTTGGGCTATGGCCGGATTTGCAGGCACATCACACCATTACGCCCGGCATGGCGCCCGCTGTATTATCATTGAGCGCGCCAATGATGACGTGGAAGATTTGCAGACCGCGATTGCATTCGCAAGGGGCGCCGCCCGGCAGTTCGGATGCGAATGGGGGATTGATCTGTCGTTGTGGTGGGGCGTCATTTACGGGTGTGCGCATAATCTTCCCGCTTCCTTTTACAAGCGCCATTTGTGGTTGTCGTATATAAGCGGCGCCCAGGTGTTCCGAATTGAGGGCGGCGATCTTCTCGTGACGCCGAATGGGCCGACATGTGTCGCAGGAACAGTGGCGGAATTTGCTTCGCGTGCATGCGTTCTTCCGCCCGGCAAAGCGGATGCGCCTGTGGCGGTGTTGCTGCCGCAGGATCATGGATGGATGACGCCTGCGTATTGGCGCACCGCCAATGAATCATGGAACTATGCGCGTCTGCCCTATCGGCAGGGTGATCGCGGCATAGACGGCTTTTTTGGCGCGGCCTTTCCATCTTCGGTATACGCGCAGGACCCGTTCCCGAAAGGGGCTTATGCCGAGGAGGAACCCCCGGCTTCACCCTTTTCCCTGTCCTGCATTACGCCCGAGTTTGCCCATGAGCCTGGGCAAGTGTGGCGCGCCGCGCCGCCCATACTTTTTGGCGCGTACAAAAACAGGCGGGATGCATACGCTGATTTTACGGTGAACGGCATTGATCCGTCGCCGTATCGCCCGATGGGTGATACCCGCTGGGGCGATGTCCTTGATGTAATTACTGACGACGCGACAGTTGACGCTATGGCGGCCTATAAGGTGCTCATCATTCTGGGGCGGGTGCTCATGACAGATTCGTTGCGCGAGCGACTTTTACGCTATGTGGAACACGGGGGGAGCATGATTTGGGCGGCCGGCGTCGCTTCACCCGTTGAAGACCGTTTAGTGGGAGCGCTTATCCAACCCGAGTTGCGCGCGGGACGGGAATGGCAATGGCGGAACGAGGATTTTCAGCGGGAAGCGTTTCGTTACTGTCCGGTGGTCCTTAATCAAGCCGGGCAGGACGGATTGGAGATGGTTGCGAAGACACGCAGCGGACAGCCTTTGGTCTTATCCCATCGAATCGGGCGCGGCATCGTCTACACCTGTCTTGTCCCTTGGTTTGAAGCGGGGCACACGCCGCTGTCGCGTCTTGCGCTGCGTCTGTTTGACGAGGTGATTCGCCCGTTACAGCCTGTTGTTGTTGAAGGGCCGCCGGCCGCATGGACGTGCGCAAAAACGGAGGAGGCTCTCTATGTGGCGATAGCCAATCATGATGACGCCGTCTGGAAAGGCAACATAACGGCGCGGAATTTTTCTGAGTCCATTGACTGTTGTACAGACATCATCGAAAACGAAACAATCGGGTTCGAAAACAACAGCGGCGGCATTAAGATTGATATTGATATCAAGCCTTTTGATGTGCGCGTTTTACAATTCAAGTACTTGAAAAAATAACGGTGAAAAGCTATGGAAACATGGAAAGAAAACGAAATCGTTTTTAACGGGAAAGTGGTTTGCCTGCGGGTGGGTTCTGTGGCGCTTGATGATGGGTCCACGGCGTATCGTGAAGTGGTCGAACACCCCGGGGGCGTGTGTGTATTGCCTTGCAACGGCGCGGCGTTTGTGTTCGTGCAACAGTATCGAATCGCGCTGAAAAAGGATATGCTGGAAGCGCCCGCGGGAAAACTCGAGCGGGATGAGTCGCCGGAGCAGTGCGCCGTGAAAGAACTCCGAGAGGAAACAGGCTACGTGGCGGGACGGATTATAGATTTGGGCATTGTTTATTCATCAGTCGGATTTTGTAATGAAGTGATACATCTTTATCTCGCAATGGAGTTGACTTCCGTGGGCAGCCGGCCCGAGCCTGAAGAGCGCATAGAACCCGTATTCATGTCTGTTGATAAGGCAAGACAACTGCTGGCGGACTGCGGTTTCGACGATGGAAAGACTGCCGTGGTGGTGCAACGCGCCCTCTCATGGCTTGATGCAAACGGGATGAAAGGAACCCGGAACCTATGATGCGCATTATATTGGCAAAGCCGCGCGGGTTTTGCGCAGGAGTGGACAGGGCGATTAAAAGCGTTGAAAAAGCGCTTGCCCGCTATGGCCCGCCGGTGTATGTGCTGAAACACATCGTCCACAACGCGCACGTTGTCGAAGATTTGCGCCGCAAGGGCGCTGTGTTTGTGCAGCGGGTTGAAGATGTTCCCGAACACGCTCATTTACTGTTCAGCGCGCACGGGGTGGGGCCAAAACAGCGCGCGCTGGCGCGTATGCGCGGTTTGAGGGTCATTGACGCAACATGTCCGCTTGTGGAAAAGGTTCATCATGAGATACGGCGTTTTGCGGCGGAAGGCTATACCATAATCTATATTGGCGATGCGGGCCATGATGAAACGCTCGGGGCTGTTGGTTGGGCGCCAGACTGCATTAAACTGGTGGGAACGCAGGAAGAGGCGCGCTCTATTGCGGTCGCCAATCCGGAGAAAGTGGTTTACATTATGCAAACAACCCTCAGCATGGTTGATTGCGAAGAAATTGTGGCGACGCTTCGCGAGCGTTTCCCGAAAATCGCGGTCCCGCACAAGCCGGATATCTGTTATGCCACCGGCAACCGGCAGAAGGCCGTCATGTCCCTTGTGCCTGAAGCGGACAGCGTGTTTATCGTGGGCGATCCGGAAAGCGCCAACTCGAGGCGCCTGCGCGATATAGCCGGCAAACTGGGCAAGCCCGCATACCTTATTCCCGACGCGGCCGCCATTGACGACGCATGGCTGGAGGGCGTGGAAATGCTCTTGTTAAGTTCCGGCGCGTCAGTGCCTGAGCATTTGGTGGACAGCGTAATACGGCATATTAAGGAACGCCGCGAATGTGTGGTGGATGAACGCATATTCGTAAAGGAACAGGTGCACTTCCACCTGCCCATATAATGGTGTCCCGCCGCAGCAAACTTGCCTCGCACCCAAATCTCGCCATGTAAACGCGCTATGACGCCAAGACGCCAAGACGTATCGAGGCGTTTATTGACCCAAAATATTCGTTAGTAAACGGTAGACGGCTTCAATGACATTAACCAATTGCAGGATGACGTCAAGAATGGTCAATATGTCCTGAGCGGGGGCCGGGATTTGTTTGATTGTCTTTTTTACCATACGCTTTATCCTTCCTCTATAAACGGTTGCCAACAAGTCAATTGCATTATAACACATATTGCGGGAAAAGGAATATGTTGACTGGAAAATTTTTCCCCGCTTGCCTCATCCTTTTATGACGGGAAGCAACTGCTTGAATTCAGAAGTGCCCGCTTTGCGAAGCAATTCAAAAATGGCCATCTCGGCGGTCGCGCAATGTGCCCCGGCTTGTTGCAGGCGCGCCAGTCCGGCTTTGTATTCATATTTCCTGCTGGAAACAATCGCATCTTTGACCAGATATACTTCGTATCCTTGAGCCAGCGCGTCAAGCCCGGTTTGCAGCACACACACGTGCGTTTCCATTCCCACAATAAGCAGCTGTTTTCGTTCGGTGTCTTGGAGCGCCCTGCGAAATGCGTCGTTGGCGAGACAGCCAAATTCCATTTTAGGCATTCGCTCCGTCTGCCCCAACGCGTCCAAAATGCCTGCGTTTGTTGAGCCCAGCCGCTCGGGATTCTGCTCCGTAACAAGAATCGGGAGATCAAGTATGCGCGCCATGCGCACTACACGTTCCGCCTGATGAAGATAATTTTTGACGACGGCCTCCGCCTTGGGCATCAAGATATCTTGGATGTCAATAACAAGCAGCGCTGTTTGCTCGCGATTCAGCATGGAATTTCCTCAGCTATTTTTTGCGGGGACGCCGGCTGTTTTCTTCCCGGATGGCGCTTGCCCTGTAGAAAAGAGCCGGCTCGATAATAGGTTCATGCAGACCTTCTGTCTCTATGTCGCCGTAGGTCACGCGCCCCCGGTAGGTGCGGTTGGACAGAATTATGGCTATGGCCTGGCGTGACCATTTATTGCCTTTGCGGGTAAAGATTTTTTTGCTGTGTAAAAAGTCAACAACTTTGCCCGTGCTTTCGGTGCGCACGTATTCGCGGAAAATCATACGCACTACCTCCGCTTCCCGGTCGTCCACCAACAACGGTTTGTTTTCGTCGTTATTGCGTCGGTAGCCATAGGGAGCGGGACCTGTGCCATAGCGGCCTTGTTGCACGGCCGTTAACTGGCCGCGTTTGACTTTATAGCCGTGCGCGCTGCGACTCGAGTTGCGTCTTAAGGCTTTGCTGTCCACTGTTTTGTTGTCTTCAGCCCGGTTTCCCATCGGTAATATCCATCAATGCTGTATCCCATCTACACCACCAATGACTGTTTGCTTATGACCTCTTTACAAAATGCTCTCAAAAGCAACAGCGCTTACATGTTATCCATCGTGGGCGTTGCCCGTAGCCCAATTTCTTGTCTTATGTCATTGCGAGCGGAGCGAAGCAATCTCACTGCCTCAGGCTTGCGTTCTCCTCGCAATGACGGAAGAAAAAAAATACCCTTCAACTTCATCTTATTTGTTCACCGGTTCTGACCAGTACTCTCATGGAATCTGCCCAAGTCCATACTAATTATTGTACGCTGTTTTAATTGAAATGTCAAGAGTTTATCGCGAGATTTTTTTGGCATGTAGTGAATATTTGTAAAAATACGCTTTCGTGTCTAATTATGCATCGTTTCCGAATGGCGAGTTTGATATAATGGCAACACCTAGCGGTACAGGAGAATCAATTGACAATGGATAAAACACTGAAAATAGCTCTCGTGGGAGCCGGTATGTTCGGCGGGGATGTGCATTTGCGATCTTACTGTCAACTGGAGCGCAGCGGTTTGGCGCCTTGGTTGGGACGCCTCGGGCTTGATCCTATGGCGCGAAAACTGGGTGATATCACCATTGAGTTTGTGGCGTTGGGGACGCGCACACCCGCCACCTGTCAGCAGCGCAAGGAAGAGTTTGCTAAAGAAGGCATGGAGTTTGCCGTGTATCATGGGGAAACGCCGTGGGTTGATATCCTGCGGGACTTCCCCGAGCTGGACATATTGGCGGTTGCCACGCCGGATCATCTTCATACCCCGCCGATAGTGGCCGCTCTTGAGGCGGGCGTGCATGTTATTACGGAAAAGCCGATGGCGTTGGACGCAAATGAGGCCGATGCGGTGCTCGCGGCGTCAAGAAAGGCCGGACGCCTCGTCGGCGTGGATATGCACAAGCGGTATGATCCAGACCACCTCCGTATCCGGGACGATATTGCCCGGCACATAGGAACACCCTTGTATGGGCTGGCATTGCTTGAGGAGCCGTTGCAGGTTTCCACGCAGGTGTTTCGCGCCTGGGCGGAGAAAAGCGACCCATTCAGTTATGTCGGGTGCCACTGGACGGATTTGTTTATCGCCTATTTCAAGGTGAAGCCGGTATCGTTGCATGCGGTGGGACAAAAGAAAAAATTGCGGCGGGAATACGGCATGGACGCTTTTGATGCGGTGCAGGTAAAAGTGCAGTTTGACAATGGCATGAGCATTGATTTCCATAATAACTGGATATTGCCGGACTCATTTGAAGGCCCTGTGAATCAAGAGAGCCGCTTGTTTGGCACAAACGGCATGGTCGAGTCGGACACGCAATATCGCGGCCTGCGATTTGCAACGGGCGACAAAGGAATGCGCACGGCCAATGTCCACATGACCCGTGATGTCCGGCGCGAAGACGGTTCGCACGCTGTCTCTTATACACATCTGACGCTGCCGACGAAGAGGATAGTGTAGATCTCGGTGGTCGCCGTATCATTAA
>OMKS01002789.1_pt1 | contig 14297 bp, 15 predicted proteins | sample 1674721 | NCBI WGS metagenome assembly OMKS01 (sample SAMN06264996, study PRJEB25208) | sediment metagenome | isolation source: hot spring sediment | place: USA: California | collected 2014-09-02
CCCCACGCCCAGGCCGCAATCGAGCCCCACGCATCGGCCGCTCGTCCGGCAGGGGGGTCGAACGCCGCATGAACCCCATTCTTGAATCCATCGTGGAAGTCCGGGTCGATATCCCCATAGTAGATGGTCGCCAGGCCGTACCCCCGTTCCAGAATCGCCTCGATGGGAAATCGCGACGCCGCCTTGCCCCGCGACGCCTCCGTCGCCCGGTTGTTCTCCACACCGTCCCGACTGTCCGCCACCCAACTGCTCGCCAGCCGGATCGCCGGGTCCGCGTTGACCGCATGGTTGCCCTGGAAGTTCAGCAAGACAAACGTCGGCACCGGCTGCCGCGCCTTGGCCGGCAGGTAGATCAGCACATCCATCCCCGGCCCATCCGCCTGGCCCGTGAAGTTCACCCGCACCTGTTTGCGCCGGGCCTTGCCGCCCAGCGCATCGTCGGCCGACTCAAAGACCTCGAACGTCATCCCATCCGGCCGACCCACCGGCGCCCGCCCGTACACATGCTCCCGGAACAGCTCCAGCACCTGGGCCCGCCGCCTCTGCCGCCACATCCGCCGATTCTCCACCTTCGTCCCATCATTGCACACCAGTGGGTCCGGCAGCGTGTAATCCGGCACCTTCGCCTCATCATAATTCGTATCGGCCCGCCCTTGCTTGACCAATTCCGGGTCCGCCTTCCAACCTGCATCCGCGATCCCAACCATGCAAATCACTCCGACCAGAACGCCGACCATCCAGTGACCAACCATTGCCGTACCTCCTTAAATTGACCAATGGCCCCCATTCTACCGGCCGCCCAACCCAAAGACAACGCACAATCCCGCACCGTAGCACGGGCATCTTGCCCGTGCATGGCAAAACCGGCAAAACACCGCAATCATCTCCCCCTCGGCCGCCTGCACTCCATCCCGCAACGCCACGCTGGGATTACCCACCCACGTTCAAGACCCTAGAACAGCCGGCCGTACAACATGCCGGAACCCGCGGCTGTCAGAACCACCAGCAGACTGAAGGTGAGAGTCTTGCTTGTACCCATGACGCTTCGGATGACCAACATGCTGGGCAGCGACAGTGCCGGGCCGGCCAACAGCAGCGCCAGTGCAGGGCCCTTGCCCATGCCGGCCCCCATCAGCCCCTGAACGATGGGCACCTCTGTCAGCGTGGAAAAGTACATGAAGACCCCCATGATTGCGGCGAAGAGATTTGTCCACAACGGCCAGAGCAAGCGGATGACCCCATCGAGACCCTCGCTATGATAGCCCATGGCCTCCAGAAACCTATCGGGGCTCGCTCCAACCATCATTTCTACATACCGACCCGGCAGCAAACCGTCGTGTCCCGGCCGTCCCAGCAGAAAACCGGACGCCAGCACCCCCATCAGCAGCAGCGGCAGGATACGCTTGGCATACCCCCAACTGTCGCCCACCCACTCCTTCATCTCGGCGCCAGTCAACCACGAAGGGACTATCCATACACAGCCTCCCAGGACCAGCAGTACGAACGGCCAGCGCAACCTGTAAATGATGCGGCGGAGCCGATTCTCCGAGACCGGACGAACCGCGGCGAGCACGTTGGTCGGAATCTCGTGGATACGGCCGTCCTTGTCTCTCACCGTCACCACCGCAGCGGTACGATTCACAAGCTCGCCTTCCACCTGATAGGCTGTCAGGCCTTCCGGACAGCATAGGAAAATCGCTCGTACATCCCCCGTGCGAGCCCAGTTGATCGCTACGAGCACGGCCGCCATCGCGCCTACAAGCAGGCCGGTCTGCCACAAAGCCCTGGGCTCCCGTGCCTGGGTCCACGCAGTGGCCATCTGGGCTTTGGCCTCGTTGAGTTCCTCCCGGCGATAGATCAGGTGCATCGCCAGCCCGATGATGACGGAGAACCCAATCCCGCCTGCCGCTCGTGCCACGCCAAGCCCCGCCCCCAGCACGCGCGCCGTCAGAACCACGGCCAGCACATTGATCGCCGGCCCGGAATGCAGAAAGGCGCATGCCGGCCCCAGCCCGGCCCCCATGCGCCGGATTCCCGCAAACAACGGCAGCACCATGCACGAACAGACCGGTAGGATAGCCCCCGACACCGACGCAACGCCATAGCTCACAACGCGATTGGCCCCCGCATCGAGATACCGCACCACCGCCGCCTTGCTCACGAAGGTCGAGATAGCTCCGGCCATGAGGCACGCCGGCAGCACTGCGGATAAGACGTGGGTACGGGCATACCAGCGAACAAGCGCCAATGCCTCAGACACGGCGATGTGAAAACGCACGTTCTCCACCGGCAGCCAGAAGCACACCGCGAAGACCGCCGCAATCCATAGAAACCGCTTCCACTCGTCTTGCAGATCCTTGTTCATAGTTTTTCATTGGCCCGCGAAGCACGGCCGTTCGGCCCCTTCAATGATCTCGGTCCGGTGATTCCATATATCCCTGCATGCGCAGACATTCAGGCCGGCGCTACCCGGCGGTTCAATCCCATACTTCACGTAGATCCGCGCCAGACCCTGCTTGATCTGACGGTAGAAATCCAACCCGGGCGGCTTCATATTGCCCATTACAGGTTTTCCAAACGGTATCCAGATCGAGGCGATCGGCACGATCCCGCGAGCCGCAAGATACTCAGCACCTTCCAGAAAACTCTCCGCCGGCTCCAGGCCGACGACAAACGAAGAACAAGCCCGGTTGGGCCCGTACTTGCCGGCGACATACTCCAGGCACTCCAGGTACCGACGACGGCCCGCGAACTTCCACTTGCCCGGCGTAGTGATTTCCGCCAGGGCTTCGTCCCAGACCTCCAGACTGCACGCCACGCGGTCGGCCCCGGCATCGAACACCTGGTCAATGGCCCGCGGGTCCGCCGGCGGCGTCGTATACACCAGGACCTCTCCTGGAATGCTCTCCAGCCCGACAACATGATCGATCTCGCCAAGAATCGCTCCGATAAGGTGACACTCGGCCTGAGGGTTCAGGGTTGACCCGCCCGTCAGTTGCAGATGCCCGGCGGCGGCCTCCCTGTTTACCGCATAGTCCACAATCTCGGCGATATCGCGGTGCGTCGGAATCACCGGGTCGGGCTTGCCCCGCCGAGCAAGCCGCTCAAATACTCCGCCGGAATAGCAGAACTGGCACGAGTAACCGGCCTTTGCATAGTCGCACGGCCACAGGCACTGGAACGACAGAAAATCCACTCCCTGCAACACTGCATTGCCCAGATATGGCAAACCGGAAGATGTCCTCTGTTCGTAGAAGCGTGATGCCGGCGGAAGACCGACCTCGGTCACTTCTTCGTTTTCGTACAGGATCACGGGCGTGCCTCTCGCGGAGACCACCAGGCGAAACGGCGTCCGCATCCCCAAAGCATGGCGGACGTTTCGCAAGGACTCAAGCAGAACGGCGCCCTTGAGATACCGCATGTGAAGCGCCACGTCTGTCACGTGCACAATCGTCCCATCCGGCAGGATCACGCAGTTGCAGGCCCGAGGATCTGGATGGATACGACCTGTCAGGCCGAACTGGTCGTAGACATCCAGACTGACCTTCAACCCTTTTGTCACAAGCAGGACTTTCAAGTCCAACGAGTCAAGCGACTGTCCGGCCACCGAGAATAGCATTGTCGTGCTCCTGATCTTATGTCGCAGGCGATTCTCAACTTGCTGCCCGCCGGCCGTTGCACGCGCTGCGTATTGCCGCCAGTAGCTCGCCAATGGAGTCGGCATATTCCTCCAGAGTCCGGCCCCATCGGTTCAGGCAGGCCTGTCCTCGCTCGGTCATGGTGAACTGTCGCTTGGCCGGCCCGGCCGGTATCCCAACTGGCCGTCAACAGGCCCCGCTGTTCCATTGATCGGAGCACCCTGTATACGCCCGCCGGGTCCGGACTCTCGTCGTGGAACATCTTCATCTGTCTCAACTGTTGCACGATGATATACCCATGCAGCGGCTTGCCCGCCAGCAAGGCCAACACGGCCGGCTGTATCATCCTTGCCAGCGTCTTGCCGGTACAGGGGCACTGGCTGAACTCGTCTGAATTGCTCATCTTTCCTGGTCCGCCCATTCCAAAACACGGAGTATCTTGCTGAACGCATTGCGCACATCACTGGGACTGGGAATGTCAGCCGTAAAACGCCCGTCCTCATTGCTCCGTGAGACAACATGGCCTTCCGCAAACAGTATGTTCACCAGACGCTCCCGGTGGTGCGTCCGCGGGAAGACCCCGAAATCGGCCAAATCGGAGGGGCATAGGAACTGGGTGTCAATAGCCAGCGCCCGAATCGGCTGCCCATCGCGGTTGCGCCCGGGGTTGGATAGCGGGATACGTTTTGGCGGTGGATCGGCCGGATTGTCAAACAGACGGGTGATCGATGCGTGTCGGTAGTAATAGCTGCACTCCGCCTGCCCGATCCCGACGGCGGCCAGTTCCTCCTCAGCAGAGATACGCTGGTCGGAGTCCGGACAGTACAAGACCCTCGGTTGCGCCGCCAGATGGCCCGCAAGCAACAGCCCCAGCCCCACAGGCTTGCCGCTCTTGAGTGAGACCAGACTGGTCGGGGCCCCTGTCGACGGATAGAAATCCGAGGGCGACAGGAACGGCGGCGCCGTTGGACCGACCGGAATGCTGTCGTTGTATTCCATGGCGTAGGAGTGAATCGCCATTCCAACCTGCCGGAGATTCGACATGCAGGCCGCCTTTCGGGCGGACATGCGAGCCGCACCAAGTGCCGGCACCAGAATCGCCGTAAGAATCGCTACGATTCCGATGACGACAAGCAACTCGACAAGCGTGAACCCGCCGCAGGCAAGACGTTGCCGCGGGCCGACATGGGCCACGCTATGTCTTATGGCGTCAGACATCATTCACTGAAGTTTGCTTGAATCTCTTCGACAACCGTTAGAGAGTCCGTCGGGGGCTGCACGTATGCCTGCTGCAGCCAGAAACCCGCCAGAATCGCCATGTCGTCCATGTCCACACATCCCTCTCCCGTAAGATCGACCGTCGCAGCCTCGCATGCCATCCACTCCTGCGCCATCATAGCCAGGTCTTCGAAATTCACAATGCCATCGGCCGTGAAATCCGGCCCGACTGCCGACTTCTCCAATCGCACATGGTCCAGGTCCCAGAAACCGCCGGCGCGTCCCGTTTCAGGATCGAGGTCCATCGGGAAGACCAGTTCCGAGACTATCTCGACGCCAATGTTCTTCCCGGCCCAGACGTCTGTCTCCTGGACCCGGCCAATCTCAAGTATCACATCATTGAGATGCTTCACATATCCCATTTCCGTTCTGTATACACAGGTCGTCGCCCCTACCGCTACCTTGTTGTCCTGCTCATCTCGATAGTATAAGCGAATCGCAATGGGCACGTTATCCTTCATATTGGCCCCGCCGCCAATCACACCCACGGTCAGACGATAGAATCTGCCCATCTCGTAAGTCGCCTCCAGGTCTTGAAACAACCCCACCTCCGGGACGGCGAATAACCACGCCGCCTGCTGCCCGTCGCAGTTGTCGATGGTCTCAGGATCCTCCGGCGGCAAGTTCAAGAACACGCCCGTCAACTGTATCCATAGATACCCACCGCTTTCGTCATACCACCACGGCTTCGGCGATTTCTGCCACGAGTCGATAACTGGGCTGACAAACAGCGTCTGCGGCGATTCAAACGACCCATTAGGCACAGAGATCGGCTCGACCTGAAAGCCGCTGGCCCAAACGGCCACCAACAGCCCTACGACAGCTACCATCACCCCGCGTCTCTTCATCCAGCACTTCCTTTCCGTAGCACGGAAAACCCTGTTCTGGGCTGACCCGACCACCGGGCTTCTGCATCACCTACTCGGCGACCCAGACCACATGCTTTGGGATAATAGAGTAACTCCGATACTTGAGTACGTCAAGTATTGTTCGATCCTTCCTCTTTGCTGTTCGACGCTTGATGTTGTTCTACGCCAGTCCCAGTCTCTGGGCCTCCTTGTCCAGGCCGTACCGTTTCATCTTCTTATAGAGGGTGGTCCGGTTGATCCGCAGCGCGGCGGCCGTGGCTTGGCGGTTCCAGTTGTTGGCCTCCAGCGCCTGGAGGATCAGCCGCCGCTCCGGCTCGGCCCGGGCCTCCCTCAGGCCCATCGTCGGTCCAGCCCCCTCGGCCGCCGGCCGATCACGGGTGACCGCCACCGGCAGGTCCTCCGGCTCGATGAACGCCTTCTTGCTCAGCAGCACCGCCCGCTCCATCACGTTCTCCAGCTCCCGAATGTTGCCCGGCCAGTCGTACCGCTCCAGGTACTCCATCGCCTCATCCGAGATACCCAGTTTCTCACGTTCGTGCCGCACGCTGTACATCCGCAGGAAATGCTTCGCCAGCAGCCGCACATCCCCCACCCGCTCCCGCAGCGGCGGCAATTCCACCGTCACCACATTGATCCGGTAGTAGAGGTCCTCGCGGAACCGTCCCTCCCGTACCTCGACCTCCAGGTCCCGGTTCGAGGCCAGGATAATCCGCGTATCCACGCTGATCGTCTTGTTGCTGCCGACCGCCTCGAACTGCCGATCCTCCAGCACCCGCAGCAGCTTGGCCTGCAGTGCCGGCGTCGCGTTTGACACCTCATCCAGAAAGATCGTACCGCCGTCGGCCGCCAGGAACTTGCCCTCCTTGTTGCTCACCGCCCCCGTAAACGCCCCCTTGGCATGGCCGAACAGTTCGCTCTCCAGCAACGTCTCCGGCAGCGCGCCGCAACTGACCTCCACGAACGGCCCAGTTCGCCGATTGGACCGATGATGAATCGCCCGCGCCAACATGCTCTTGCCCGTGCCGCTGGGCCCGGCCATCAGGATGGTCGTGTTGCTCTGGGCTACGGCATCGACCAGCTCGAATATCTTGGCCATCTTGTAGTTGTGGCTGATGATACTCTCCAGGCTGTACTTCTGCGCCAGCTCCAGCCGCAGCCGCTCGTTCTCGCTCATCAGCGACTGTTGCTTGATCGCCCGCTCGACGGCCAAACGCAGCTCGTCATCCACAATCGGCTTGGTCAGGTAGTCGAACGCCCCCTGTTTGATGGCCCGCACCGCCCCCTCGATGGTCCCATATCCCGTAATCATGATGACCACCGTCTGCCGATGGGTCGTGGCCACTTTCTCAAGCAGCTCAAATCCACTGCCATCCGGCAGGTTAATGTCCGCCACGACCAGCGCATAGCCGTTGTGGCCGAGCTTCCGCAGGGCCTCCCTCAGCCCGCCGGCCCCGTCGGCGGCATAGCCCTCGCTCGAGAGAAACTCGCAGAGCGAGTCCAGGATAATCTGGTCATCATCCACAACGAGAATGCTCTTGTCTTTCATGAATCCACCTGCTGACGACTGCCCGCTATCGACTATCGACTGCCCTTGTATTGCCCGTCATCGGGATGCACACGGTAAACACACTGCCGCCGCCTTCACGAGGCCGCCCGATGATCTTCCCGCCGCACCGCTCCATGATCTCCCTGCAAATCGCAAGGCCCAGGCCCGTTCCCTGCCCGTCGGGTTTCGTCGTGAAGAACGGCTCGAATATCCGCTCGGCGTCGTCTTCGGCAAATCCGCACCCCGTATCCGCGAACGCCACCGTCACCATCTTGTCTTCGACCCGCGTCGTAACAACCAGCTCGCCTTCGGCATCCATCGCATCGAAGGCGTTCTTGATGATATTGCTGAACACCTGATAGAGATTGCCCGCCCGAATCTCCGGCACATCCCGGCCGTAATCTCGCACGACCTTTACGGCGGCAGGGGGGGTGAACCGCATCTCGATCCCCCGAAGGGCCTCCTCCACGAGCACCTCCGGGTTTACGAACTCCGCACGCGAATGACTGCGCCGCGAGAACTCGAGCAACTGCCCGGAGAGCTGGGCCATGCGAATCAGTGCCTCCCGACACCGCCGCAGGTACTCGACCGGCCGATCCGCCTGACCGTCCCGCAGGCACCGGATCGACATGTTGACATACCGCAGCATCCCATCCAGCGGATCATTCAGCTCGTGGGCAACCCTGGCCATCAGCCGCCCAAGGGACGCCAGCCGTTCGGCCTCGGCGAGCCGCTCCTCCAGAGACCTCTCGTCTCGATTCTCGACGTCAGGGCGTGATCGGTCATCGGCATTCATGGCGTCAATCTAGGCAAGGCGAATCCCAAAGTCAACACGGAATGTTTCCAAAAAACAACACGACACCACTCTCATTCGTCACACCAGTGATCCCAGTTTAGCATCTGCCCTAAACTGCTGCCAATAAACCACATCCAGACGGCGGCAGGGCGGTCACATCGCATTCGCCACTGTTGGGAGCACAAAGGCAACGTGGCCATTTCCCAACGTCCGATTCTCCACCGCCGGTTCGGCGACTGCCACCCCAAGCGCACCTGGCCATAACCTGCTCTCTGAACTAGACTTACAGAAGATAACATGGGCAATCCAGCGACAGGCCAGCGGGAATGCCGATTGCATCAGGCTCTCTCGTCCCTTACAATGGTCGCATCCCGCCAGTGGATGGCGAAATCAGGTTTGGCCTGACAAAGTGCAAGGAAGCAACCGGATGGACCCTTTCGAACAACGCGCACATCGGCGTCTGCCTATTTCGATTCGCGTTCTGGCCCGTGGCGAACGCGAGGCAGAGCCATTGCAGCCGCTAGGCATCACGACCAACATCAGTTCCGGCGGTCTCTATCTCCACACAAACGGCCCCGTGCCGCACTGCGGCGACCCGATCCATATCCGCCTGCGGGTCCCTCCGACACCGGGAGTGGCGGACCTCGGCGCCGAGCTGTCGGCCCAGACACATGTATTGAGGATTGACAGCCTCCCTTCGCCGCCGACATCCGGTTCGTCAGAACCCCGTTATGGGGTCGCGCTGCAGTTTTGTAAACCGCCGGCAATCCACCTCTGATCAATCCGGCCAGACCCCTTCAAACACCTCCACCGCGGGCCCGGTCATGTAGACGCAGCCGTCTTGTTCGCACCAATTCAAGTCCAGGACGCCACCGGGCAGGTGCGCCCGAACGACCCTTCCGCTTCGACCCGTTAATACACCCGCCACACAGCACGCGCAGGCGCCGGTCCCGCACGCCAGCGTAATCCCGCTGCCCCGCTCCCACGTCCGCACGGTTATGGCGCCGGGGCCGTTCATCTGCACGAAGTGCGCATTGACTCGTTTGGGAAAGTATGTGTGATGCTCGACAGCAGGACCCAGTCGCTCCAGGTCAACCGCCACCACATCGGGCACAAAGAACACGGCGTGGGGATTGCCCATGCTCACGCACGTCATCCTGAGCTGCCGTCCAAGCACCTCTATCGTCTCATCGACGACCCGGTCGCCACCCCCGACCGCCACCGGGATTTCGGCCGCGGCCAGAATCGGCTCGCCCATGTTCACGCAAACCCGCTCGACCTTGCCATCGGTGCCGACGGAGAGCCCCAGTCTCAGGACCCCGCGACCCGTCTCGATCCGCATTGACAGTGGCATCGAAGCCTGCCCAGGCACCTCGAAGGCCTCCTGGTGGCCTGCCAGGCCGCGGTCATACGCGAATTTCGCCACGCACCGCACCCCATTGCCGCACATCTCCGACTCGGACCCATCCGCATTGAACATCCGCATCCGAACGTCGGCCGCTTCGCTGGGACACACCAGAATCAAGCCATCGGCGCCTATCCCAAAGTGCCGGTCGCTGACCCGCACCGCCATCTGCGCAGGATCCGACAGCCGCTGCTCGAAGCAGTTTACGTAAACGTAGTCATTGCCCAAGCCGTGCATCTTGACGAAGCGCATAAGAAACCTCATATGAGTAACACGCTCAGTATACCTCCGCGCCCTCATTTCCGCAAGCGGAACCGCCTTGCCTCGGATCGGCTTTCACGGCATCACACGCCGCAGGCCTCCAACGGCCCAACGCAGGCGACTACCCGGCAATACAGGTAAACCTCGGTCAGCGAGGGCTACTTGCCGATGGCAAACTCCTTGCGGCGCGTGTTCATCTGGGCCTTCATGCGGGCGATGATCGACGAGTGCATCTGTGAGACCCGCGATTCCGACAGGTCCAGCGTCGCCCCAATCTCCTTCATCGTCATCTCTTCGTAGTAATACAGGACGATGATCAACTGCTCGGCCCGCGAGAGCCCTTTGGTCAGGAGGTTCTTGAGGTCTCGCTTCTGCGCCTCCACTACGGGATCCTCGCTCTTGTGGTCCTCGATGATGTCGATCTCCCGGACGTCCTTGTCGCCGTCGTCATCCATGAACTTCGTGTTGAGCGACACCTGACCGGGAGCATTCGCATCGCGCTGGAGCCGCTGGAAGTCCTCGCCGTCGAGATTCAGCTCCGCGGCGATCTCCTGATCCGTGGGCTTGCGGCCAAGATGGGTCTCAAGGGAATGCGTTGCCCGTGAAAGCTGGTGCGCCCGCGACCGAACCAGCCGCGGCACCCAGTCCATGCTCCGCAGCTCATCCAGGATGGAGCCTTTGATCCGGGGCGAGCAGTAGGTCTCAAACTTCACTCCCCGACCGGGATCAAAGGCGTTGATGGCGTCCATCAGCCCGAAGGTCCCGGCGCTGATCAGGTCATCCAGTTCCACCTTGTCCGGTAGTTTGCTGCGCACCCTCTCGGCGCAATACCGCACCAGGTCGCGATAATGCTCCATCAGGGCATTACGGCACCGCTCATCGTGTGTCTTGTGGAACTCCTCCCACACCTGGTCAATGTCAACGCTCACCTTGGTCCTCACAGCTTACCTCCATGTTCAGCAGTGATTCGTCGGAATCCCCATAACCCATATTCACCCGGGCACATGACGCACAAGCGCCACATCGTCGCTGCCGCGACGCCCCCGGATTCGAGTCGATTGCCATGTAAAGCGCCGTACACCATGTCCGGACTTCTTATCGGCCGTTCCATCGGCCACTTTAGAAAAACAAATCCGCCACACGCCGAAAAAAGCCTGTCGGCTGCCTTCCGACGTTCGCCCCGCTATCCACTTTCGCCGCAAGGGCGGCCAAGGACAGGGTTATCGGAGCTTTCGGGTATGCCAGAACGACCGGCTCTCGCAGCTTGACGGACGCGCCAACCCGATCGTCGCGCAACAGAGTCCCGGCGTCGTACACATGCACCCCGAGAAAACGGGCCGCCACATTGGAAATCTGTTGGTAGGTTTTCTTGCCCTCAGCCGGCGAATCGGCCATGTTCACCACAAGGCTGACTCGTCCTTTGCACTCATGCCTGGCGAGCACCTTGATCATCGCATAAGCATCCATGATCGCCGTCGCCTCGGGCGTCGTCACGACCAGCACGTCGTCGGCCGCCAGGCAGAAACCCACGACCGACCGAGAGATGCCCGCCGCCGTGTCGATCACAATCAGGTCATGGTCGTCGCTCAGTTGCGACAGCTCATCCAGAATCCGGCGTCGCTGAAACTCGCTGAGGTCCGCTAATTCCTCGAGGCCCGACGCCCCACAGACCACCCCCAGACCGGCCGGCCCCGGATAGACGACGTCTCGGATGCTTCTCTGGCCGTTGAGCACATGTGATATGTTGTACCGACTGCCAAGATTCAGCACGACATCAAGATTCGCCAGCGACATGTCGGCATCCAAAAGCAGCACCCGCCGCCCCGACGCCGCCAGGCACACCCCGATATTCGCGGAGATGTTGGTCTTGCCCACCCCTCCCTTGCCGCTGGTGATGGCCAGCACCCGAGCCGGCCGTCGGCAAGCCGCCATTATTCGCTTCATCTCCATCGCGTCCGTGCTCATGACGTTTCAGCCGCCGGCTTTGGCGCCGTGCCGCCGTACTCCTTCTCCGAATCCATTCGTTATCGGGTCCGGACATGCCTGCCCGGATGCCCCTGTCGGCGGGGTCAAACCGCCGCGCAGTCCGTCTGACGCAACAATTGCGCCGCAATGCGCTGGTGCAACGAGTTTTCCACCAGCTTGGCCACCTGATCCTTCAGATAGGCCTCCCGATCGCTCTTGCGAAGCGACTGTGCGACGGCATCGGCCACCGAGTACACCTCAAAACCGTTGCGGCCGTCGAACCGGATATGCTCGGAACCGGCCAGCACAAGCCGTCGATTCTCCGCGTGTTCGGCGATCGCCGTATCCATCAGCACGCAGAACTCCTCCATCGGAACATCCTGTGGAACGAAGTCGGCTTCGTCCACGCAACGGATATTGCGAATCAGGACCTTCTGCCTGGCTTCGGTGAACTCCATCACCTTGACCAGCAACTCCGTCACGTTATCCGTAACAAACGACAACAAATCCATACCGAGGCCCTCAACAGTCCAATCCTTTGGATGTATGTGATCGCCACAGTGCCCGGCCGCCGGTACGCGGCATCCGTACCGGATACCCGGCCGCCGGGGCCCGCCTCAACGGGTCGTCCTGTCCTCCTGACGAAGAATCCGCCGAATCTCCTCCAGCGTCTTGTCCTTGCGCAATTCCATGATACGTGACAGCCGGGAGAACACCGTCTCGTCGTACAGACGATGTCCGCCCTGGGTCCACTCCGACTCGCGAATGAGCCCCATGGTCGTATAATTGTGAATCGTCTGCCGTGAGAACGGCGTGTGCCGCACCAGCTCTCCTATGCGGTACAACTTCTGAGGAACCGCGATCTTCACATCCTGCTTGGGGGACTGCATCACCATCATTTCTCACCCCTGCCTTGATAAAGAGCACACTCTGCGACGCAACAATCCAAGCGCCTGTGGCCGCCTTGATATTCCGCGTCGGGACGAAGCGTCCTTTACATTTTGCAAAGTGTAAAATACGTTTCCCCGCCTGTCAACCGTTTTCCGGAATTTTTTCAAAAATTTATGGACCTTGTGCGGACTCCCATGTCACACCTTATCGGTCCTGGTTTCCGCTGCCCATTTACCTGCGGATATAAGCCTTTTGCCTAAAGTGGACACGGCCGGATGCCGAATACCCTCGAATCGGATCGTGTGCAAGAGCTGGGGCGCAGGTCGCGGCGAGTTTCAAGGTCATTTGCGGAAGCACGCGTGTGAATTGTCCGATAGCAGACAAGGCAGGGCAATTGCCTCCCGGCCGCCGTTGACAGGGTCTTTGTTGTTTGAGACAGATGATGGAGCAGGACGACAACTTCGATAGAGCAACCTCCACACCGGATTTGCCGATGCTCGAGCAGATCACCCCCCTGGCCCGTCGCGTCAATTGCCTCGATCTTGATTCCATCGCGGAGGTCTGCGTTACAGACATACCCCGGCTGGTTGGCGTCAAGTTCGCCTCTCTCTACATCCTCGACGACACCAATAACATCCTCCACCTTCACAAACACAACCACCCCTTCCTCATTAACAGGATCGTCTCACTCAACCAGACCCCGCCGTCGCCCATGGTCATGGCCGTCCAGAGCAAGCAACTCATCCTCATCAGCAATATCGACACCCACCAGCAGCCCGTTATCCGCAAGTCTCAGCGGGCCTTCGCGGAGAACTACCAGACCAATAACTGCGCCATCGTGCCGCTTATCTGCCAGGAGAACGTCGTCGGCGTTCTGAATCTTGCCGACAAGATCGACCGCGCCGGTTTGACTCGCGAGGACATCGCCCTGGTGGAACTATTCGGCCAACTCGTCGGTGCCTCTATCGGCAATGTCAAGCTCTTTGAGCGGATTCAGCGTCAGGCGACCACCGACGGCCTGACCGGGCTGATCAATCACAAGACCTTCTACGACATGCTCGAGAAGGAACTCTGGCGGTCGCGTCGCTATGGCGGCAAGATTTCGCTGATCATGATCGACGTGGACGGCCTCAAAGGGGTCAACGACAACCACGGCCACCGCGCCGGCGACAAGATCATCCGGGAAATCAGCCGGCGCATCAAGGATTGTATCCGGCAGATTGATATCGCCGCTCGCTATGGAGGCGATGAGTTCGCCGTGATTTTGCCCAATACGCAACTGTCCGACGCCACGGTCGTGGCCGAGCGTATGGTGGCGGCCGTGGCCAAATCCCCCGTTACATGGAAAGGCAAGACCATCCACCTGTCCATCAGCGTCGGCCTGGGCGAATATGGACCTGACACCAATCCCGAAGAGGTAACCAGCAAGTCCGACCAGGCCCTCTACGCCGCCAAACATTCCGGCAAGAACACCGTCCGCGTCTTCCGGGAATCGGAGTAAGCCTGTTTCGGTCTCACCGGCCGTCCCGCGGCTCTCCCATCCTGGCCTTTGCGTCCTCGTAAACATCCTGACCCAATCGGCTGACCAACTCCCGGTCGGGATACATCCTGCGAAACTGCTCTCGAAACGCATCCTCGATCTCCACCG
>OMKS01002791.1_pt1 | contig 14297 bp, 11 predicted proteins | sample 1674721 | NCBI WGS metagenome assembly OMKS01 (sample SAMN06264996, study PRJEB25208) | sediment metagenome | isolation source: hot spring sediment | place: USA: California | collected 2014-09-02
AGCGTCAGATGTGTATAAGAGACAGGTGTCATGCTTGGCTTGGGCGGCATGCCCACATCCGTGGCAAGGGCGCGCAGCGCGTCGTATGCGTACGCGATATGATCGCGCACAGGCATGGGCGGCGCCTCCGGATTCGCCAGCGGGTTGTTGTAGCGCGCGCTTAACGCCACATGACGCTGGATGCGAATGCGCCGTCGCGGCAGCGCCCACCGCATTAATGCGGGCCACATTTTGAACAGCAACCATGCCAGGGCGGTAATCAGCCTGTTAAGCCAGTGGGGCAGATTGTTTCTTTTTGCGAGAAGCAACGCCACCAGCCATTGCAGTCCCTTCACAACGGCGTAGGTCAGCAGCGCCGCCACGGCGGCTTTGGCCACGCGGTCTGCGCGTTCGACGAAACGCCAGCGCTGAAGGATGATCATGCTCGGAGGCGTCACTTCCAGCAGTTCCACTTTCGCAGCCTGTGGATTGTACATATCCACCTGATGCTCATCCACATAGGCGACGGGCGGCAGGTTCGGCATTGGCAGGTTTGCCGCGCCCCACATGATTATGAGGATCATTCCGGCGGCGGTGGCAAGCCAGAGCCACGGCAACGCGGGCGGCATGGCCACATGGCGCATGCGAAAATATGCGCGCAGCTGACGCAGACATGTAAGGGTAAGCAACGCAAGGACGCAAAAGGTGTACACATACATATAGTATGCGCCCATGCGCACGGCGGGCATGCCCATGTGTTGAATCACGCGCAATCCCAGCGAAAAAAGTATCATGACAGGCGCGGAAAAATAGAACAACGCCATCCCCGGATGGCGCTTTGGAAGTTTCCGGCTGAAATCCACTTTTGGCATCGGCCTCGGGGTCTGCTCCTTTTTAACCGCGTCAAGCGGATCATAAGCGGCAATGCCATGCCAGGGCTCGTCAACATTTGCGATATGTTTTGGCGCGGACGGCGGCGGCGGCGGCGCTGCGGCCATACGCAGTGTCCTGCGAAACCGCTCCGCGGTGGCGGTGAAAATACCGATGTCGCCCGCCACGGCGTTCTCATCCACACAGCACTCGTGCGTCAGGCGGTTTACCAGCCACCACACAAAGACCACCGCGGCCATGTTGAATAGCAAGGCAATCCACGGCGTATTGTTCATAAAATTGCGTGTGACCGCGCCCACGCTGTAGAGTTCCGTCGTGGCAAGGGTATATAACGCCACCGCACCGGCAAGCGCGACAGCGTATATAAAGGCTTCCGCCGATCCGTCCCGCGCAATGAGTCGGTTTAATGCCACCACGCCGATGACGAAGAATATGGAAAACCAGCGGAGGTTCATGTCATGCACCGCGGTGTAAATAAACCTGACATTCAGCAGGAACATCAGCGCCGAGACAACCAGCAAAAAAATCAGGCAGGGTGTGACAACATTGATGAAATGGTCGGCGAGCGTATTCGGCATTTCCACACGCCGTTGCTTCGGCATATTGGCGTTCAGCGAAGCGAAATCGGTACGTCCGCGGCCACGCAATTCCGGCAGATCAGAAGCCTCCTTCGGCATGGACGCCATGAGTGACGCGAAATCGGTGGGCGCCTCATCGGAAAGCAGGTCTTTTGACGCATCGTAGTTGTCCGGCTGGTGGGAAGCAATCATGGGGTTCCTCCCGCCGGATGGCGTGCGTTATATTTTTGTGGGAGATATTTCATGGAGGTGTCGTTCCGTCTCAATATGAAAGACATGAATATTGTGCTCCGCCAACAATGCCGCAGCCTCGTGGTAATGTTGGCCGGCGTCTATGAGAAACACTGTCACATTAAAGCCGGACACCTTCATTGAAGCCAGTGCGAGCGCGAGTTTTTCGGTCACTTGCGGCGCCACCGGCAGCAGCGTGGCGTCTCGCGGGAGACCGCGAAATTGCGACATGATGAGTTCCGGCAAATCAAGCCCATGCCCCGGCAGAACGCGCGCAAGATTTTCTATTATCTTCTGCGCCTGCCCCGGCGACCGCAAGGTGCTTACCGTGAGCGGACTTATCCTTGTGGACTCTCCTTCAAACTGTAGCGCGTCATCCATTTCAAAACGGTTTTTTGTGTGTACGCTTTCCGCTTCATACCTCGCCGCCTCAGCGGCGTCTCGCCCGTTTGTCAACAAGCCCACCTGTTCGCCGGACATTTGCAGCAGGTACGCAATGGAAGCGGTCGTTGTAACGGCAAGCTCCATGCGTCGGTCTTTGTTTTCCGGCACATAATTGTCATCATGCATATCGAGGATCAACGTGCCGCCGGTGACCGTTGACGGTTCAAAAGTCTTGACATGCAATTCACCCGTACGCGCCGTGACCTTCCAGTGAATGGTGTTCAAGGGGTCACCGGGGACATATTCCCGGATATTGTTAATGCGAGTCGGATCAGTGTAAATCCGATTGGTGAGACGCACCGGCCCCTGTGGCCGCCGCGCTGATACGTTAAAGGTCTCGATATAGGCTATGGTTGGCAGCACGGAAATGTAATCACGGGTTTCGCCGGAACGAAACCGCTTGTGCAGACCGAACAGATCGCCCGATTCATACAGTACCGGGCCGATACGGTGGTAGCCCCGCCGGGGGCACGTCAATTTGTATTCCAGCGTCACCGACCGGCGCGGCATTAATACTGCGAGCCGTTTGCTTGGACCGACACACGGGAAATCCACCGGGAAAAAATCCTCGACAAATATCCACGGGATTGGCCAGCCCCGCCGGTTGGTAATTCGCACAGTTACCCGCACGTCTTCGCCCTGGCTGATCTGTGTGGCGCTTATGTCGCGTTCACACTCCAATCCGGACATCCAGGCAAACGACGACAATGAGGCGCTAATCACAAGCAACAAAAAGGCATATACGGCAAATGCCATATAGGGACTTTCAAGGAAAAACGCCACACCCACGGCAACAACGGTTGCTGTTATCACGAAAAGGGTCTTTTCCCATGACTCTGCATTTTTATCCGCAGGCGCCGTCATGATATTTCCATTCCGTCAAGCGTTGTTTCCACAATTTCACAGTCAAAAACATTTTGAAACGCGCCAATACAGCGATTGGCGACCTCGTTCATGGCGGGCGTTTCCGGCAACAGTTTTTCCAAACTTGTGACGGGTCTGTTCTTGATGCCGCACGGCACAATCAGTTTCCAATGTTCCATATTCGGAGTTACATTCAAGGCGAATCCATGCCAGCTGACCCAATGTTTTATGGCTATGCCTACAGCCGCGACTTTTGCGCCCTTGACCCACACGCCGGTATATTCCGGAATACGCTCTCCTTTGAGCCCGTAGCCGCCGAGCACGCGAATAAGCAACTCTTCGAGGGCGCGCAAATACCAGTCCACCGAGGTTGTCCACTGGCTCAGGTCCAAAATGGGATACGCCACGAGCTGACCTGGACCATGATAGGTTACGTCGCCGCCGCGATCCGTTGGCAGCAGCTGCACGCCCGCCTTCGTCAGCCCTTCACTGTCGCACAATACATGGTCCGCCAGCGCCCTGCGTCCCAAGGTGATAACCGGGGGATGTTCGAGCAGGAACAATGTGGAGGGCATGTCCCCCGAGGCAACCGCCCCGCGCGCGGCCTGTTGCCGTTCCAGCATGACACCGTAATCAACAAGACCTTTCAAGCGTATGCAGTTTACGGAACGCACAGCGCACTCCTTACTTATGGCAGAACATGATGCACTGAAACGTCTCTTCTATTCCGCCGCGCAACATTCCCACTGTCTCAAGCCAAAACGGGACAAATAAGTCGGCAACACGCGGAAAGCGGGGCTCAGTTCAGCAACCGCCTTGATGAATGCCCGCTTATGTTCATTTTCCGGCCCGCAAAGAACAGTAACCGAGCCGCCTTCGCCGCCGGCGCCGTTCACTTTCCATCCCACGGCCTTATGGCGCCGCGCCAGTTCAATCACGGCGTCCGCATCTTGTGACACCAGCGCGGGATGAAGCGCGCGCTGCGCGTCAGTGTTGTCAATCATCGCGCGGCCAAAAGCGTCAAAGTCCCCCAGATACAGCGCGTCCTTGCCCGCGCGCGCGGCGCGTCTCAACGGCTCAAGCGCTGACTTGTCTGCGCCCTGCCGTTCAAACTTCTCAATGACCTTCCCATGCACTTCGCTGGACGCGTGCGACCTTCCGAGATATACCAACACCAGCCGTCGCTCCAGTTCCCACCACAAGCTGTTCGGCAACCATATTTGCGATACTGACGCGTTGGGATAATCATACATTTCAATGAAACAAATCCCCCCATAGGCGGAGCACAGTTGATCCTGAATGCCGCATTGCAGTCCCAATTTTTTCGTTTCCACCCGCTGCGCCATGGCGGCAATTTCGTGGGGAGTCATGCGCCCGGGCGTGAGCAAATCAAGCGCGCCTAGCAGCGCCACACTTATCGCGGCGGAAGTCCCTGTGGACCCGCCCGGCGGCGCAATGGAAAAGAGGTTGACTTCAAGCGCAAGATTCTCCGGCAAGTCCATAATATCGAGGCAGGCCTCGAGCAAGGGATGCTTGTCATATTCGATGGGCATGGGCAGCGCGTAACGGTCGCCGAAATTTTCCGCATGCACCACAATATCGCGCGTGTCTGACGCGCCGCCGGGGCGCACAAACAATTGCACTTCGGCATAGGGATACACGCCGATATTAAGCACAGCGCCCTGTTCGGCGAACCACGTGTCTGTCCAACCGCCCAAATCACATATACGAACAGGCGCCGTAGCGTTTATGATCCGATGAGGAACGGTGTCCATGCGATCAACTCCTTGCCGCCCTGATTACGGCCGCAGCAGGCGTAATAAGCATTAAAGAATGTCCGAAAAATCCTCTTCTTCAGTCCAGTTGATCGAGGGGAATGGCCTCGTCAATCAGCATAATCGGTATATCGTCGCGTATCGCGTACATAAATTTTCCGTCTTCGCGAATCAACCCTCCTTCAATACGTTCTGCGACAACATCCCCCGCGCGGTTTTTCAGCGCGCCCGCGACAATGGCATTGTTCACTTTTTCCAGCAGTGAGGCGTCTATTTCACGCACGGGCGTTTTATCTTCCGGGCACACGAGAATCTCAAGGAGTTCCGGGTTAATCATGTTTTAAGGCTCCTACGCCGCCATGGCTCAGGCCGGCGTGATTTTTCCGAGAACAACCGCTTCGGATGCGCCTGTCGCCTGAGGCACATTTGCCGGCGTTCCACAGATGGTTTCATTTCCAAGGATAGCAAATGCCACGGCCTCACGGGCATTATGTGATATTCCAATCCGATCACTGATGTAAATTTTTATATTCGGCAAGGCTTCCTGCAACTTAAGCATCACGGTGCTGTTCATTGCGCCGCCGCCGCCGACAACAATATGCGACACGTCGTATTTTGGTTCCACATAACGCTTGTAGGCGTCAACGATGCTTTGCACGGTTGCCTGGGTAACCGTGGCGACCATATCCTCATAAGAATGGTCTTTTCTGCTTGCCAGGGCGTCGCGCAGATAGGCGTTAACGCCGAAATGTTCGCGTCCGGTGCTCTTGGGCGGCTCTTTGTCAAAATAACTGTCACTCAACAGATATTCCAGAAACTCGGGAATCACCTTGCCTCGGCGCGCCGCTTCACCATTTTCGTCGTAGGAACGCGTGCCTCGAGAGAGTATGCGCACCGTGCTGTCAATGATGATATTGCCCGGGCCGGTATCGAAGGCGAGAATATCCTTGAAATCAGGCGTTACCACCGTGATATTCGCAATACCGCCAATATTCAGACACACGGTCGTTCGCTCGTCGCGCCGGAACAACAGCCAGTCCGCATAGGGCACAAGCGGGGCGCCCTGTCCGCCTGCCGCCATGTCGCGCACCCGAAAGTCTGAAACGACAATTTTTTTCGTTCGCTGCGCGATAACTGCCGCCTCCCCAATTTGCAGCGTTCCGTAATGGGCGCTTGCCGGCGACGGAGGATAATGTCCGACCGTATGGCCGTGAGCCGCAATAAAGTCCACCTCCACCTCATTTTCATCCGCGGCGTCAAGCATGGCCAGCGCCGCGTCCGCCAGACGCTCGCCCAATTCAAAGTTCAGAAGGCACACCTCCTTCGAAGACATTTGTTCGGCCAGCAACCGATTTCGCAGTTCCGGCTCATAGGGAAGCGTTTTGTGCGCAATAAACTTCATGGCAAGCCCCGGCCCGGTGCCCTTAATACGCACAAGCACCGCATCCACCCCGTCACACGACGTGCCGGACATGAGCCCAATAACAAAACGTGCCTTTTTCTCTCGAATAGCCTGAAGATTCATCAGCGCATCCTTTCGATTCTGACTCCCTTGAAATAGTGCGTAACTATCTCATTGTAATTCCTGCCTGCAACAGCCATGCCGCGCGCACCATACTGACACAAACCCACGCCATGACCACGTCCACCGCCATAAAAGACAAACGCCTCGGGAGCGTCGCCTGCCGGCGCGGCCTCTATTATAAACATAGCGCTGGGCAATCCGCCAAATATTTGCCGAATGGCCAGTTCCCGCTCGACGGTTGTTGAGCTTTTGCTTCCCGTGATTGTAACCGATTTGAGGCGACCGCTTACACCTCGCGCCCCTGTGCGGATGGAGCGAATAACACCAACTGACACGCGGCGATTTACAATCTCCGTCAATTCTTTGTTCGTATACCTTCGTTGCCAGCGGAAAATATCCTTCGCATCCGAACACCATGCCGGTGCGTCCCCCTTAATTTTACGTCGCCAGCCACTTTCACTGTCCGGAACGCCCGTGCGCTTTTCCGGCGAAACATCTTGTATTCCCCGCAACACTGGATTGGGCGGGCCGCTCCAAACGTTCTCGTTGTTTTCCGTCCAACCGCCGCAACAGGACGAAAACACCGTTGTCGCAAATTTGCCTTCATGTACCAACGCCATGCCCGCCGTCTGTTCAATCGCGGCGTCCGTGTTTGGGTGATGTCCGCCCACCCCCCAATAAGCGCGGCACCCTTCAAGCGCGGTAAAATCGAATCCTTCCAGTTTGTACTTGGTAGCGAGAGAGGCGTAAATATCGCTTCGCGCCACCACCGCCTGCGCTTTCAATGCTTCCTTCGGCCATCCTGAAGGCATCTCAGCAGGCAACACGCCGCGCAGATATGTCTCGACCGGCAATTTTCCGTAGATCTCGACGGCGCCTTCCATGCCTATCTCCAAACGCAACGGCGCAGCCAAAAGGCGGTTTGCCTTGTGCTCCTTCCAGAAACCGCCTGACATGTCCTGCAACTCCAAGGGTTCCGAGGAGACAAGTTCTATAGGCGCCGCCAGTTTTTCCAAGGTATTTCCGCGATTGTCGCGCACATAAACCGCCGCGCTTCCTGCGCCGATTTTTTCGGAACGCATCCATGCCCAAACGGGCTCCTCCTTGAGTTTGTTAATCAATGCCTGCGCTTCCTGTTCCGAATCGAAACGCGCAAGGGATATCCAATGCACCCGATTGTCCAGCGTATGACCGGAAGCCGTTCTGAAAAGCAAACCAAACGTCTCGACAGTCGGCTTATAACCCCGGGTGCGCCATTCCTCCAGATACTCTTCCATTTCTTGGGTTTCGCTGGACTGGAACGTTTTCGGAAACACATGAAAGCGCTTTGGCGCGGGACGGATATCCGTGGCGGCAAAGGTCCACTCACCCGGCGGCAGTTCGATAGCGCGCCCCTGCACACGCAGCGTCAACGGCGCGCTTGCACGCACCACCGCCTGCCCGCGCAAAGTAGCATACCGCATGTGCGCCTGCACCTGCTGCGGGTCAACGGCCTCTTCGCCGCGCGACGTCGCAGCGAGGAGGCAGGCCGCCGCGAAGGCGGCGACAAACTTCCCGTTCAACAACCAGTATGACTGCATGCAAGCCTTTCTCTATGAAGTTCTCTTGTTCATAAAAGATCAGACGAATCAGCCAGATCAGTCTGATCAGTGGGATCAATCTGACTCCAACGCATCCCGGAGGCGCCCTTCGTGTTTGCGCAACAACGCTGTTGCTTCTACTTTGTCCGTGCCGTGTTCCGCCATCAGGATTGCCGTGGCAATGTGATGGCCGGACGCATCAAGCAGCGCCGCCGCCTGTGAATCTTCAATATCCGCGATCTCGGCGACAATGCGTCGGGCACGGGCGAGGAGTTTCTCATTTACCGGCGTCATGCCGACCATACGCCCTTTGTAAACGTATCCGGCCTGTGCCATGGCGCCGGTGCTGATCATGTTCAGAATCATCTTCGCCGCCGTGCCCGCTTTCAACCGGGTGGAACCCGGGAGCAATTCGGGACCGGTATCCGGGACGATCAGAATGTCAACAACCGCGTTCGCCGACGGGTTGCTTGTGATAAGCACAGTCGTCGCGCCGGCGGCGCGCGCGGTCTGCAACGCGCCCAACACATAAGGCGTACCGCCGGACGCGGCGATGCCCCCCACGAAATCGTTTTCAGTCACATTAAGCGCCGCCAGGTCCGACGCGCCCTGTTCGGCGCTGTCTTCCGCGCCCTCGACGCTCTCGCGCAGGGCGCGGTCGCCGCCCGCCATCAACCCTACAACCCGCTCCGGCGGCACGCCAAAGGTTGGCGGACACTCCGAAGCGTCGAGCACACCCAAGCGTCCGCTGGTGCCCGCGCCCACATAAATGATGCGTCCGCCCGCGCGTAAACAGCGAGCGGCGCAGTCTATCGCTTCGGCAATGCCGTCCAAAACCTCTCCCACCGCAGGCGCCACGTCGCAGTCGCCGCGATTCATGGCCGCCGCAAGCTCATGCGGAGAAAGTTCATCAATATATACGGCGTCGGCGGATTGCTCGGTTGCGGGAAGCGCCGCACCGGCATTGGCGTCTGTGTTGCGCCAGACCTGCGTCCATTTCGGAGGACGTTCCAGCGATGTCAACTCGAACACCGCCCGGTGGCCGCGTAACTTGCACGGCAGGTGCTGCATTTCGCCATAATTTGCGGTGGCGGCACGAAATGCGTTTCTGAAGAAATCGCAAGCGTCCAGCAACGCGCCGTACTCAAACAAGCGCCCATCGGTTTCGAGGTCCAGCCGCTCTTGAACCACCAGCGCCAACGCAGCAAGGCGATAGGCTTCTTCATCAATGCAGGAACGGGCGACAATATCGCCTTCTTCCGCCGCGGCAACGACAGCAGGCGTCAGCGCGGCAATGTCTTTCTTGCCCGCCCGCGCCGACCATGAGACGAATTCATCAAAAGCGTTCAGTCCCGCCGCTTTGGTGAGCCGCTCCACCAGCGAAGTATTCAAGGCGACGCAGTCCACCGCGCGCGCGCAGGCGCGCAACGCCGCCGCCGCAATGGCGTAGCCGCTGCCTTCATCACCGAGCAAGGTTCCCCAGCCGCCCGCACGCAACAAACATCCGTCCGCGTCGCGGCCAAGCACCGCCGCGCCCGTGCCCGCAATCACCAAAATGCCGGACCCCGCGCCCGCGTTGGCGTGGAGCATGGCGTGCAGGTCGGAGGTGACCAGCACGCGCCTCAATCGCAGCCGCGTACCGATGGCCTTTGCCATGTCCCGCTGCACAGACGCATCCGCCGCGCCCGCAAACGCTGCATACACCGATGTTTCCGCCGGGGATATGTCTCCCAGCAGTTCGCGCATGAGTTTTTGTACGTTTCGCGCGCAGGCGTAAACGCCATAGGCGATGGGATTCGCGGGACCGCCCGATGCTTCCCTTGCCAATGCGCCGTCCTCATCGTATAATCCTGCGCGGGTGTGGGTTGCGCCGCCTTCCAATGCAATCACGTAACTCATTAACTGTCGCCTTCTTTTCTGCAAAATTGTTTTTCCGCGCCTTCGCGAATGCAGCCGTGCTCCGCAATATCCTTGAAGAACCACGCGCTCGGATTCGGCGTGCGTTCCAGCCCCGGATGTTTCACATGCACCAACCCATACCGGCGCGTGTAACCGTGGCGCCATTCAAAACCGTCTAGGAGGGAGGCGCAGAAGAAAGCGCGCACATCGAGACCGTCTCCGCCGGACTGCATGCTGCGAAGCAGCGTTTCAATGTGACGGCGCAAGAACAGACAGCGCGCGTTGTCATCTTCCGTGGCCATGCCGACGCCCGTCAACAGAATGGGTTTGCGCAGCTGCGCGAAGGTGGACAGCAGTTCCTCGATGCCCTCGGCGTTTTCATGCGTATGGTCCGCCTCGACGTCATGGCCTCGTTCATCCACCGGCAGGGCAAACCCGCCGCGAATATGCAGCGGCGCGAAGCGGACGCGCATTGCGCCGTAGAAACTCAAACCGATAAAGTCCATGAAGCCTTCCCCAGCGTCCGAAGCGTCCATCGCGGCCTCAATAAAACGCATGTTGATCCGATGTTGTTCACGCTGCGCCGCCCGCGCGTCCCACGGGCTGTGCGGGTCCATGGGCTCCACCACCGCGCCGCGCACCGACACGCCCACCAGCGCCTCGGGACAGGCTTCGCGGATGGCCGCCGCTGTGAGCCGTTGCGCCGCGGCAAGTTGCCGCAATGCCGCGCGGTAACCGCCCCCCTCCCAGCCCGGCCAGCGCCGCTCACGATAGACGCGCGTCAGCCAGAATTCGGGCTCATACACCGGCAGCCACCAGCGGCACAACCCGCCCAGCGTGGCCGCAACCTGCCGCGCATAGTCCTGGAAAAGCGTCGCCGCGTCCGCCCCGTGCCAGCCGCCCCGCTCGCTGAACCAGACGGGTTGGGTGATGTGATGTAATATGCACAACGGCGTCAACCCGCATGAAGCCGCAGAAGAAAATACGCGTTGGTAATGATCGAGCGCGTTCCTGTCAAACCGGTCGGCGGCAGGCTGAATACGCGGCCATGAGACGCTGATGCACACGGCATTGTGCCCCAGTTTCCGGGCTAATTTCAAATCGTCCTCATACCGCGTCAAATGACCCGCGCCCCGCTCCGAGGTCTCCCCGTCGCGGATGCGCAAGGGACGCTGCTCCCATCGCCACCAGTCGCTCTCGAAGTCGGCGCCCTCCACCTGATGCGCGCCTATCGTCGCGCCGTATAAAAATGTCTCCGGCAGTTGCATGAAACAATGAGGTCTCCTTTACGCGGGATAGTATAGCAGTATCGCCATCGGCGGCGCGAAAGCGCGGCTGACGAAATACATGCTTATGCGGCGTGTTCCAGGCATTACAGCAGATGATGTATCGCCCCGGATGAACGGTTTTAACACGACGGCGCGGTGATATAAAAGATCAAACTTGTGAACACATCGGCAGAGAGTCGTTTGATGTCTGTCGCATAAATTTTCACAATAGCAGATTGAAATTTGATATATTCTGTTACTGTTGTGTAGATTATCTTCACCAATACATGATTTATTTATCATCCGCCAGTGAGGACAAACAATGCCCACAATAGCCATGTTTTACGGCATTCTTATCAAAATGTATTTTCACGACAACAAGAAACATGTGGCGCCGCACATTCACGCCGAATATGCGGAAGATACTGCCACAATAGCCATTGAAGACGGCACTATTCTTGCCGGTTCTTTACCGGCAGCCAAAATGAAATTGGTACAGGCATGGATTGAAATTCACCGGGATGAGTTAATGGCGGATTGGAAGCTTGCTGTGACAGGCGAGCCGGTATTCAAGATTGATCCATTGCGTTGAGGATAGTGTGGATGGAAAGAATAGTCGAGGCAAAACCTCTTGATAATTACCGGGTCAAAGTAACCACGGCAAGCGGCCTTACAGGCATATTTGATGTCAAGCCTTACCTTGGCGGCTCTGTATTTCAGGAGTTGAAAGATCCGACTTATTTCAAGAGGGTGCGGGTTGAGCGTTATGGAATATCCTGGCCTCATGAGCAGGACTTCAGTTCGGACACCATTATCTTTGATATCCAGGCTGCGGAAAAGGCGCATGATGACGGCATAATGCAGAAATGGCAGGCATAGGCAAGAGAATATGCTGTCGGGGGGCGCAATCAGGGTCTGGGGGAACGATAATCTGGTAAATTGCGGCTTCGACTGCCAAACACACCAAGCCGAATCACCCTTGAAGGGTCCACGGATAACCTGTGCGAACCGGCAACCATGTTGCTCAAAGACGGAGAACCGCAGCTGGAAGGCAAGTTTGTCGGCACACAAAACGTTTTGGTTGCGTAAGTATGGGAAATGTTCCCGTCCTCAAAGTCTTACCGGAAACCATAAATCCCCTGACGGTACTTTCTCTCCACTCCACTACACTATGTGGCGCCCAATGATGAACCGGGCCAGCGGCGTTATGACCGTCGGCCCGAAAAAATGTTTTACTGCAATCGTGTTATGCGGCGGCCTGCTGTTGGGTTTTGCGGTACAGATGCACCATTGCCATAAGCGACAGCACAATGACGATGAGCGCAACGCCGTACCAGCCGATGCGCGACCAGAGCGAGTAGAAACTGGCGAAAGCGGCCAGACCCGCCGAAATAGCCATCAGCGTGTTCCACCATACGCGGCGCATGCCGGTGGGCATTTCGTTTCCGAGCAGCGTTTTCTGGTTCATAAGCGCAAAGAAGCTGACGTAGGCGAAGGGCAGCAGCGTCATGGCGAACACGGAGGTTGGTATGGCGAGCCACATCTGCGCGCCGCTCCAGAAGAAGGGGCCGAGTATGCCCACGCACACCATGAGCGAACCGGCGCGCTGCGGCCAGCCGCGGGCGGGTTTGTTCAGGAGTTCGCAGAAGCACAACCCGTTAATCAGCATCAGCATGGTGGCGGCGCCCATGGCCATGCCGAGTACGCCGAGACCGAAGACATAATGCGAGAACCGGCGTCCCACCAGCGGGGTGAGCGCGTCGGACAGGTTAAATGCGTCGCGTCGGGCAAGAGTGGCCGCCATAACATGGTCCGCCTCGGATATCTGCGCCAGCCGCGCCTCCAATGCGCCCGCCGACTCGAGTTCCGCGACTGCTTCCGCGCCGATTTCGCGGGCGAGGCGATTGCGTAACAGGCCGTTATAACCGGCGACCAAATTTTTTGCGGGCACAATGGCTTCCTGGGTAACCGGATCAACCTCGTTTAACAATCCCGCGCCGGGCTGCGCATGAAATTGGGACGCGGACGCGATGACGACGCAGCTGGTGGCCAACAGGAAGGGAAAGAACAAGCCGGTGGACAAGTCGAAAATGGCAAGGCCGCGAAAATCGCGGTCCCAGCCCTTGCGCAACATGGAATAGGGAAACAGGAAGGTCATGTTAATGCCGACGGCTGTGGCCGCCGCGCTGATCATGACGCTGCGCTGTTCATAGACAATCAGGTCAATCCAGAACTGGCGGTATTCACCCGCCACCTGGTTAATGAGAGGCATCAGGTCTTCTGTCGGCGCGGACAGCAAACGCAGATTAGGGATGAACCCCCGCGCGATATTATCCCAAGGCAACTGCCCCAATACTGTCAGGCGTATGACAACACCCATGAAACAGACAACGGTTGTGCCGACCAGACATTTCACGACAATCTCGAAAATCAACATGCCGCGTCCGCCCGTGGTATATAACATGGCGGCAGTCATAGCCACGGCCAGCACGATAATGCTGACGCAGAGTTGTCCCCAGAATTGGGGCATGGCCTGTTCCCCGAACAGGCCTGGCAGCAGGTTCTGCCGCAGCGCCGCGGTAGCCAATGCGAATTGCGGCAGCGACCATACGAGATTTGCCATCATCGAGGCAAACAACCAGCCCCAGCCCAACACCGGGTTAATGTGTTCGTTTATGGCGCGCAGCGGGCGCTTGCCGGTGGAAAGCGTCACATAGGCAATGGCGCTGAGCATGATAATGCCCGCAATCATGGCCAGCGGTTGCAGCCACATAAACATAAATCCGCCGAGCACGCCGAGGTACAGGCTGCCTGACAGCGATCCGCCGCCCAATGTAATCGCGCTTTGCAGCCATCCTGGCCCGGAAAACCGCACAAAAGCGCCCAACAGCGGCAGGCGGCCTTTGGCCTTCGCGGCAAGGATAATTTGACGGTCCTGCTCGATGCGCGCGTTTTGGGAAATGTTTTGCTCCTGATTCTCCTGGGAAGCCATAATGAAATATCCTCCTCTCGTTTGGTTACGTATTACATGGTTAGAACGCAATTCTCCGTGCGGCTTAATAGCATGGCGCAGGCGGGGGGGCGTTTTCAAATCAAACGGCGTTTGCGCCCGGCAAAAAAGGACGCGCCGGCACTGTCACCACAAGTAACTGTACCCCAACATGGCGGAACAGGCGTCCGATCGGATTGAGGAGCCTTTGCCCATTTTGGAAAACAAGTCGCCGCGGCCTGTTTCGCGCAAGGTGTTGGGCTGTCTCTTATAC
>OMKS01002794.1_pt1 | contig 14285 bp, 7 predicted proteins | sample 1674721 | NCBI WGS metagenome assembly OMKS01 (sample SAMN06264996, study PRJEB25208) | sediment metagenome | isolation source: hot spring sediment | place: USA: California | collected 2014-09-02
AATCATATTTTTGTACATTACTATATTATAACAACTAGTACATGCTTTATATACTTCGATTTTTTTTTATATTTTTCCTCGCAATCATTGTCTTGGGCTATGTTTTTAGGTTTGTAGCAAGGCTCTACCTTAAACGATTTCAGAATAATTACAACCAGTCTCAAAATAAGCAAAAGCAACGCCCCGAAGGCGAGGTTTACGTTAGCAAAACCGTTAAAAAGGATAAGGTTGTCGACAAGGATGTTGGCGACTATATTGATTATGAGGAGGTAAAAGAGTAAGTCAATATTTTGGTAATAGTATCCCTTTAAGGCCAGCAATGCGATGTCGATATCAGTTAAAGATGTAACAAAGGTTTTTGGGAAGCAACGAGCCCTCAGTAACGTTTCATTCTCGATACCAACATCGAGCGTGGTAGGTTTTTTGGGGCCTAATGGTGCCGGAAAATCAACAATGATGAAAATTATTACCGGATACCTTAAGCCAACCGAAGGCGAGGTAGAGGTAAATGGCATTTCCATTAACGATGACAATACCGATTTTAGACGGTTTATCGGTTATCTTCCCGAGAATAATCCGCTTTATACCGATATGTACGTTAAGGAATACCTCGCCTTTGTTGCAAAAATTTACAGGCTAGGCAAGCTGGCGGATAAAAGGGTTAAGGAGCTAATTGACCTTACCGGTATAGGTAACGAGCAGAATAAAAAGATTGGTCAACTCTCAAGGGGTTATCGCCAACGGGTTGGACTTGCTCAGGCCTTGCTCAACAGGCCATCGGTACTAATACTCGATGAGCCAACAAGCGGGCTCGATCCCAACCAAATTGTTGAGATACGAAACATTATTGCCGATGTTGGTAAGGAAAAAACGGTACTCCTGTCAACTCATATTATGCAAGAGGTTGAGGCAATTTGCGATAGCGTTATAATTATTAATAAGGGAAACATAATTGCAAACGATTCAACCCAAAATGTACTAGCAACCCAGGGTGTTAAGGGGCAAAGCGTGCAAATTGAGCTACTAAATGATGTTGATGTTAAGCAGCTAAAGCAAATTCAAGGAGTAGATGAGGTTATTCAACTTGCCGAACCCAACAGCTGGCTGCTGAACAGTAAAAGCCCAACCGATATCCGACCAAATATTTTTAGCTTTTGCGCCGAGCGCAAGCTAACACTCCTTACGCTCAAGCAAAAATCAATGCAAATGGAAGAGGTTTTTCAGGCTCTTACAAAAGAGTAGCGTCTTAACGTTAGCAATACGCAAGTTAGTCAATATTCAACCTTTGCTTTTGCTGTATTACTAAAATTCAGCTATTTTCGCAACTTTATCAATGTATTCAAACAAACCAATGGTTGGTTGTTAAAACCTTATTAACAATAGCACGCTTGAAACCCTCATGCCAGGCAGTTAACCCCAAAGGGGTTGAATAAATACCTGAGGGTTCCGCAAGCGGAATGGTGATGTTTTAGACAGCAGCTGAATGCATAGCCATTAAATCGGACATTTAACTAATTTTATTCTTGTGAAAACCATAGTTGCGGGTGTAGATATTGGCGGAACAAACACTGTTTTAGGTTTGGTAACCCGAGATGGTGACTGTATTGCCGAAACCAATTTCCCAACGCAAACGCATAGCAATTTTAGTAAATACCTCGAGCAAATTGCAACCGAGGTGCTATTGCTTATTAAAAGGCAGCCAGATGAGTTTAAACTGGTAGGAGTTGGCGTTGGTGCTCCCAACGGATGCTACAATACGGGAAATATTGTTGATGCTGCAAATTTAAGATGGAAAGGCTCGCTCCCTTTGGCCAGCGGATTAAAGGCATTGTTAAATGTTCCGGTAGCAATTAGCAACGATGCCAATGCAGCGGCATTGGGCGAAATGCTTTTTGGAGGTGCAAAGGGCATGAAAAATTTTATAGTTGTTACATTGGGTACCGGTTTAGGAAGTGGACTTGTGGTTGATGGAAAGCTGGTGCTTGGCTCCGATGGATTTGCTGGTGAGCTAGGGCATACTGCGGTAAAGGCATACGGCAGGCAGTGTGGCTGCGGAAAAGCAGGCTGTCTTGAAACCTACGTTTCGGCACCAGGGCTAAGGCGAACAGCGTTTAAGCTACTTGCCGACTCAATTGAGCCAAGTGCTCTTCGGAACTACTCATACGATCAAATATCGGCAAGGCAAATAGCCAACCTAGCCGATCAGGGTGATAGTATATCGCTTGAGGCGTTTGAGTATACCGGAGCCATACTGGGGATGAAGCTAGCCGATGTTGTTGCCTTGCTCAGTCCCGAGGCAATATTCCTATTTGGAGGCTTGAGCAAAGCCGGAAGGCATATTTTTGAGCCTACCAAGAGGCATATGGAGAAGAACCTTTTCCCAATCTTTAAGAATAAGGTACAGCTGCTACCGTCGGCGTTAAAAGGAAAAAACGCTGCAGTTTTAGGAGCCGCAGCGCTTATCTTTCAGAATTTGGACAATAACTTGTAGCAATTCGCTACTCAAACGTTCTGTGTCGTCGGTCTGAGGTTTTGTAAATCTCATACCTCCATGCTAAATGGTCGATAAGATTGTCGTTTTCGTCAAAAATTTTTTTTTGCTGTATACGGCCATCCTTTCGGTGTGTGAGTTCTTCCCGTTTTTGCAGCTTGCCACTGCTATCCATAATTCTTCTTTCGGCAATTTTACCCTCATCGGTATATGTATAGGCAAAAATCTTTGTTTTTGAAGTCTTGTTTGCGGTATTGATAGTTATAACCTCTTTCGAAATCCTGCTAAGGCTATCATACTCAATAATCTTCTCTAAAAAGATTATGGAATCCGCAGGAGTTAATCGTTTGCCTTTTACTTTTCGGTAAATTTCGTTCCCGTGTTCATCGTATTTTAGCTTTGCTCTGTAGCCTTTTTTCTCTTTTATATTGTAGCCTTCAGCCTTTACAATGCGGTTGTTGCTGTCGTATGTATATACCTCTTTAACAATAAACGAAGTGTCGTTCTCGGAAACGGCATATTGAGTAAGTGATGCCAGACGATTATTGTTATAGGTGAACTCTTCAATGCGAGATAACTTTTCGTTAATAAAGAAATCGGTTTTAACCTTTTGCAAACCGTTAAAGTAGTGCCACCGGTAGTTTTTGGGATAATGGGTTTCCCAATCAAAATCAATCTCGGTATGTAATCGGCCAAGCGAGTCCGAAAACTGTTGGTTTATGGCAAAGTACTTAGAGGTGCGCTCACCGTTTTCAATAACGTATCGCGAGTTTACGGTTACCCTGTAAATGTTCTGTGGCCTTTCGGGTTGTGCAAAGTTGGAGTGTGCACAAACAGCTAGCATGAAGAGTATGCTAATTCCCTTTTTTGCTGATAGGTTTATCATGCCCATTAGATTTTTGTTAGAATGGTTCGACCTATTTACGCTCAATTTCTTCGGTTTTGTTAAAAAGTTCCATCGACTGGCTTTTCTTAAACTTATCCCCAACCTTGGGTTCCTTTTGTTTGGTTTCGTTACTGCTATTTTTGGGTTCGGTTAGGGTGGGTTTTCTCTCATTTTTAGGCAGGGGTGTATAAGTAATCGTAATATTTGATACGTCGGCATGCTTTGCCCACTTTCCAGTTCTGGGTTGATGATCAATCAGATATCCCATAAAATGGGTCATGGTTGTATCGGTAAGCATGCTCCTAATGGTAACGGTTCTTTTCTCCCCGTCTTTAAGATACTCTTCTTTTTTTGGGTTAAACCTAAAATCGGGGGGTTCTTCTTCGGTGTAAAACCAAACATGCATTGCAGGAGTTATGGCCTCGTCATTGGGTTGAACTAAAACATCAGCCGAAACAGTATATAGCCCAGCCCCTTGGGTAGGTATTTTAAAGTAAAGCCTTTCTTTACTTCCATTTTTAGGCAGTTCCCAGTTCCGTTTTCTGGTCCATAGGTTACCCTCAATTTCTTCGCTATCCTGCTCGGGCTTATTGTCTTTTTCAAGGCTTTGAGCCTTTTCAGTTTCAAGCACCGATAGCTTTCCTATTACCTTGTCGAGTAGCTTCTCAAATTCATCGAGATTATCCATGTAGTAGTTTAGGGTGTATACAAATTCTTCTTCGGTATAGTTGTATTTACTAAAAATGGGCTTGTAGTATTCAATGGTGTCTTTTTGTGAAAATTTTATTGCCAAGTAGGAGGTGTTGGTTGTGGCATCGGTAATGAATATTTCGGATAGTATGCTAACCATATCTTTTTTGGGGATTTGCTTTTGCTTGCAACTAGTTGCAAAAAAGGTTAATAAACCTATCGCGATAATGAAAGAATACTTTTGTAGTTTTTTCATGTTGATATATTTACTCAACAAATATAGAAATGAAAAATGAAATATATGTTATAAAAACAAAGAGCAAGCCTTAGCTTGCTCTTCAAGTAGAATTATGCTATTGCTACTTAAGCTTATCAAACATGTATCCAATCATAATTTCGTGCGATCCGCCGTTAAACTTCCTAATTCTGGTAAGCGAGTAGTCGAATGAGTAGCCAAACAGATACCTGTCGTAGTTATAGCCAAATAGTATCGACAGGCCATCTTGCCATCGGCCAGAAAGGCCTCCCCAAAACTGATCCTTATAGGTAACTTTTGCGTTAATGTCAATTTGCATGGGGCTGTTAATCATGTATTTGAGAAGTATCGATGGCTCCAGAAGAAAATCGCTAGTTAGAGGGAACATCATACCACCCATAAGCATATAGTGCTGTTTAAGTTTGTTAATACCGTAAGTATGAATTTCTTCTCCGCTAATTTCATTTAAAGTGTACTTATGGGTTGTGTAAAGTTTTTGCCCAAATAGCTGGTGAACCGATGCGCCAAAAAAGTAGTTGGTCGAGTAAAAGAGCACACCAATTGTAGCATCGGGGGTAAATACCGACTTAGTACTGAGATTTATGGCAGGGTCATTCATAGCAATTACATCGCCATACTCATACTTTGAGCCATCGGCACGGAACATCATAAACCCAAGCGAAATTCCTCCAGAAGCCCTCATGCCATTCTCTGAAATTTGCATGTTGTACGAGTAGGAGAAAAGACCTCCAGTTCGACTAGTCGGGCCTGTAATGTCGTGGTAAATGTTACCCCCAAAACCCATGTCTTTTGATCCGTGAGGGCCATAGGCACTAATGCTGTAGGTTTGCGGAGCATCGGTAATCCCCACCCATTGGAAACGGTTATTATACCTCATTTGGTAGTAGTTGTGAGTACCACTAACGGCGGGGTTTATCAGGTACGTGTTAAACATGTACTGTGTAAACTGAGGTAATTGCTGGGCGCTGGACCTAAGTCCACTTAGCAAAATTATTGCCGCTGCTGCTATTATTACCTTTTTCATATCTCGAAATTTTTAATGTCTAAGTATCAATAATGTTTATCGTACAATGGTAACAGAACCAGATATTGGTTTCCAATGGTTGCTTCCTGGAACGTTAAAGCTAATTACGTAGTAGTAGGTTCCGATAGGAAGATCTTTTCCATTCTTGTTTTTGCCATCCCATCCAGCCGAGGCATCCGATGCTCGGGCAGACCAAACAACTGCTCCCCAACGGTTAACTATTGTAATCTCAAGGTTTGGGAATATATCGGCATAAGGTACGCGCCATAGATCGTTAATTCCATCTCCGTTGGGCGAGAATACGTTAGCCATGCGAATTTTGTCTAGAATTCTTGCCTTAAGGTTAATGGTTTCTTTACAGCCAAACGGAGAGGTAACATGGCATGTCATTGGAATATACTGCTCTTCCTTGCCGGTTATTTGGTTTACAATTGTCCCCGTAAGCGCGCTTTCGTAACCTCCTGAAGGGATAAGCAAGGTTGAATTCTTATTGTCCTGAGGAGTGAAGTATGGTACATCCCATGCGTATGATAAATCAGTAGAAGCAGATTGGGTTCTAACTTGTACAGGGTACTCAGTGCCTGCTAGTACAGAAATTACCGTAGAATCTGGCGGGTTATTTGGGATGTTATCAATTCTGAAAGCAATAAGGTCAGAATCGGAGAAGAATGGGTGATCATCCCTTATTAAATATGGGCCAATTTGTGGGTAAACGTTAATGGTGTCGCGGCGCTGCTCAAGGCATCCCTCACTACTTATTACCCTAACAAGCATAATTTGATCGCCAGTAAGTGTTTCGGTAGTGTATGCAGGGCTGTTGGATCCTACTGGTATTTCCGTTAGGTTACCATCATTGTTGCGTACAATTTTTTTCCATTCAAACTGAGCGGGAGAGCCAAAGGATCCTTGAACTGGAATTGCTGTAAGGTCCGCAACATCGCCCCAGCAGTAGTTCTCTAGCATATCGATGCCCACAACAAAGTCGTTGTCAGGGTTGTATGGAACATCGAAGAATAGGGTGTCTTTGCAACCTTTTTGGTCGGTAACAATACTATAGTATGGGCCAGATTGTAGCTCTTCAATTTTCCATAAGCCATCGTTATTTGGTAAATGGCCAAAACCAGAGCGATACCATTTCGAATTGAAATCATTAGGGAAAACCCCATTTCCACCAGTAATATTTGTTACCTCAATAGAGCCGTTATTGCCTTCGGGGGCAATCCTACAATTTGCCATACCAATAATTGAAGTAGGATCAAAAGGATCGGGGCCAGGAACTACAATGGTTTCATTGGCTGTACATCCATTATCATCTGTAACAGTTAACGTGTAGCTTCCAGGGATGACATCAATCAGATTAAGATTTTCCTGTCCATTATCCCAACTATAAGTGTAGTCAACTGAAATGGTTCCGCCAGTAACACTCATTTCAACAATATCCAAAGTGTCGTTGTGGCAGATCTGTTCTGGAATAGGATCAGTTATAGCGGTAATCAATATAGCATCAGGTTCGGTGAGTTCAACTGTTTCTGTGTATTCACCTTCAAATATGAAGGTACAGCCATTGTCGTCGACAATTGATAGCGTGTAGATACCTGCAGGCAGATTTGTAAAAATACCATTCGTATTTTGCTCAACGCCGTTAGGGCCGTCAATTGTATAGGTTATTGGCTCGGTACCTCCCGATACTAGCATCGAAATTTCACCGCTGTTGTCGTTGTTACATGATAGGTCGTAGGCAAAGAACGTTTCCATGGTCATGCCTTCTGGGAATTCAATAACCACGTCCTCAACAATAAATTCACAGTCGTTCTGGTCGGTAATTGTAAAGGTGTATGTTCCTTCGGCAAGTTCATCGGCTATAAAGCCCTCTGCGCTGCCTGTATCCCAAGTAATGTTGTAGCCGTATGCAAAAGGAGTTCCACCCTGAATATCAAATACCACTATACCTTCGGGTAGATTGGTGTAGCAATCGGGCACAACAATGGTGTAATCAACGGTAATTGGGTCGGGTTGCGTTAACTCGATAAATGCACTCGATTGAACACCTTCGGTATTGGTAGCAATAACGGTGTAAAGACCAGCACCTAGATTCTCATATACATAGTCTCCATCGGGATCGTGTATGGTCATGTCGTATGGCACACCATCAAGAGTCCACTCCAAAGGAGGTTGTATATCTCCGCCCAAAGCGGTGAGGGTAATGGTTCCGGTTTCGGTACCGTGGCACAATACATTTGTACCCGAAAGGAAAACAGTAAATTGCGAAAGCGAAACATCTTCAATGGCCTCACAGCCAAATGCATCTCTCACAATTATTCGGTACACTCCAACACCTAGGCCACCAAAAGTATGCGTGGTTAGCCCAGTATCGTCTAAATTATCTTGTAATGTCCACGATGCAGAACCTTCATCGTAAATGTAGAGCTCATACCAATAGTTCGGATTACCACCAGTTACACTCACCTCTATGCTACCATCAAAATCAACTGATGTTGTTGGTGGCGTTAGTGTGGTTGAGATGATAATCTCGTCGGATTGGTTAATGGTAACCTCAAGCGTAACAATGCAGAAGTTATCGTCCCTTACCCTAACGATGTAGCTATCGGCAGGTAAATTGGTGAAAATGTTGCTTGTTTGCCAGCCCGAATCGTCCGCTTCAATCGTAAACTCAGGAGTTCCAACAGCACCGCTGTAAATAACCTCCAGTTCACCTGTTGATGCTCCGTAACATTGAACATCGGTAACAATTACATTATTAATTTCGAGTGATGTTGGGCTAACTAGCGTTTCGGTTATTGTTACTGCTGGTCCACAACCATTGGTGTCGAAAACCTCAACGTAGTAATCGCCAGCAGCAAGATTATCGAATATTCCATCGGTATTGTCGCTAAGGTAAGCGCCATCCCTGTAGATTGTATAGGTGTATGATCCGCTTCCACCCAATGCCTCGGCAATAATAACACCAGGGGTTGATGTGCCATCGGGATCGCAGGTTGGGCTTTCGGCGGTGGTTATGGTTACTGTAACCTCATCGGGTTGCCCAATTGATACTAAAGTTGATATTTGGCAGCTATTGGCATCGTCAACATATAGCGTATAATCGCCTGCAGGAATGCCAGTAAAACTAACCCATTCGTCAACATCTCCATTTTGAGTGTCAATTATCGTGTTGCTAGCATCCTCAAGGGTGTATGTGTATGGAGGTGTACCTTCGGTTGCTAGTGCAGTGAACGAACCATCATCGCCAAAGCAAAGCGCATCGGTTATTAATGTTGTAATATCAATTGGATTTGGCTCGTTAACGGTTAGCTCGGGCGAAAGTACAGGGCCACAAGCATTATCATCGGTAACCTCAATTACGTATGTTCCAGGCTCAAGCGGAGCAAATGTTCCGTTGTTGGTTTGTGTACTAAAGCCTGCAACAGGGGTTCCGCCAAGGGTAATTGTATAGTATAAATCACCAGTGCCTCCAGTTGCTGTAATCGATACTTCACCGTCGTTTGCACCAAAGCATGTAATATCAACAATTGAAATTGAAAGTGGATCGAACTCAATGGCGGTAGGTTCGCTTACAACAATTGGCGCTGAACTTTCGGGTCCACAGCCATTGGCATCATCAATTGTTACGATATATGTTCCTGCGGCAATATCGATAAACTCAATAGGATCAGTGTTGTTTGCAACTATTGGATCTCCAACTGGATTTCCTCCGTCATCGAATAGGATGTATGTGTAAGGTAGTGTACCTCCCTGTCCAGCAATTGTAATACTTCCGGTAGGTACATTGTTGCAATCCAAATCCTGAACTATTAATGAAGCAGGATTAAACTCAAGCGGGTCAGGCATAATTACGGTTAGCAATCCCGATGCTAGCTCGTCGCAAGTTGGATACCTATCGTCACGAACAATCACCTCGTAATCCGTTGCATCCGCAAGTCCAGTAAATTCAACCCATTCGCCGCTTGTAATTCCACTAAAGTTGGCTTGTTCAACGCCGCCAAGGTAAAGGGTAATGGTGTAGGGTTCGGTACCGCCAGTGCTCATAGCGCGGATTATTCCTTCGGGACCAGAGAAGTTACATGAAATATTAATAATTTCAGTGTCGAGAGTAAGCTCATCGGGGCTTGTTATTGTAAAGTTATCGGTGAGCAAGCAATCGTTCTCATCCCTAATTTCAAGCGTGTAATCGCCAGCTGGTAGGTTTGAGAAGACGTTAGATGCTTGAGGCCCTGCAAAAGTAACGCCTTCGAGTAGAAGGGTGAAGTTAAGTACACCTGTGCCGCCTGATGCGTCTATGTCGGCTTCACCATTAATATCGCCAAAGCACTCGTTATGCGTAAGTGTAATGTTTGATAGTATAATTTCTGGTGGGCCATTAATGGTTATAACACGAGTAACCTCACATGCATCGGGGCCATTGTTTCGGTCTCTAACACGGATAATATGATCACCAACACCAAGACCAGAAAACACCCGGGTAGTTGACGCGTTAAAAATTGGTTGCCAGTTGTCGGTATCGTTTATTGATACCCATTTAGTGCCTGTACCTCCAACAACGTTAGTAACAGAAATTGATCCGTTTGTGTTGTACCAACAATCTGTTACATCAGTTGGAGTTGTTGTAAAGGTAATCTCGGTTGGCTCATCAATAGTAACAGGCAATCCGTTGTTTCCAGTAACTATACAGCCAGCATCATCTCTAACTCTTACGTAGTACTCGTTAGATGGTCCGCCAAGGAGATTTTCAAATAAAGGATCGGATTCCCAAACAGCTGGCTCCATTATGGAGTACTCATAGTTTCCAGAACCTCCAGAAACGTTGAATATTTCTATGGTTCCCTCATCGGCACCAAAACACGATTCAATATTGCTTATAGAGTAATCGAAAATAATCTTACTTGGTTCGTCAATGTATACTGGGTTGTTAGCATATTCGGCTTTACAGCCGTTTTCGTCCATTACCCATATAAAGTAATAACCCGACGATACGTTGAAGCTGTTAGGTACTTCGTAAGGTCCACTCTCGTCGTATATTGAGTAGATGTAATCACCTGTACCACCTGTGGCGGTTATGGTTATAGTACCGCTTGGCTCTTCAAAGCAAACGGCGTCAGTAATATCAACTTGGGTAACAATAAGCTGATCGGGTTGTGCTAGCAGAATGTCCGATTCAACAGCAGGAGTACATCCATTAGCGTCGGTAACCTCAATTCTGTAGCTGTTGCTTGCGGCAAGGTTAGAGAAAGTTGCTGGAGTAGGATCAGCGGGATTTTGGGTGTCAACAAGAGTTGCACCATTGTATAAATAGTAAACAAAATCTGGGGTTCCGCCAGTGGCAAGCACTTCAATTGAACCTGTTGCATCGCCATAACAACCGCCTAAGTCGGTTATGCTAGTTACAGTGAAGTGGTCAATAACAATAGGATCGGGAGCCGTTATTGTGGCAGGCACATCAAATGTACAAAGGTTAGCATCTCTAATGGTGATGGTGTAGCTGCCAGGAGCAAGGCCACCAAAAGTGCCTGATGCCTGAAAATCGACTCCATTAATGCTATATTCGTATGGCGTAGTTCCTCCAGTACCCAAAACGGTTACCTCCCCATCGGTGCTGTCGGAGCAGTTTACGTTAGATTGGCTGGTGATTGATCCGCCCAATGCAGATGCAGGTTGCGTAATTGTAACGGGAACGGTTGCAGTGCAAAGATTCACATCTCTAACGGTAATTGTGTAATTTCCTTCGGAAAGGCCAGTAAAAGTGCCCGATGCCTGGAAATCGACCCCGTTGATGCTATACTCGTATGGCGCAGTACCATCTGTACCTTCAATGGTAACCTCACCATCATTACCACCAAAGCACGATACGTTTGCTTGGTTTGTAATAGTTCCGTCAAGTGGAGCCGAAGGCTGAGTTATATTAACAGCTACATCGAATGTACACATATGGTCGTCGCGAACGGTGATCGTGTAGCTTCCTGCGGTTAGTCCAGTAAAAGTACCTGAACCCTGATATACTCCGCCATCGAGGCTGTACATGTAGGGGGCAGTACCATCGGCACCTTCAACGGTAACCTCGCCATCATTGCCACCAAAGCACGATACATCTACTAAGTTGGTAATTGATCCATCTAATGGAGCTAATGGTTGATCAATGGTAACAGGAACACTGGTGGTACATAGGTTTGCATCCCTAACCGTAACGGAGTAGTCGCCTGCAGCCAGTCCGGTAAACGTACCAGGATCTATAAAATCGACCCCATTGATGCTGTAATCGTATGGAGCAGTGCCATCGGCACCCTCAACGGTAACCTCTCCAGTGCTATCGCCAAAGCAAAGCACGTGGGTTATGCTGGTTATCGACCCATCAACTGCCGTTGCAGGTTGGGTAATGGTTACCGGAACATTGTGCGTACAAAGGTTTGCATCTCTTACCGTAACGGTATAGTTCCCTTCAGATAGTCCTGTGAAGGTTCCTGAGGATTGGAAATCGACCCCATTAATGCTGTATTCGTAGGGAGATGTTCCGTTAGCGCCCTCAACGGTAACCTCACCGTCGTTTCCGCCAAAGCACGATACGTTAACCTGGTTGGTAATAGAGCCAGTTAACGAAGCAGCAGGTTCGGTTATGCTAACCGGAACATCGAAAGTACATAAATTCGCATCGCGGATAGTTATGGTGTAATTTCCAGCAGTAAGGCCAGAGAAAGTTCCAGATAAATGAAAATCAACCCCATTGATGCTGTATTCATAAGGAGGGGTTGCATTGGCACCCTCAACAGTTACTTCACCGTTGTTGCCTCCAAAGCACGATACATTAGTTTGACTAGTTATTGATCCGCTAAGTGCAGTTGCCGGTTGGTCAATGGTAACAGCTACATCGAATGTACACATATGGTCGTCGCGAACGGTGATCGTGTAGCTTCCTGCGGTTAGTCCAGTAAAAGTACCTGAACCCTGATATACTCCGCCATCGAGGCTGTACATGTAGGGGGCAGTACCATCGGCACCTTCAACGGTAACCTCGCCATCATTGCCACCAAAGCACGATACATCTACTAAGTTGGTAATTGATCCATCTAATGGAGCTAATGGTTGATCAATGGTAACAGGAACACTGGTGGTACATAGGTTTGCATCCCTAACCGTAACGGAGTAGTCGCCTGCAGCCAGTCCGGTAAACGTACCAGGATCTATAAAATCGACCCCATTGATGCTGTAATCGTATGGAGCAGTGCCATCGGCACCCTCAACGGTAACCTCTCCAGTGCTATCGCCAAAGCAAAGCACGTGGGTTATGCTGGTTATCGACCCATCAACTGCCGTTGCAGGTTGGGTAATGGTTACCGGAACATTGTGCGTACAAAGGTTTGCATCTCTTACCGTAACGGTATAGTTCCCTTCAGATAGTCCTGTGAAGGTTCCTGAGGATTGGAAATCGACCCCATTAATGCTGTATTCGTAGGGAGATGTTCCGTTAGCGCCCTCAACGGTAACCTCTCCGTCGTTTCCGCCAAAGCACGATACGTTAACCTGACTTGTAATAGATCCCGTTAGCGCAGCGGCAGGTTGTGTAATGGTTACGGGTACATCGAAAGTACAAAGGTTAATATTTTGAATAGTTACCGTATAGGAGCCTGCTGATAAACCAGAGAACGTACCAGAAGCCTGATAGGCACCTCCATCGAGGCTGTATTCGAATGGGGCTCCGTCGCCACTTCCCTCAACGGTAACCTCACCATTGTTACCGCCAAAGCATGAAACGTTTTGCTGTGAAGTTATGCTACCCGAGGGTAAACTGTTGACGGTAACTGTTGTATTAGACTCGCTATAAGAGCAAACTCCGGGAGGATCATCTGTTCTGAGAAGAAGGTTAACACTAGTGCCATCTTCGCTAGGGTGTGGAGTGTAAAATGCATTTAGGGTAAATCTGTCGGGGTTAAACGTACCAAGGCCACCAATCCATTCGGCCGATAAGGCCGAGCCCCCAATTGAACCGTTAAGCTGAACCGACGAGCCAGCACAAACCTCGTAAGGGCCGCCAGCATCAACGGTTGCTGCTTCTTCAACAATAATGTCAAATTCAATGTATTCGGGATCAGTAGGACAACCTTCGTTAAAGCCATAAACCCTATAGGTCCATGTACCAACCGATGGAGGTATCTCGTCAACAGTGGCTGTGTTTCCTACAGCCTGACTATCGGTTGTTCTTTCCCAGTAGTAGTAAAGCGTACCACTTGCCTCGAGTGTTACAGTTGATCCCTCGCAAGAATTATGTGGTGTAGATGAAGGGAGATCGAGGTACAGATTATCATTTGAGTAAACTATAATAGGCTGTGTTATGGTATAGGTACCGTACCCTGTTTTGGTTGCACTAAAGGTAAGATAGTATGTTCCAGGAACACTACAATTAAAAGTTGTAAACTGAGCGTCCGGATCGCTAACATATGCTGCTGCTGTTCCACTCCAAGCTGGAGTATCGATAGTGTAAGGGTTGGCAGGGGGGTTATTTATAACGTCCCAAAAGAAGTAAGCATTAGCACCAGCACAAACAGCAACCGGATCGCTCATGTTTATTTCCGTTTGGGTTTTGTTATTGATTTTTAGCAGAAGCGATGCATGTGCGCTACTATACGAAAATCCCAATATTGCTATAGCCGAAAGAAAGGTAAAAATCCTTTTCATAATATTATGGTATTATGTTGTTCGTTCAATTTTGTTGATAAAGCAGGCGTTTCTGTTGAAAAATACCAGCCTTTATGCTAGGAATAATAAGAAACACCCCTAGTTTAAAAGACGAAAGTAGATATTTTTTTCATTATGCACAAAAACATTTCCCTAAAAATTAGGGTGTTAGCGTAATGGTGTTTAATAGTATATCGTTTTTACTTTTAATTTTACACATATATTCCCTAAAAAC